>JGI24158J21664_10014026_pt1 | contig 10552 bp, 11 predicted proteins | sample Ectturendosymbi3_FD_21664 | JGI IMG/M metagenome (IMG submission 21664)
ACGTGACAACCAACGTTACAGTAAAGCCAGTTAGCCAACGTTTTTGTACGAAACAAATCACGGCTGTACTGTGGTCTCTCACGTGTGCAGCCGTTAAGCTTCACTGTTTCAAGACGACCTTTGTTGCAGTAAACCACACTGAATAAATGTCGGACAGAGTCAGTTAACAATCTTTTGTGGTCTCTAGAAACTTGCAACATGCTAAAAATCATTTTTGAAGTAAAAATTTATAAATATATCNGAATCAGTGATACCACACCAAACTCTCTTTCAACATCAACATAGCTATGTGTAACATCTAATATGAAAAACTCTTCACACAAANCGTGACAAACGTCACATTTAGTTTTGAAACCTCTCCAAATACAAACCCTAAGAGAAAAAAGTGGGGGGGACATGGGATATTATGTCCCACCCGTCTAAAAAAGTGGGGGGGACACGTCCCCCGTAACCCCACCAAATTGCGCCCATGCTGTTCAAATACAGTGCACCATCGCCTTTGGTGCACAGACAGAAGGCAAAGTGTCTGTTACGCCTAAATCATGATTGCCACGCAATAATCTGCCGAGCTAGCCTATGGTCAGCCACTGCAATAGGCACCAAAGAACATATGTGACCAACCAACTGATGGATAATTTTTATGTACTTTCTGGAATATTGTTTGAAAAATGTTCTTTTTAGGTATCTTGTCAAATCCAATGCAAAATCAGATGTGATCGACCAAGTGACACTCGGCGATCAATCGGTCGATTTCAGCGTTTGAAAAGCTACATTTTTGGTTAGAATTTTGATATTCTACCAAAAGTTTCATACAGTCAACCTTTACTAAAAGACAGTTTGAGTTAGCAGTTTTTGTAAGCTGCGTACTTGTATTATATTTCATACTGTGATCTCCACTCAGTGTTACAAAATCTATTTTCTTTATTTTAATAATTGATTGAATGCTTGATCTTCTTTTGCAATTGGCTGAACCAGATTGATTGAATTGGACACATGACAACTGCAAGGACTATATCCTTGGATTAGGGGATCGTCTTTGCCATATAACCTAAAACCCTAATCTAAATGGCAAACCTGCGTCTGATTTTCAAAAATTAGTACTGTAGCTTGCATTAAAAGTTTGCCCATAAAAAGTGTCGTCTCTATCAACCGAGCCGAAACACAAATGCTGAGAGCTGAAACGACGACCACTCGCACAGCAAGAATTCCCACTCGACCAGGTTCATTGTACCCAATGCTAGTGCCAGGAACTCAGTGTTATAAATGGACAAAGCCAAATGCACTACAGTTCAATTGGAAAAATGACCACAGCAGGGCTATACCTCTGGCGACAAAATACACACTAATTTTTGTTTTTCCGATTGAAAGTGCACAACATGTGATATTATTTTTATGGATTGGGTTACAAAATGACAGGGTGTTTTTTGGAAGTGGCTATAGGTCTGCTGGCACTGACATGGTTAGAATAAAACGCTGTTTGCAACATTAGCAGCACTGTCATGGTAGTCAAGTAGACGTGTCTTACTGTGTAAATGGTTTTCACGTTGACTCTGGCCACGATCGGGGGTTTTAGTTGTAGCTTAGGGGTTGCACTTTTCATGGTACAATTTTTATTTATTTTTTCAAAAGTTTCCAAACTTTTGTGGTCAGATTTGCGGCTTAGGTTGAAGTGTTAGGTTTAGGGGTTAGGTTCAGGTTTAGGGTTTAGGTTTAAAGGGTTAGGTTTACTACGTTTTTACCAAGCATAGTGCAGTTTACTGCACACTTGTAATGGATTAGTGTCATGTTACCGGCGACGGATGAATAAGTTTTCAAAAATGAAGGTCCATTGGCGGGCCTAAAACCACTGCCGGTTTGTTGCGTATTTAGCCAGCGTCGCATTTGGATAGGGATGGATATCGGATACCCGATTTCAGAAATTTTCGGGTAAGGATTGGATATGGATATGCAAACTTTTTTCGGATATGGATCAGGAGTTAAAAAATCAATATTCGCTCACCTCTGCAGAGTACAGAGTACTCCTGCATTTGGCAACGCACGAATAACTTCGTGACGTAAGAGTGTGCTGTGTTTGTAAATTAGATATCTGAACACGGTAGCTGACAGAGATGATCACTATCCGGTTTACCGGTTGGATATCCGGCAGCATAGTGAGTTTGCAACCGGATAAGGATATCCAAAAACTGATTTCAAACCGAAACCGGATACGGATCCGGATATCCGAAACGCTTTTATCGATATTTCGAGGATCAGACTTTTGCAAAAAGTTGCACATTGCACAATCCTTCATTTATTATCTTCAGAGGCATCTTTCCAGCCTTCTGTGCCATGACTTCGAGTCTGTCTATGGTGTAATCTCTGTGCCGCAGTGTAATTCCATTCTCCCTCTTAAATCTGCTAATTGGACACGCCAACTCGCCAAGTTTGTCAGCATGAATCTGTTCCTGGTGTGGCAAGATAGGGCTCTTTCAGTTTACATTAGGGAGTAGGCAGTGTGTGCGAGACAACAATTCAAAAAAGCAACAACTCAAAGGACGTTGTTTGCTGCGTACCTGGGCTAAGGCTAGCTAGTGTAGGCGTACTGTGATCTGTAGTCTAGACTCTAGACTAGCTTGAGCGCTCTACCTCTTTTAATGTGGTCTGTAGTCTACACCAGGTCTTGCAGTTTTCACGCCAATTCTACGTGAGCCTGCATTGACTGGTTGTTGGATGATACCAGGCCAGATAGCTTTTTTCTTTCTTAAACGTGTTGTGAAAAATTGTTGTATTGTGACGTTGACTTATAAGACTGAACTTTAGTGGGTCATTTCAATATAAATGACATATTTTAAGCCAGTGTATTGTTTTGAATGCTGTTTGCTTTGTAGACTAGCATTGCTATGGTAGTTAGGTTTCGTTAAAGTGCAACAATGGGTAGGATTAATAAATAAAATTATGAATGAGAACTCATGGTTGGTGTTAAGATCTAACCATTGTTACCAAAGAAATGGCTAATGAAAAGCTTGGTGTCGCAACAGAACCGTCACCAGAAAGTCTTCTATAAGGGGCTTTACATTTATGCAGTGGGGCTTGACATTCTGAAATTTGAACAAACATCACTGTTTTATAGTGGTTCATATTTCAATTTGGGGGGTTTGGAGCTTTGTTTCGGAGGGAATAAGCCTACCAAAGTCCCCACATGATATCGGGGCTGTGGCAAAACTTCAGCGTGCTTATTAATGCAATTGACTCAGAAAAGTACATAGGTTGCGCGATATGTCAAGCTTAAGCTTGCAAGATATGTCACACTTTCTGTTTACAAGCATGACAGGGCCCAAAGTGGCACAACGCATTCAGGTAGTGTCAGGACCGTAACCAGTGAGGGGGGCGAAGCCCCCGCTAGAAAATTTTTCGCCACCCTTGGAAAAATGTGTTGGACATAGTTCAAAACTATTGGATGCAGTTCAAAAAATTTGGGCCTCTCTCAGAAAAATCTTCACCACTCCTGGTGTCCCCTGGTTACAGACCTGGGTAGTGTCTATTCTGCTTCATGAGTAAAACTTGTGCTGGAACAATTTTGCCTTCACTTCAACACAATTGGTTGAAGTGGTCTTGTGACAAATACAATACGCAGAGACAATTGGATGGGGTCTAAGAGTTAGTGGTTAGGGTTTACGATCGGGGCTTATGGTCAATGTTTAGGGTCTGGTTTTAGGTTTAGTGGCTCAGTGTTTAGAGTTAGGGTTTAGCCTGCAGTTTACTTAATGCAAACAAGAAACCGCTAACTCCTTGCCAGCCCTGAAACCATGACAACCATCATCCATGCAGGAACTGAGCTGTTACCTTACATATGTCATGGTCAACTAAACAGGACATGCGTTCCAAACTTGTCATGTGACTACTTCCACCAATCCTGTTCAGCTCAAGGCAATATAATTTCAGCAGTTATATTGCCTCATGAGGCAAAATAGACACAGCACAAAAATGTATATTGTGCATCACAATACACGTTCGGATAGTTTTCGGATGCGGATAGTATGATTTCAACCTAAACAGGATTCGGATCGGATACAGATATCATTTTTCAAAAACAGGATAGGATCGGATAGTAAAAATCCACTATCCGATCATCTCTGGTAGCTGACTTGGGAACTATTCTGGTTTTCAATGAGTTATGCAGTGGAGTGATTTGTATACAGCACGGGTCTCTCTCGCTGATGCTGCCATGTGCATGAATTTAATAAATGAGTCTTTGTTCACCATTAGCCATTGTGATTTTCTATTATGAAAACACAACTATGCATTACATATACCTGACTGGAAATTTTCCGAAGGTGGTCGTTAGTTAAATTGGGTTGCAAAATGGGTCGCTGCATGAAAAAAGGTTGAAAACCGCCCTGCAATGACCCAAAAGTGCGCCGAAATCATACGGTTGTTTGTCATGTACATCGGGATAGTATTTAAATTTTGCCAAACACATGGCACCTTGTATCATTGGACCTCACAAATTCCTTGGCAATATCTTGACAGGATAATTCACTTAATATATCCCGATGTACATGACAAATAACGACATGATTTAGGCATTCTTACGTCCAGGGATGTAGTGCTGACAAAAGAGGTGTGGGAACGCATCCAAAAAAATAGCCATTTTGAAACATCTTCCAACTTAATTTAAAGCAAAATATAAAAAAGGTGTGGGAACGCCGTTCCCACGTGTTCCCGCCCCACTACACCCCTGCTTACGACATGGTAGAGCGCAGTCATGTTTTCAACATGCGCAGAGCACTGAAGGATCGCTCTTCTTCACAAGAACTGGCAGGTGATATTTACAGTAGCCTCTACAGTTTCCCAACTGCAAACATGCGCTTTACATTTGGTTCCATTTCACGGAATACTGTATATTTCAATGTATATTGCAGGCTACAGACCAGCCCAGGAATTCGACTCACAAGAAGACGACACGGATAAGTCACATGATTAAGCGACATTTGTGTACACACTGATTCGGTTAATCAAATCAACCAACACAATTATCAACAACCATGATTATTCATTTTACATTGTAAATCTGTACACTGTGTCTATATGTGATTCAATGATCATGTCCATTTTCTTATTTATTCTCCGGCTTCACGCTGATGAGAGGTTTCAACAGCAATGTAACCACGAAATTTGTACAACTACATTATTTTTTATCACACAATTTGGGGGGACAAAAGATGCTGTGCCCCCTTGTCCAAAAAAACTCGGTCCCTACCACTCCAAGGTACTTGAACTTCTCTATCTGATGCAGTGCCGGATTAAGGTAGTGCGGGGCCTGTAACATTTCAAGAGCGCGGGGCCCTAAGTTAAAAAAACAATCTCAACACCTAAAACATTAAGTGTGTGAGCAAGGCATCCGTGATACTAGCTTTACTCTCTGCATGCTCTCACCAGTTCGCATCGTGACTTGACAGTCTTGAGTGCATTGCTCTGACCGCCAGTGTTGCCAGTTGGTTGTGACCTAAATCTGCTAAATTGTGTCACAAAAACTCCTAGATTCTGCTAAAGTCTTGTCACAAATTTTCAGCTAAAAGCAGTGAAATTCTGCTAAAACAACTTTTATTTTTAATATGATTAAAAGAGACCTATAGAGTTCTACAATATATTAATTTTTCGTCTTGCACTCGCTGTCAATATGTATGGGCTGAAAATTCCGGTCTTGGCCACCACACTTTTCTGCCCACAATTTTTTTCAGTCAACATTTTGAGCAACGTAATTGCAGGTCCCCTCGTTTTTTGTATGACACATAGTTTTTGAGGATCTTTTTCAAATGGTTGCATGTTTTTGTACTGTAGATGAGTAGAACAATGTTCAGCAATGAACAACCTAAGCATAGCTTCAGTCCTACACCTTTTTAAGATTGATCTTTGTAACTGAAAACTTTGTTACACTAAGGAGCATGCAAAAAAGTTCATTATACTTATCCGAGTGCTTTTGCTACTAGTTATGCCTTTTAAGCTCACAATTTTTCGCAGTCATTGCATTATTGCAAACTTCGCAAATTGCTTTCCTTGGATCAGCAGGATAGGCAGTAGGCACTGAGCCAACTTTTAAGTTCTGAATCTTGAAACCATATATGTCGAAGCTTTTGGCAGCTTTGGTTTACATTTACGTGGTAGTTTTTATCAGACATTACTTCTTACTAGCGTAACTGAACCACTGGGAAATATTGTGTCGTAGGATAAAAACATATTCTACCAATGTTGTCCTTTAACCTCACACGCTCACTAAGCACACAAGCAAATCATATAGGCTTCACCAAGCCATCTAATTACATGATATTGTGATACAATACCTGTTTGAAGCAGCTTCTTGGCATCATAATAAATATTCCAAAAAATTGCAGGCAGCTGGTTGTGCTTTGTCCTGGTGTTGCCCATTTGAGAACGTCACAAAGAAGAGAAGTGTATTTTTTGATGAAGAAGGTGTAAAAGTTTTCATCTTGAAAAACTGTTAAAACAAGTCTTTGGTCAGGCAATTATTACCTGATAGATCTGCCAAACGGTTGGTAACATCCTGCTAGAAAATCAGCTAATTGCTAGATTAACAATTTTACAGCCAACAGTGAGAAAATCCTCTAGATTTAGCAGCAAATCAGCTAAAATGGCAACATTGCTGACCGCAATTTTACGCTTTTGTTACATACCCGTACAAAATGAATCAAACAAGAATTTCTGGACACAGACAGCATTCAACTGAAAATCTTCGCTTACTACCTATGGAAAATTCAGCAAAATACTGACTTTTTAGACTGAAAAAAATCTTACACATAATGTGATAGATAAGATTTATTACAGAAGACCGCGGGGCCCAAAACGCGTGGGACCCGTAGCAATTGCTATATTTGCTACTATTGTTAATCCGGCACTGATCTGATGCAGTGTATTGCTGCTTACCAGCAGTGCGCACTGTCCGAGGTTTCTGTAAAGATAGAGACATAACACTTCGGTCTTTTTAGTGTTAATTTTTAGCTAATTTTTATTCCAGCTTGGTCGCACGCAGCTGAAAGCCATTCAAGCATATTTTCAAGACCTTGTCCAGAGGATGCAAGCAGTACAAAATCGACCGTAAAAAGTAAGCGGTTGATCCTGCAGCTTGCAACAGTCCTCATGGTCGACTCGGTTGTGGCTGTCTATCCAATTCATATTTACTACGAAGAGGAGCGGTTACAGCACACACCCTTGTCGGAGTCCAATACCCGGTTGTGATTTAACTCCGTTGAACGGTTGTGATTTAACTCCGTGAACGGTTGTGATTTAACTCCGTCGACACGGACATATACTTTTATATGAACGGTTGTGATTTAACTCCGTCACATATATGAACGGTTGTGATTTAGCTCCGTCGAAACGGACATATACTTTTGAGCAGGAATACAGTGGCTTGAGGGTCATTAACAGGCGGCCGTTAACATCGTACTCCCGCAGCACTCAACAAAGCTTCTCCCGAGGGATCCGGTCATTTACTTTCTCAAGGCCGACACAACATGAGTAGAAATCTTTGGCATGCTCCCAAGATTTCTCGAAAGTTTGAGTTTGCATGCAAAAAGCAAAAACATATATGCCAAAGCGTTGTAGGAAAGCGGCTGTTGATTCCAGCTGTAGTGCAAACAAAACCAATAGAAATCTACACATTGAGAATAACAACAAATCAACTAGTGACGTCCATACAGGATGAACGCAAAAATCTATTTTGGAATAATATTTTGCGTTTCATAAAAACGCTGACCTCAAGAGCCGTTTTGAGTATTTTATCTTTTTTCAAACATATTGCACCCCTTTTTAGCGAAATTGTGCCTTATTTCGATTTTGAAAATATTATCGTATGCGAATAGGGGTACCTTTGTAAATTTTCGGGGGGGAAACTTAGTTAAAGACGGTAACGCTGAAAATGCTGCCTGAAAGAAAAGATGAATTTTTTGGTCGTTCCTCAGATAGTGACTAGTGCCCCTCTCGTCTGACCACCCATTCATTAAAACTATGGCGACGCGCCTGAGTTGATATAGACTACAACAGGGGTGGGCGATTAATTTGGCTCGGGGGCCGCTTTGAGAAGGCCGCGATCAGCGGAGGGCCATAACTTCTGGAAATAGAAACAAATCTCTGTTCAAGTTAGCCTCAGCACTAGCGTTTGCTGTGTTGAGTTGGAGGATATTTTAGATTTGAAGATTTTCGTGAATGCTTCCACGGGCCACAGAAAATGCTGTGGCGGGCTACATTTGGTCCGCGGGCCGCTATTTGCCCACCCCTGGACTACAAGATCTATTGGAACCGTTTTGGTAAATTGAACGATGTTATATCAAGTAAAACACATTTCAATTTAAAAACTCCTTAAAGGTTGTTCTTTCCTTTCAGAAATATGATTTTAACAATAGTAGGCAATTAATTGGGGTTCGACAAAAACGTTAATCAAAACAATCACATTTTCAAACATTGGTAGTAGCAACCACCGTTAAATTAGCATTCATTTTAATCAACAATGAACATTTCTCAAGGTTAACAGCCTTCATAGGAGGGTTTCCAGATCAAAGCTATTAATTTAATTTTTATAAAGTTATTAGCGAAGCTCTACTTCAAAACGGATTGAAACATCGCCATGGGCGGTGCTCAGCTATAATTTTGCAAACGATATGATTTAAGTTCGGGTTGTCGGATAAAGCTTTTATATTGAAGGCAAGTCACAATTTTAAAGAAAATGATTTCTTTTTATTGCAGATCACAGAGAAAGTAATTGGCGCGTGCAGCTTCACAACATAACCGATAATTGCTGTTCAGGCAATCTAAAAGTCCGCGCAGTTCAATTAGTGAGTAGCAATTTAATAGGGAAGGTTGAACATTTTCTCACAAACCGTCAGTAGCTATGGTGGTTACAGTTTCATCTTCATTCCCAAGTTTGTCGGAAAGTAATTTGCTGTTTCACCACACCTAGCACTAGCCACAAAGTGATATGTTTTTAAACTCGTTAGTTGTCATGACCATGCGCTTTAGCACTAGAAGATAGAACCTCAGTTATACATTTGCTGCGTGATTTTATAATAGTGATACCTTGATGCTTCATCTGAGAAATGCACCTACTATTTCCGGTGCAAAACACAACTTGACATCTGCCCAAGATGACCTTGCTCCAGGGTTTGGCAAGATGCTTTGAGATGGTTACATTGTTGTTGTCGCTTGACTTAAAGCTATATCGCTGATTGCTGCTGGATTTACGAAATTGCGTAATGGGATGAGTGGCTACTTATGGCATCAATTCTCATGTCGAGTGCCCGCTATTGAATTTCACTGCGCATTATTTGGAGCAGGGGTGTCCAACATTTTTGAAAATGAGAGCCAGGGGCCTAGTTTGCTATGCGTTTCAATGGCGTCAACATGTTCACTCAACCGTAGTAAAATTTTTGTAAAATTGTTAAAATGGGGGGCAAACTATTCTGATATATTTTGGGGAACATGGCCCAAGTATTCCCTGGCTACGCCCGTGATGGTGGTGGTGTAGCAACTGATACGCAACTGTTACTGTACAAGGTGCTATGCCTAGCAGTACTAGACTAGCACTGCATTTAATATGAAAACACATTAATTATGAGAGTTGGGTTTAAATAGACAAAACTATGCTCAAAAATTGTGATAATCAATTTAAATTTGGTCAGTTCCGAACGATATAGAATGACTAAACCACATAAATCAAACCAGAAACAAACCACAAGATCTTGCATGATTGAGCGACGTTTATATGCACACTGATTCGGTTAAGTCACATTAACCAACACAATTATCAACAATCATGATAATTCAGTTTACACAGTAAATCTGTAGGTGAGATGTGGGATCTTTGACCAGGGTGGGCTCAATGACCATAGGCGTACGAGTCGGGGGGTAGGGAGGGGCGACCAAAAATCCTGCATGTCAAAAGTATATTCAATACAGTAAAAAATTTCAGGGCAACTCTGTTTTTCAGGGAAAGCGCAAGTTGCTCAGAAATCCTGAATGTAAAAAGTATATTCAATATCAATAGAGTGAAAACTTCCAGGGCAACTTGTTTTTCAGGGCAAGCGCTATTTGCTCAAAAATCCTGAATCTAAAAAGTATATTCCATACAGTGAAAAATTTCAGGGCAACTCTGTTTTTCAGGGCAAGCGCGAGTTGTTCAAAAATCCTGAACCTAAAAAATATATTTAATACAGTGAAAAATTTCTGGGCAACTCTGTTTTCAGGGCAAGCGCAGTTGCTCAAATATCCTGAATAGTAAAAAATACATTCAATACAACGAAAATTTTCAGGGGAAACTCTGTTTTCAGGGCAAGCGCAAGTTGTTAAAAATCCTGAATGTGAAAAATATATGCACTACAGTGAAAATTTTCAGGCCAAGCGGAAGTTGCTCAAAAATCGTGAACTGTGAAAAAATTTTCAATACAGTGTATATTCACTTGGGGACGATCCGTGTAATTTGGGCTAGTGTAGTTTGTAATCAGGACCAACGTCGTGATTGGTTATAGTGACTTTGATCTGGACCAAGCCCTCGTTTTCTGTA
>JGI24158J21664_10014027_pt1 | contig 10552 bp, 8 predicted proteins | sample Ectturendosymbi3_FD_21664 | JGI IMG/M metagenome (IMG submission 21664)
AACGACAGGGATTCTAACAAGCGGAAGTATTGTTGGTTTTGTGTCCGGCTTCGCCGTAGCGGTTTTAATGAAGGCTTTGGATTTTTTTTGGTGTATCTCGAAAGTTCCATTGAACTCGTACGTGTATTTTGTGTTGCACGTGCAGATCTTGGAATTGCACCGTATGGACCTAACAACGTCTACTACGGCAAGTTGGCCAACGCTAGTTTCGTGGAGGATTTCAGCCAGAATTATACCAGTCAGTTTCCGAGTAAGTGTGCGTAGGCTCAACAGTTACCTTTGTTACGGTAGTCAAGCAGGCATGCCGATGGCTCCGAGTCCCTTTTCCTCGTGTTGGACTGGACCATTTTGGGCCCGTTACGGGCTTATTGTCGGGCTCAGGCAGCCAATTCTTTAGCATAGTTCAACAATACTAGCGTTTACTCTCCAGGCGGTTTCGCGAAATCCACACCCAGGGGCGTAACGAGGTGAGATGACGCCCGGGGCAAGAAGCAAGTTTGGCGCCCCCATGTTCGAACCTGAGTTTTTTCCAAAGCAAATGTACTGTATTGAAGAACGTACTTGTGACATTGTTGGGACTTTTCGGCGCCCCCCGCAGTCATTCGGTGCTCCCATAGTGATTAGTCGCCCGGGGAATTTTTCACCCCTCGTTACGCTCCTGTCCACACCGGTTCATGTCGTTTGAGAAATGCTTTGCTTGATTTGAACGAGGTGTTCTGTGACGTTTCGCGTATGTCATAGGCGTTGTGTCAACCGTCGAAGATAAAACCGGAGATATGCTTCATTTACTGGCGAAGAAGTTTGAGACAGAAGGCGGCGGCTTCAACACAAGAAACCTCATATCTGCTACGTTCAACGCCAGCAAAGGTGAGGGATTGCTGTTTTGTAAATGCTGGAGTGTTGCGTTGTACACCCTTTGCCTTTTATAGGCTCTTACTAAATAGAAGATAAGGTTTTCATTGATAAGCAAGTTGACTGGCTATTGTTCTCGTCACCCAGATCTGTGGTTCATAACTGGGGCTATCTTCAGTGTTCCCTCTGAGGTGCGCATGCGCAGTGCCACCAGATCATGTGCGCATGCGCAGTGCCACCAGATCATGTGCGCAGTGAAATCTCGTTTTCGTGCACTTGTAACGTTGCAAATTTCTTATCCGTTACCTCTTGAAACTCTTCACCAGTTGTGCGTGTACATGGTTGCGCAATTGCACGCGCAGTAAAACAAAGATTTGCTCAGTGTAAAATTTTCTTAGAGGGAACACTGGCCATCTTTCACGAAAAAAGTAAATATCTTACAGGTTTTTCGTAAAAGACATGTTCGCTGCATCATGTTTTTTTTCAAAATTTGACGCGGTGTTTGTAAATAATATTGGGTTCATACCAAATTTATTACAACAGAACTTTTAATTTTATCCATTCGCTGGTTATAAACAGTTCATCCATGAAGTTAAACAAATAGCGAAGTAAGTTTGTGGACAAGGTTGTCTTAAAAACTTGCCCAGAGGTCAATGCCAGAAAAACGGTAAAGAAACCCTGACCTCATTTTGCTTTGAAAGTCGTGCATGTTGATGAATGTCTGGAGAAAGTTTGCAATTGTTGAATTACCTTCGCAAAAACACGATTCCCAAAATCGATTAGGTTGCTTGATTTTTCAACCGAGATGCAACTTTCTGCCGGCGATTGTTTATGAACAACTCATGAAAGCGATGTCCTCGCGAAAAAAATAGTTTTGGAGTTAGACCATGTTGAATTGAGTTACAGTTGACGGTGCAGCTTGTGCCAGAAGTTTTTTTTTGGGTTATTGCGTTGAGACACGAAGATCAGACCATGTCCTCTAATGTGTCAATTGTTCTTAGCCCTTTCCACCTAAGTAACTATGGTAACGTGCTGTTCATACCACGTGAAAAACTTTGTTCGATGTTCCGAACTGGCATTTGCTTTGTTCATGGAACAACCAAAATCCCTAGGTTTGTTGCAAGCTTTCAAGGAATCGCCGACTGAACTCTGCTTCTTTCTTTTTGCAATGATTCAAACTTGCACATGTCTGTATTGAAGTAACCGCCCCCTACAAGGAGATAAACAAGGAATCAATCAGCAAATTTTTGACTGGTCATCAAACAAATCGGTTTTCAAACTTAATCCTCCGACTGGAATGTGTTGTCAGTTGATTGCGCGCAAGCGCGAAAAAAACTGCCCCACCGCCATTCCTGACACAGGCTTTGCCACGCCACCTTTCAAAGAGCGCTTTGCGTCTGCAGAAAGAAAATCGTCGCACAGCGTCGCCTGGTTCAACGGCCAAGCCTACCACACCGCCCCCACGTCCCTGGCGTACTTGGATCAAGCGTACTTGCGATTGATCGCCAAACGCCCCGCCCTCTCGTTGAAGCTGACCAATTACCCGCTGCCGAGAAATTCAACCAAACGTATTCAGGAACAGTTGATTGGGTAAACTGCCGTCGACGTGTTGTATTCCACCTCGCCACAGGCCCGTAGCCAGCTTTTAAGGTTGGGGCAAAAAGATACATTTTAGGGGAAAATGTTTTTGTTTGTGTTCAAAAAAAATTTGCCACAACAGAATTTGGGGCTACAAAAATTGGGGAGAACATCCTCCTAATTCGCCTCGCGGTGGCTACGGGCCTGCCTTATCATGTTACATACGTATTTTGTCAAAACCTAGTTCTTTTTCGGCAAGCTACCGCACGGTGTCGCTCGGGGGGATCAGAATTCAAAGTCATACCCCCCGGTATATTTCATCCCAGATCTTTGTCCGGCTTCCTGATCGCTTTCAACCTCGTCCTCGGCTTCTCATTCCTCGCCGCCTCCTTTTCTCTTTTTCTTGTACGAGAGAGAGCCGACCGCTCCTCCTTGCTGCAGACACTCACCGGAGTCGATCCGTTCTGCTTCTGGCTTTCGGCGTTCGCCTGGGATTTCATCAACTTCATCATTCCTTGTCTTCTCTCGCTGGTAAGTGGGTGAGTTCGGGGAAAGTTCTGCAGTCAGCATTAACTGAGCTCTTGCCTAACACACTCAATTAAACCATTTGCAATGCAGCGATAGTGGCCGTTACCGAGAGCTGAACAGTAGGCGCAGAACTTTCACACTGTCAATACTTTATTCAGCCGCAAGTAGGGAAGGCAAAAGATTTGTTTATTCGAGGTTTTGCCTGCTTAGGGTTTTAACCATTTGGGTTGGTTGTCATCGACAAAATGGCTTCCTGCCAACGAAGGAAGAGGAAGGACGCCATCAAAATCGGAACAACATACGATACTGCGGACACCAAACCAACCGAATAATTTTGCTTCGTGCGCAGTCGCTTTTTAAAATAAAAACACTCAAAACTTGCATTTTTCGGGGACGGCCTTGCATTCGGAATTCGTGTCTTCAAAAAGAGACCGTTGCTATCAGGAGCCTTTGGAATGCGGGCAGTGTCAGGAAAACCGGAAAGCAACGTCTTGCATCATTTTGCGCAAAGCAGTAATGTAGTTGTCGTGTCCCTGCCTTTGATCGTATGGGATTGAACATCTCCGATTCCATCCTGCAGGTGTTGTTCGCGATATCTCGTGTCGACGAGTTCACTTCACGCTGGGGGGTGGTCCTTCTCATATTCGCCCTGTACTGCTGGGCCTCCCTTCCATTGACCTACTTGTTCTCCTTTCTCTTTTCCGTGCCATCGACTGCACTGGTGCGGATCACAATATTCAACATCATTACCGGCCTGGCGTCGATCATCACCATGAACGTTCTGCGGCTGCTGGCTTTGGCCACACCAAGTGAGCGGTTTGCACCTGTTCGTTTGTTGTTTTGGACGAGCTTTAAGCATTACGAAGCTGTGAGCATTTCGTTGCGAAAGTTTACTTCGCTGAAAATTGTTATTTTTCATTTTTATTATTATTCTTTTATTATTTTCAAGCTTATTTATGATTTTGATAATATTATTTTATTATTTCCAACGTTATTTTTCATTTTTGTTATTAAGATTTTGAGATTTTTTTTTTCAATATGATTTTTCATTTTAATATTATGATATTATCATTTTTCATTTCTATCATTCATATTTTTTTCAATATTGTTCTTAATATGTAATATCATTTATTATTTTTTCGATATTACTATTTTACATTTATTTGTTTTTGATTATCGCGTCCACGTCGCTCGCGCTTGAAGCTGGGCCGCTGTGTGGGGGATGCGTCTATGAAGCAATCCTCCCCATAGACATATCGCTCGAAAATCATCTGGTAAAAATTGCCCGCCATAGTGGAGTCAGTGTCTCTAATGAAATCCTTTACAAGCCTTGCAATGTTTCCCAATGTTAGACATGCATGAAGTTACCAATTCACAGCTCATCAGCACCGGGAAAAATTACCACGAGAAGTGGCAAAAATTCGTTGCTTTGCTTTCGTTACGATGTTAAATCTTTGTCAGTTTGCATTTTTGTTCATTGATGGCACTCTCTGCCAGAGTTTTTTTTTAATGCATAGCTTATCCCCCCGTTTGGTTTCAGGTTTGAACGACGCGGCCAACGCCCTGGATTGGGTCTTCCTGTTAATGCCACAGTACTGTCTCGGCCAAGGCCTGGCCGATGTTTATACAAATTCGAAGATGGTCAACATATGCACTTCGAGCGAACCGTTCAAACTTATCTGCAACAAAGAAAGTAATATGTTGGGCCTGTGTTGGCGCTTAGCGAGATATCGGATTATAGCTGCGTTTTAATCAATGCAGTTGACCCTTGTTGCCAGTTTCGCGTTCAGAAGCATCTTGTTTTGTATGGACACTGATTGAAAGGTGATTTACTAACGGCGAAGAAGTGGTAAAGTAACCGATTCAGTTTGCGTCGATGAAACGATCTGTTTGGTTTGTAGCAGCAAAGAATATGCGCGACGGAGCTTTTGGCCGTAAAACCAGTGATTCTCAACGTGGTCCAGGTGGACCACCGGTGATATACCTGGAATTTCAAGTGGTCCACAGAGAGTTCCATAAATCTTGAGATTGAACATGCCGTTGAGTTTACTGACCTATGTGCGAAACAGTATCGACTAGTTGTTCATGAGGTGTCAGCACAGCAAAGTGGTCCAACCAGTATTTTTTTGAAAAGATGTTCCATGGGCCAAAAAGGTGGAAATCCACTTCCGTGAATTAATGAATGAAATACGTCTCGATATTTCGCTGATTGTAGGTCATGTTTCACTTATGGTTTCTGCTGCTTTACAGTTGCTGCTGTTTCTAGCGGTGCAAAAAGTTGAACATCGTTATCATGGATGCTACTGTTTTTTCTCTCTGTTGAAACAGACATTCCATATCAGATCAACTTTCTCGCGTGGCCCGAGTACGGAGCCGGGCGGTTCGTGACCTTTCTCGCCGCCCAAGGCGCGCTGTTCTTCCTGATACTTTTCCTTTCCGAGTTTCATTACTTCGCCATTTTAGGACGTGCCGTGTCAAGGCTCTACCGTCTCGTCTTCAAGAGAAAAATCTTGACGGTGAGTTTGCTCGGAGAGGCCGGCCGTGTGTGACTGCGCTGCGTAGGTTAAGTGTGGATCAGATTTTCTTTTTTTTTTAAAAACTACTCAATTACAAGCGTGGTGAGGTGCACAAAATGAAACGTTCATTTTTTGAAATACTCTCGCGTGCTCGTACGTTGAAAATGCAGCTATATTGTTCACCACGCGGTATTGTCTAAAACATCTTAAAATGGCCGAAAATGCTTTGAGATACAGTTACGGTCAAAGGCCCCTAACGTCGTTAAACATTATTTTCTTGCTTCTTTTGTGCCGATCACAAGCCAGTGCCACCTAATAAGGCTTCACGGTCAAATACTAGCCAAGAAAAGCAAGTCACAGTTATCATGCAACTCCGATACATCTTCACGTTGCTGTTTTAATTTCTGCCACCTTCTCATTCCCGGTGGGACTTCGCTTTGGCCTGCATAAGCCATTAAAACCATCTTTGTTTGCTCTTTTTATTATCTAGAAGTTAATTAATCTTGAAAATGGCTGTCCTTGCGCAAAGCTTGCGAACCGCTGGCGAAATAAGTACTTGGTGGACCACATCAGATGGAATTGCCATTTTGGCTATTTTTGTGTTTAGTTGGCGGGTAAAATTTGCGTTTTGAAAGATGGCAAATTTTTGCACTATTTTTTGTATTTACGCGGAAACATTGGCCGGTTTCTGTAACATTTAGGCCAGTGTTTGTTTCATACACAAGCTGTAAAGATCGACTTAATACAGTGTACTACTGCAGAACTAATTTTTCGCCCGCTCTGTGAGGTACCAGTATCGACTGCTTCAGTCCATCGGAAACCCTGTATGTAGGTAGTTTAATTGTGTCTGAAAGTAATTTTTACTGTCCATTACTTTACTTTGTGAGTAATTATAACAAGCAAAGAACTGACAAAGTGTACTTTTCAATAGCTTGTAATGATCTTCTGTGTCGTCAGACTTGGCAATTTTTGGCTGCAGGGCTTTGTTAAATTTGGTAATTTTGATGTAATTTGGCTGTAAAGCTTTTTGCAATCTGGCAATACTTCTCGTTAGTTGTCGACGCCACGAAAGCACAGATCGTCTCAAACTGGTCTCGGATTGACCGCTAGGAGGAGCCCGCGTGCTTTCGCACAAACAGTGGATTTGGTTGTTCAGCCACGGCTGTTATAACACCTAAAACGATCGAACAGTAAGCTTGGAACCAAAACATCTTGAGGCGTGTTGTTGCCTCATTCAATTTGTCAGTTTTCAGCACAATTCGATGCGGTATGTATGCAAGCACGGGCGTCGGGAGCGGGTGGGCATTACGATCTTGAAAATTGATATTTTGACATTAACTTTTCAGCAGAAAAACACATTTTTCTTAGTTATGGAGTTGGTAGCCCCCCTTTTTGGAAAAAATCCGCTGTTTCCCCCCATGGAAAAAGTCCTTGCCACGCCCATGAATGTTAAGTGGATGCAGAGTGCATCGAATTGAGCAGCTCATTTTTTTGCTGCGTGTTGCGACGCAAATAGACCGGTTTATTTGGTTGATAGATGCAAAAAGGGTTCGTATGGCTGTCCCCGTATGCCGGTAGCACTGTATGACAATGCAAAATCGTGAAGAACTAATCGGTAGGCGTGCTGTGAAAGCTTTTCAAACCCCGTACTTGTCGCCTTTGCAGCGGCAAGACAGCACGCTGTGCGTTAACGTGTTGGAAGAATCGACTTCACTAGTACACGTGTGCAGACCAGGGATGAGCGTAGTCACATCTCTCGTCCAGATGCCATTAATGAAAGTACTTTCGAACTTATCGGGCACTTTTAACTTTTTTCAGCGATCAGAGGGGACCGAGAGCGACCGGCTGATCATCGACGAGGACGTCCAGGCCGAAAAGGACAGAATCAATCTCACCGACCTGCAACATCTCTTTGCTACCGACCGACTGGTGATAAAAAATCTCACCAAGGCACGACCGGTTCCGTTCAGTGCTACTTACCTTATAAATGCATGCGCCGAGCTCACTTGACGTGGCTTCAGCAAGAGGCCGTTGACATATTTGTTTTGCGTCGATGGTGTTTTCTTCTCTGTTTGCATCCATGGCTGTGCTTAGACTTTCACCGATGTAGCCAAAAAAATTCAAAACCGGAAAACCGTAAAAAATCGCAACTCAGTTTTGCGAACCCATTGCGGAGCCATTAAAGTGCTGTCGTAACAAAGCTTTGGTCTGGGGGAGTGCGGGGGGTACGCCGATTGGGAGAGGTTCATGCGGTGGTCGTTTCCAAGTGAGAAAGAGATTTACATAATTAATCGTGTGATATTTTTTACAGCTGTAGGATTGTTGTGAGTGACATCAAAAACTGACCATTATGACTTTACTTTCTGATTTGAACAACGTACTGTTCGTATATTTTCCTACTATCACACTAATCACTGCAATTGATAAAAACCGCTGAAGTTGATCTCAAGGCAGTTGACGGGTGAAAAAGTAATTCCAATCAATCGTTCTGACCTTCGAGAACACGTCAGATTCGTTTTTTCCCCCCTTGATAACTCTTATGACTTACGTGGCGGTGGAAGCTAAATCATGTGTTGAATGTCTGTTTTTATCGCTTCCTGCAGAAGTGTGTATTCTGGTAACGGTCAGGCTGCACTGTACCTGGGCTTGTGAGCCCTGTTCCGCTCTGTTTTCAGAACTTAATTAAAATTTTAAAGGTCGCGAATCGCGAACAGAAAATTACGAGCGCGCAATTCGTCGCCGTCTCGTGTTCCCCCCAAAATTATCTTTACCAACATGCGATTAAACAACAGCTTTTGTGAAGAGACGAGTGTCTGGATTTCCTTCCTCGGCCGAAACACCACCTCGTTCGTTTGATATTCCAGTGTGCATTGTGCCGTAACAGTGTTCATATGCCATAACAGTGTACACTGTGTCGTAACAGTGTGCATTGTGCCGTAACTGGATGCGAATGTTCGGCAGGTGTACGGCAGTGGCCGGACGGGCTTGGTCGCAGTCGACCACCTGAGTCTGGGCATTCCGGAAGGAGAATGCTTCGGCTTGCTGGGCATTAACGGCGCAGGAAAGACGACCACGTTCAAGATGCTGTCTGGAGATTACACGTCGACGAGCGGAACTGCTTATTTGGACGGATTCAACATCAATACTATGCTGAGAAAGGTCTTTTTAACGTCGTCTTGGTTACCGCTTTTTTCCAGGGGATATTGTGGGCAAATTAATTACCATATTTATTGCTGTTTGGCTGTCGGCGAAATGTAAAATTTATATTTTTTACAACGTTTTTCTACTTTCTCATTCACGTACATGTAGCAGCCTTCGGAGAACTTATCCGGCACTTATGTCAAATCTTCAAAAATTATACGAAGTGAAAACAGCGTCTGCGTGCTTTTTCGTAGCCCTAGTTGTTGGCCATTCAGTGTGTGATTTTCAGTTATTACATCATCCTGCATTCAGGTCCAGCGCCGCATCGGTTACTGTCCACAGTTCGACGGACTCATCGAGCAGATGACCGGCGCCGAGACATTGAGAATGTTCGCTCGCTTACGGGGAGTCCCCGAAGCCGAAATTCCGTTGTGCGTGGGTAACCTGGGCAAAATCTTGCACTTCGCACAGTACATGGATAAGCCGTGCGGCACATACAGGTACGGTTGTCATGGGAGCGAAGCGTCCGGCCCCGGGCCTTTTTGTGCGGAAGCCTTGCTTAGTTTCAGTTAGTTTGGCGGTGGCGATGCTGTTTGCTCGAATTGCTGAAAATTCTTAGCTTGTTTGGTGAGTTTCATTGAGGGACGACTCGGTATTTCGGCGTCTTGCTTCTTCTGCGGTCGTCAAGCAGATTTCCGAGATTCCATCATAAAAGTCGTAACATGCTCATTCATGCGCGACAGCTGAGGGCTGCCCGAGCACAAAGTGTTTGAAATAGGTTTTTGTCTGTTGATAGCAACGCTCACAGTCCATACGAGTAAACGCAGGGAGTGAAAAGTGAGTCTGAGAAAAGCCATTCCTGCGCGTTGATCAGTTGTGCGATTGGCGGTTTTTATGTTGTTTTTTTGTAAAATAAATATTCGCTTCACCAGCTTTTTTTGCGGCACACGAGAGCCGAGAATGCAGCAAGGCACAAAATAAAATCGGAAACCGGCCCTGCTCGTTCTGCACTGGACGCGTAACTGGTTAATTGGCTAAACGCATGTATTACGTCAACAACTTCGAACGTGTGCGTTATGACGTCAACTTCGAGCGTGTGCATTGCGTTGTCACCTTCAAGCGTGTGCATTACGTCATCACCTTCAAACATGTGCATTGCGTCATCACCTTCGAACGTGTGCATGACGTCATCAACTTCAATCGTTGTGCGAGGAAATTCCATGTGAACTAATGTGGTTCGAATTTCTAATTGCGGTTTTTGAGGAAGGATTCGTTTTTGAAAAAAAGATCGGTCACGTGTTGCACCATTTGTGATTTGCAAATAACTGAGACCGGCACATGCGCGAGAACGTTCGTCGTTTGGCGATGTCTCCTTAACTTCACTTTCCTCTTCAGCGGAGGCAACAAACGAAAACTAAGCACGGCTATCGCGCTTGTGGGAAATCCCCCGGTTGTGCTACTTGACGAACCAAGCACCGGAATGGACCCCGGGGCGAGGAGGATGCTCTGGGACGCTTTGACTGACGTGCGCACGAGCGGTTGTTCTATTGTTATTACGTCACACAGGTGCGTTTCCCTCGCAGAGTCTCTTTGAAGTGCCGCTGCCGATGTTGCTTTGCCATCTCGTGCAGTGTTTCCGCTGAATGTTTTTGTTTTAATGAATTCAAAAGTACTTTGCTTGCATAAAGTTTGCGTTGCTTTCTTTTCGCCAACTCTTTATGTGCTTTGTGTCCGGGTTAGGCCATTGTGACCAAACAACAAAACTCTCGGTTTTCTTCGATCGCAAGCTTTCTCTGCGTGAATCACAACGCATCGCTTTTTTCAGCATGGAAGAGTGCGAAGCGCTCTGCACGCGTCTGGCGATCATGGTCAACGGCGAGCTTCGCTGCCTGGGGGGCCCACAGCACCTCAAGTCGCGCTTCGGTCAGGGGTACACG
>JGI24158J21664_10014028_pt1 | contig 10551 bp, 6 predicted proteins | sample Ectturendosymbi3_FD_21664 | JGI IMG/M metagenome (IMG submission 21664)
ATTCGCTTACACGACGTTTGTTAGACAATACGGTTATCAAAACGTGCCGTGGCTTGACTGTTAATCTGTGTTAACAGACCTTCATAACAGAGACTAAAGAAGAAACAAATACCAAATTAGGATAGTTTTGCCGGCTACTGTAGGTTGCATTACAGCAGTGACAGGCGCATGGCCAGGATTTAGTAAATGGTGAAGCCAACAAAACTATGATGGGTAAAAAATGGGCGGGATATTATCAGTTCAAAACGAAAAATAAGGTCACCCATTACCAGCATGAGCGCTCCAATTGCTGAAGGTGCCCGATACTGCGGTTCCCCAATGGCAAGTTTTTTTTCATTGGTATAATAGTGTAAAATTGTTCCAACTTAGGACGATGTGTTGTTGGTACCCAAACAATGTAACACATTTTGTAACCACGCTTTACGTTGCGTGTGAAAACTTTAGTCATTTTCTTTCATTTTTCAGAAAAAGCCAAACCTCTTCTATGCTTTAATTCTTTTTATGTTTATTTTTAGGAATTACGGATTTCCACATTGGAAAGTCACAAGCTAACGGATCAACAAAAATCCAATCTCGTGATTATGTTTCCTTGTATGTTCCCAGTAAATGCATACATGGTATCCTTCGAAGACCGAATAAAAACATTTTCGAAATGGCATTTCACCCAAGCTAAACCTTGTGTCCTTGCCGAAGCCGGATTCTTTTCACTTGGTGAGTTGATTTTCTCTACACAGTAATAAGCGGACATCTTTGCAGGTTATGGTTTCTTATCTGAAGCAGAGCTATCTTCTTGAAGTAACGTATGGTTTCGAAGAATGAAGCAGCAGGTGAAATGATATGAAAACTTGCGGAGCTGTCGATCAACTTCGCTGAGCTTACAGTAGGTTTTAAAACGTTAACGTTGCCCAACCTAAAGATAAGCTCATCAGCAAGACGTGCAGAGTGTACTGTCGCGTCTTCACATTGGGTAGGGTATGATTTTTGAATAACGGTTGAGGTATTTCAAATGAAAGTTAATTTATACAGTTTACTTCAGCTACCAGAAAACATAAATTTCTTTATGGCCTTGTCGATAGCTTCATTATCATTTAAAGATTCAAGTAATTCTAAAATGTTTTCAAACAACTTTACTTATAAGTGATGAAAATGTAGCCTATATTTCTCTATCATTTATTAAAAATTGCGACATAGAATGTCACTTGATTTGTTGGACAGTCTTGCAATATTTATTGTCGAGTTTCGTTTGTTTGTGAAGTAAACTAAGATAGTAAATTCCACTTGGTAACACATTAACAAATTCCGAGTTATCAAACGAAGTTATGCGTATGCTGAAGACTTTCAAGGTTGGCAGGAATCCAACATTTGCTGTACAAGCACGGCGAAATTAATTTTGCCTTTGTCATCCCGTTCGCATTTATTAAATGACAATTCAAAGGTCAACGCATAAAAGCTAAACAAGCGGTTCCCAACTTTTTCAGTGTCATGGATCCTTTTGACGATTTGGCTGAAAGCTGTGGACCCGTTTAATAAAACCGGTTAATACTGTTACGTAGAAATGGTCTATACTAGAAAAGGTTATCATCCACTTTGCGCACTATAATCATGAATGTTTCATGGAACTTATCACGCAACAAACTAGCATTGTTGCGCAACAATCGAAATGTCTGACAAATGGAATTGTGTATAAAAAGNGTTGCTACGGGCGGGATAATTGCACCTTTGATAACTTTCACAAAGGGAATAAACATATGGTGGTTCACATGTGCCANATCTTGTGTTGCCCTGTAACCTGGATTCTAGACTTGCGCACGATTCATTNTCTTTTCCAAACTAGACCCAGGGACGGATCCAGCTAATACGTTTAGTGNGGGGGGGGGGCGATTTCAGTAATATTTGGAAGTCAAGTCTCATTACGGGTTCATTACCATAAGAGAGATGAAGTATACTTCACAACACTTTTGTGACAAAACAATCGACGGCAAAACGGCCTTATATTGCGAATGCTGTTTTCGAAATTGTTCAAAATCATGGTGAAAAAAGTTACTTTCGTACGTTTTAGGGGGGCCAATCGCCCCAATCGCCCCCACCTGGATCCGCCCCTGACTAGACCACCACAGTGGGTGGTTTGGCATTTCGCTATTTTGCTTTCATAGTGGACATAAAAGGCCATGGACCCCTAAAAATCTGTTTGTGGACCCTTGGGGATCCATGCACCACCGGTTGAGAACCACTGAGCTATAAACAATGTGGAAATATTTATTTGAAAATCAATATGTACTCTAACCCTCAATATCCCTCTCAGTGGCACAAAAAAAAACACTGAACAGGCTTTGCACTGAACTTTCGTTGTTACTCGGAATATCACAACCACGTTTTGGTTGAGCAATTTGTTCCAGGTGTTCGCGACCGAGTGAAATGTTTTTACTGCAACGGTGGTTTGCAAAATTGGAAACAAAACGATCGTCCGTGGGAGGAACATGCCAAGTGGTATCCGACATGCGAATACTTGCTTCAGCAACGAGGGCCTGAATTTGTTCATTCAGTTGTTGCAAAATTTCCAAACATCGAACGACCAGTGGTGCGCGCTCCGGGTCATGATATTCCTCCACCGTCGCTGTGAGTTATATAATAGTTCCATGAAGTTTGACTCGTGTTTGCGCCTAGACGTTTAGCCTGGAAGCCCACCAATCAAAAGATTTTATGCAAAAAACGCCTAATTCAGTGGTTCCCAACTTTTTGGTGTCATGGACCCTGTTGACGATTTGACTGAAAGCTGTGGATTCCTTTCTGAAGAAAAACAGTTGATACTGCTGCGTACAAGTGGTCTCTACAGTACTAGAAATGGTTATCATCCGCTTTGCGCACTAAAAATCACCAATGTTTCGTGGAACTTATCACTTAAAAACTGACATTGTTGCACAACAATCGAAATGTGTAACAAATGCATTGTTTGCAAAAAGCGTTTCTAAGGGCGGGATGATTGCAACTTGGATACCTTTGATAAAGTGAATACACATATAGTGGTTCACATGAGCCAGATCATGTGTTGCCTTGTAGCCAGAATTCTAGAGTTCCGCTCGATTCGTTGTCTTTTCCAAACTAGACCACCACGGCAAGTAGTTTGGTATTTCGCTAATTTGCTTTCATCTTGTACATGCAAAGCTATAGACCTCCAAAACTATGTTTGTCTACCCCTGGGGGTCCATGGACCACCTGCTGGGAACCACTCGCGTATTTATTACTTTTATTCACAAATAAAATAAGTTAGCTCACTCTGCCCCACCATCGAATTTTCACTGTTCCTTGCAATGAACAGTTGTGCAAATGCGATTGCCAATGTTATATTGCAATATTTGACGAGCAGCGACAGATTTGTATCGTGCATTGAGCCCATGAGCATATCTTCTGATATCAGTGGAATAAAAAGAAATAGTGCATTGCTGTGTTACTTAATGCAACTGTTAGCAAACTTGTATTCTACATCAGAACATGGTTTCCACATCCGGCCCGCAAAAACACTTTATCAATAATGAAAACGTAACATATTCACGAAACGTTTGTTGATTTGGTCGAATGTAACATACACCAAAACAATGAATTTGAGTAAAACTGCCGCGTTAATGTCAGTTGGCTAAGTATTACGGCGCTGCAGGCAGNTCTCTCCTTAGCTGATATGTTGCCGAAATCTAATTTTTTCTTAACATAAGGTGAAATCTTATTTTCCCAATATGTTAAAGTGAAAGAAACAATAATTAGCATTTCTTATTGATAAACGTACTTTTATGATTAATACAACATTCGTGTTTTGACATTCTTTTTTTCTGAACAGGGATTTTATCTTCATCCCTCCAACTGTTATGTAGAGGCTTATGCTTTAACTTTTAAATGTTGTGTTAATTGAACNGTTTTTGAATAGGGTGCAAAACAAGGTTGGAATCATTCCAGAAGCTCCACGGAACAAACCAATGCAGGGGGAATTGGTTGAAACAACTAAACCTAAACGAAATATCTTGGACGAAGCAATGAAATCCGATATAGCTGCGGTTGTAATCGGTATGTGCTGCGAAACAGATGGTCCCTCTGCTCACCGTTATTGCGAACTTCAATTCGCATTGTTCTATTTTATGCACAGTTTTAATACAAATTCGCTACAGGGCTAGGTTTCGAAGAGAGCCTGGTTCGCGAAGTCACAAGTAGGAATATTCAACTTCACGGAACCCCTTTTTCAACGGCAACTAGCTTGCTCGAAGCTGTAGAAGAACTTCAAAAGTAAAATTTGTGATAAATAATCTATAGGCTAAACTGTTTATAGTGCTTTTGCTTTCTTCCTAAGTAAGAGAAGACTTCTGTGAAAACAACGAATTTTAAAATTAAACAAAACTCCTATTAAACACAACTGCTATTTCATTGTAGTGTTGGAAAATATCATTTTAACACAATCAGCAATATAGTGATTTCTTCGAACGAAACATCCATCTAAAGGAAGTTCGCCAAAGCTAAATTGCTTGGTTGAAATAGGTTTTTCGCATATAGGTTTAATGGGAATGCTTTTTCGTGAACATTACAGAATTCAAGAAAAAGAGCAAGAACAAAAAGCAGCAAGAGAAGAATTTTCAAATTCTCTTGATTGTTCATCAGAAGACCTAGTAAGCACAAAGGAGGAAGAAAGTCTGGTAAATCTTTACAAAAGCAACGAAGATTTGACTGCTAAGGTAGCGCCAGAATCCATTTGGTTGCAAAATCCACACTAAAGGCCTAGCCCAATCAATTCATCCAGTAAGAAACCTAACTCAAAACAATTTACTTTCACGAAAAACCATAGCTCAGCAAATTCAGGTTTCTGAAAATCTGAGGTTATCTCTTATTGTAGATGAAGAGTTAATGAACCAGACAGGAAAAAGAACCGCAGCGAATAGATCAGAAACGTTTTAACATTTTTGTGACGATAGTTGTATAAAACGGCACATGACATGCACAACCTGAGATAAGAATACACATGGAATAAAGCTTGGGTACGTTTGAGGATTTAGGATTGACTGTACCAAAGATATGTGACATAGTGCTTGAAATGCATCAGTGAACCAAAGTGCAAAATTTGAACAGCAAATATCCGTTTACATTTTTCAGCGGACGTTAAAGACCAATTATAAGCGTGCTGTATCAACGTGTTAGGTCAAAAGCGTTGATTCACATCCTGTGAAATCATCCAAACAAGTATAAGCGTATACGTCATGAGAAATGCATGAGTAAATCCAACGAAGCGACAGAGCTGTGTTATTTAACAGAAGTGAGCACAAGCGACATGACGTATCGTACAGTCAAAACCCAACAGACAACATTACATCAATCGGATGGCGGATAGTGACGTGACAATAAATTAAAGATTTCAAAAAACCTCATCAAAACAAAAAAAATATTTTTTCTACATCACCCATTGGATATGAACGTTTGACGAGCTATTCATGACTTGTGGACTAAAACTGCATGTGTGATAACACCATGACCTATTTTTACTGAACCGAGCATTTGTAAACTGGTGTGTGGATTGACTATATCGTATCTTGCCACATCGTTTCAGCAACGATTTGCAGCTAGGTATGCAGAAAAACTTTTCAATAAGAACATGCAGATTGTTTCTTGCGGCAAATGGCAAAAATTCATTGCATCGATTTTCAGCAGCAGAAGATGAAAAAGCTGATATCCAAATGCACAAAGCAGATTATTTGAAGGTATTCATTAAAATGTTAAACGTGAAACTGTTGAATCCTTGATTAAGGCAACAATTTCTCATCACCTTAGTAATAGCAAGCCTGTCACAATAACTATGAAACAAGTGGAATTGGCAAACTACCCAAAAATATTTTTACAAATTTTTGAAACAATTCATGCGAGCATGAGCCCAATAAAATATTCATATATTCATCAATATCAAGCATACGGCCAAAAACGAAAGTAAGTTAATCAGTAAAATTGGAAAAAAGTCTCAGCTCGCTTCTGTCTAACTTACAACATGTTTTTGCTAACAAAACACCTATAAAATCAGGATTGAAGAAGATGGAAAAGCACCCAATACACCCAATTTCCAAACTAAGTGAGTTCTTTGAAGGGATTGCGCGTGGCGAAACGTGCTATTGATGTGAGAAATGCACGAACGAAAAGGAGGCGAAAAAGGAAGCAACGAATGATGAAGAGGGCCCAAAATAGAAAGAAGGAAAAGAGAAGAAAACGTAACAAACGCAAAGAAGTAAAAGAGAAGAAAACGTAACGAAAAAATGAAAAAAATTACAAAATGTGGCTGAGCTTTTGTGGCAAATGAATACGTGTTTATGACCCAATGACACTACCCGTACCCTTTTTGCACTGACCCAGTAAAGCGGAAAGCGACCGTTTGACCAGAGTTCTAGCTTTAATTACGACCGACCGTGTCTGTCGGCGCGCGATCCGCTCTGAAGACTGTGTCAGGCGGGGAGTTATAGGTTGGGGCGTCACATCATTCAAAGAGTAAAGCAAGTGTCCTAAGGTGAGCTCAGCGTGGACGGAAATTTGGCGTAGAGCAAAAGGGGAAATACCTATGATTTTGATTTTCAGTATGATTACAGCCCTCGAAACCATGGGCTATGTTTCCTTTTGCAATTGAGGGTTCAAGCAAAAGGTGTCAGAAGAGTTGGCAAAGGAATAGATGACTTGTGGCAGCGAAGCATTCGTAGCGACGTTGCTTGTTGAGCCTTGTCGGCTCTTTTCATCATTGTGAAGCAGAATTAACCAATTGTTGGGTTCTTTACCTACTATTAGGGCACGTGAATTAAGTTTAGAACGTCGCGAGACTGGTTAGCTTTACCCTGTACGTTTTTTTCAGGAAAATGTCAGGTACCCGGTATGGACATGTAGGGACCCGCTTTCTCTGATTCTAGGGACCAGATTTTCTCTGATTCTCGGGACCCCATTTTCAATTCTAGGGACACGAATTGGGTCACTAAAAACCTTAAAAACCCTGCGCCATACCATAGTGGTGATATTGCATGCAACAACTCTGGTCCACGCGAGAGGAACTTGTTTGTCACCTTCGTGGAGAAAAGCTACAGAACAGACATGCGCAAGTTTGAATCATCGCAAATGGAAGAAAGCGGAGAACAGTCGGCTGAAAGCTTATAGAAAATCTGTAGAGTTTTTAATCGTCTCTAAGACAACAAAGTAATTTTTGTTTTGTGTTCGGTAAAATCAAGGAGAAACACGATTTATTCAAAATGTTTCAAGTAACTAAGTTGTGTGTTTATTTTGAGGATCGTAATTCTGTAAGAAATTGTCAGATGTTTTCATGGAATAAAACATCTTAAGACTGTCACGTTAGGAAAACGATCTTTTGTAGCTCTTGTCACTTCTGCTACAAACATACAAAAACTTGATCTCCTCTTGTTTGAAGCATTACCTGAGTGTTATTTCAGGTTTTCAGTAAATTACAGGCTTGCTTTTATGTTCCACTTTTCATGTATCTCAAAGAGTACATCATTTCTCTCGAAAGAAATCATAGATTTGAAATTGAAACGAAAAGAACTGCCATTTACTGCAAAAATATGGCACATATAGCACTTCCCTTTCTCCATTTAGATAAACAAATGTTTTTTATGACAGTTTCAGTTTTATTTCAACCTCTTTGAAGATCAGTGGATTGGCAATTAAATCTCTGTATTATTTCGAAAAATACGTTTAGTTGTTTGTCATTCGAAATACTTCCTTTAGTGATTCTCTTCAAAGCACGTTTCCCCAAAGTGAGGAATTTTTTAAATTACGAAAACACTAATTTCGTCTTGTATTTTGCAAATACTGGGTGATTGTCTCTAGATTTCCCAAAGAAATACCAATTGTTTTTTGACAGAAATTGAAATAAAATTTTCTTAGACAAACATATTGATTTCGTTTAGAGTGAAGGAAAAAGCAAAAAAGAAAGAAGTGACCTTAATTCAAAAATTTTTGAAAAGAGAGAAACGGAAATCAATTAAAGAAAACTTTGCAAAAACTTGAAGATGAGCGACTATGCAAGGCAAGCATTTTTCGTATTGTAATTCTGAAAGCTTAGTTTTTTAATATTTTAATGTGCTCCAGTAATTTCAGTAAAGAAATTTCAATTAAATGATATGGTAGCAATTTCTGAGACTTTTTGAAAAAACGTACCATTAGATATCTTTGTGTACACTGCAATCATATTCATTGTCGAAACGATATTGTTGTTTTCCAAAGTCTTAAGGCTTGACATGTATTGTTAACATAGTCTCCTCATAATAACTTCAACCATGGACATGAACATGTCAATGGAAATCAGAGCTTTACTAAATATACATTTGCATGCGATGTTTTTGCTGTTTTTGAAGTACTTATTATTTCTAGTTCTAAAGAAACGCTTGCAGACTCTACTTCACGCTGGATCAACGCATATATTGGGAAAATCCATGTCGTGAATAAGTTACTAAAATTTTCATTCACGATATTCACTAACGAATAACTAAAAATTCTCTCTATGTATTTCTTGACTGTCTGCAGCACTGTGACATTGCAACAGGGTACATCTGACAACAAAATGTTGAAAAAAAAGCACATGCGCTTTCGTTCATTGCACGTGATGACTTGGGTAAAGCTCCTGTCAAACGCTGTATCCTACTGTAGTTCTCTACTAACGTTATATTTGAATTCACAATCGTACTATAATTTTTAGCGAGGTATTTGATAATTTCTCTTTTTTGGGTCACTTTCAAAACTGCTGCCTTTTGCATAAATTTCATGGTTCTCACTCCATGCTTTGCAGAACTTTTTAGTAATGACTGCGAGTTATCAACCTAAGCTCAAAGGCTATGACCCAGTTTTTAACTATGGTTTCCGAACATCAAAATATTTTTTCTTATTTCAGGTATGTTTGGATAAGCCAGCTGTTGTGGTATTTATTCCTTGCGCTCACATCTGCTGCTGCATGGACTGCACTCAAGCTCTTCGAATGTGCCCGATATGTCGGATGAAAATAGAAAAAGCAGTTCGAACATACACGTCATAGTTACACGGAAAAAATGTGGAAAAGTGATGTTTGTATAGCTGTAATCAGCAATCGTAAATCAAACAGTCCTTATTACTTGATTCAGACAGTTAGTAGGCAACAAAAAAAAAGTTTTAAGGTAAAGTAATATCTTTCTCGTGGTGCATCGGTTGCTTGTCCTAAAGTGAAGATGGGCTTGGACTAATGGCGCTCATGTCACAGGTTTCAAAATGTTGATCTGGGCGCTTTCACTTTGAAGTTGAGGCAGGTTATGACTCATTAGCAATTCAACATATATTTCAAGCTCACGTTGCAAAGACAAGCAAAATTATGACTTTGGGCTCATCTCAATGAGCAAGAATTGAAACAAAAATAACTGCATCCGGATCTGCGCAGAAACGTGTTCAATAAGGAAAATGCAATGTGTTTATGCATACACTCTGGGACCCTTGGCATATATATATTTGTGTTACCTTTTCAGAAAGATATGAAGAAATTGTTCAGCACTACTCCAATACTCAAAATAGCTTTTTGGTGATATTGCACACCTTGAAACAGACATACAAATTATTCCACCGGTCATGTAATGTCAAGTCCTAATGTGCTGAGGTAAAGTCGTTTCATAAGCTCAAGTGTACGCCATAGATAGTCTTTGGTGAGTCACCGAAAACAAATGATTTGTATTATAAATGTCTTGCAATATAACTGCATTGTAATATAAATGCTTTGCAACATATATGTTTTACAAAATAAACGCTTTGTAGTATATATGCTTAGTAAGATGTTGTTGCAAATTTTGAGGATGCAAACGTGATCACCCGCTGCTTTTATGAAAATCTAAATGTGACTACTTACAAATAAAATCAAACTTGTAGCTAAGTGTTCGTCAGAATAAGTAAACGTTTTCCTAATGTGTGAGTGCACCTTCACACAGCTTTGTGAATCAGATTCGTTTTAAATATTAAAGTCATATTGAAAACTTTGTTGAAAATTCAGAAGCTCAAAAAGGACAATTGTTGCGTGAGATGACATTTACAAAGAGGCTGAAAGAGTCCAGACATCATATTGCACAGCATATGCTTTTTCGGTTCATTGGTCGCTAAAATAAACTTTTCGTATTTCATTAAAATTGGAAAATTAGTTGTTGGAATCAGAACTGGTCTCCATCCAAAAATGAAATATGTCAGGTAGTTGAAACCAAAATATTCCTTTTACTTATTCGTGAATAACGAATCTCCAAAATTTTGGTTTTGTATCTAAGCCCTTCAGCTGTGTGGAGACTAGTTACTAGGATTCGGATACGTGCAAGGTTGAATCATCGCAAAAAGATGAAAGCAGAGCCCAGTCGGCTGATTCCTCGAAAACATGCAGCAAGCTTAGAGCTTTGGTTATTCTAGCATGACGCAAAATTTACAGACGATTTCCCAGTCTTCTTGCCCTTGGGAGGTCTGCAGCCTAGATGACCTTTGGTCCTTCGCAGCCTCCCACTCCCTCAAGCATTTTTATAAATCGATGTACTTGGAAGTCATCGC
>JGI24158J21664_10014030_pt1 | contig 10551 bp, 8 predicted proteins | sample Ectturendosymbi3_FD_21664 | JGI IMG/M metagenome (IMG submission 21664)
ACTAAGTGTTAGCGAATTTTCGCGTATATCTTAATACATTTCTCTTAAAGTTTTATGTTCATTGCAAACTAAACATGTTGGGGTTAATTTTAACCACAACAGTGGCTATTTTTGAAAATGGTGGCCGAAGCTGATAAAGCACTCATCTTGAGTGGCTCCGTATCTGCAACTGCTTTGAATGCTTATGTGTACCAAATTTTGCAGCTTTATTGAAAATTTGAACAATTACCTTGAATTAAGATATTATGCTTCTGGTGTTTGATAGCAAAAGATATAGAAAAATATGAACATCATTTTATGAAGAAATAAAAATTATGTTTGTCGTTGACATGTTCATTCGAAAGAACATTAACAAAAAAAGCTTCAACCCTGATCTTCTTTTGTCACCATTGCGAGCTGCAGGCATGGACCAATTAGCATGTCACGGGCATAAGCATATAATAATAGTGATATTTATAGATAACCCTGCAGAAAGGGTGATACCATTTGGTTCCAACTGTTCTAGAGAACGTGCCCTCCAATGTTTCTATCTAGGTTGAATAACACTATCGGTAAATATTGGTGATTGGCCTTTCGTTTCATCATATCATTTGATTTGTTAGATTACGCAACTTTACGAGAAATTGCTTAGTAATAAAAGCCAATCTTTTGTGATTTGCAGACGCAGCAAGCTAGATTTTAGTATTTTTGCAAACTCTGCAAGAATAGTTCCAGGAGAAGATTTAGTTTTGTTTGCAACTATCAAGGTAGAAATGAATGAAAAAGGATACCGAATAAATGTAATTGACGCAAAATCGATTTTCTAGTAATACACATTGCCAGAAGATTTACCATCCTCGCCCTGGTGGTGAATTGCCACTGAACTGTGGGTACGTGCAATCAAATCCTCGCAGAGGTATGAAAGCACAGCATGCCAAATTACTCGAATGTCCTACGTCCATTCAAAACTGGAGTACTAAGGATTCAGAATGATATTAAATAAAGAAGAGATCAACAGCGCAAGCAGTATGCCTATGTCACATGACTACGGCTTTTCCTCTGCTGCATGTCACGTGACCAAAGCTTTTCAGTGCGATTTTTTAAACTTAACGACAGGGCGCAGTGTAGCGTTCCTTGCATGTAGGCATAAACACGAAGACTTCATAGTCATCTTCTGCGCTATTTAATTGAATACCAACGTGTCTTTTCAAAAATTATAATGGAAAATCCAGTGCATACGTCCGTACTAACATTGAAAATATCTTAGGATCTTTCACTCACCTGTCGTTCCTTCAGGGCAATCCCCGCATTCTTCACCAACACCAGGAGCAGGTACATCAGTGCAGGTCACGTTGGGGAAGCAAGCTGCCAGCAAGCAGCCGTTTCTATCTTCTGTGCAGTAATCACCAGCGTATGCTTCAGTGCATTCGCATCTGACGATCTGTGAATAGCGCAGAAACGCTTCAAAGCAAAAGATCTTGTTGATCATTGGGTGATTACCCAAAGAAATTCACCAAGACTTGTTGTTAAGAAGATATGGCTTACAAATGTAGCTTATCAACCGGGGGTACGTGTGCAAAAACTCAGCTAGTGAGTGTATTGGTGAATAGATCTTAGCACGAAGAAAGATAAGCATGTTGAGTTTAATGGATGCTGGGCTCTTCCCTGTATTTCATTCAGGTTGTACAGCCCTAACTCAAATGATCGTCACCCAGAATTCGTCAAAGAAACTACTGATGTCCTGCGAAGTGTAATAAACGATTTTAAGATCCTTTTTTCAGGCTTCTGTGCACACGTTGGAAATGATACCGGTGTGTGGAAGGGTGTGACCTGCCGACATGGTGATGTTGACGCAAATGCTAACGGAAAACACTTGTTGCAACCGTGTTGCAACATACAACTGAGCATCACAAAAAGTTCTTATATCAAAGAAGTTTGTGAAAATATATCTGGTGCTGAGGTTCATTGGGTCAACGGCCATACGTTGATTTTTGCATCATTTCAGGTATCTTTTTTTGATCAGAATTGAAAGTCCGTGTCAATGTTTTTCCGAACTGTCGACCGACAACAACCAGCTTATCAGTTATTTGCTTACGGAAGCACCGTCAGGGCTTTCGCAAACCCTTGCTGAACAGATTAGGAGACAATGGCAGACAAGATTTGTTCTTATCGCGCTTATACCGAGAACTGCGGAAATGCGCAGGTGACTCTGCGATGGAATGGCAGCTGTTCAAAGCGGATGTGGTATATTCTGCAGTTCAAATATGCGGTGGAGAGATACTGCACGTGGCGAACAAAGATAAACAAAACCTAATTGCGTGGTGGAACCAAGAAGTGAATTGTTATTCGAGCAAATAGACTAGACTTCAAAGCATAGTTCCAGAAAAAAGAGAAACCGTCTTTCCGTTTGCCGTGTGATTACACATTAGAGAGAGCACTCAAAGCGCTAATAAAACCTAAACTGTTAATTTGAAGAGTTAAAAGTCAATCTTGATCACTGACAAACTAAAAAATTACTCCACCGGAATATACGGAGTCCGGGCAAAAAAATCTATTTCCGTATCAATAAATTACCGAAATGGTGTTGTAAGCAGCAATGAGGAGATCCATTGCATATGCAGAAACTATTTCACAGATGTTTTGAAGTTGGAAACTATCGCACCACCGAACACACAAAGGGTGAATTTCGGGAGGAAATTTCCATCACTGCCAGCGAAGCTTTTCTAGCTGTTGAAACAGTGAAGGTTGCAAATTTGATTCGACAAGAAATGTTCTAGCTCCTCATTCGAGGAGTCATTTGGCTTGCTCGTGCGTGTCAAGTGCCTGATGTTTTGGGATGGTACGGAGAGATTTCCCAAACTAGGATTAACATCGTCATGCCCAATCCAGTAGATAGGAAAGAATCCATTAACTACAGATGCTTCTCTCTCCTTAGCCTCCCGTTGGTGGTGTAGAAGTATATGCCGAACGACTAGGACAAAGAGGCCGCGAAGTGAGTGAATAAAAGCATGAGAAAACCCAATGTGCTTTTCCTTCCTGACCGTAGCACCACACACCAAATCTTCACCCATCAGCAAATTGTCAAGATGTCATGGGAGTAGCCGACGCCAATGATATTTGCGTATATTTGTCCACCTCCAGAAAGCGTACGAAGAAGTCAATGGCGAAGACGTCTCTGCCGCCTGGTATCGGCCGTCAAGCCACTGCATTACTGCTCAAGACTTTGTGTTCGTGTCGTGGGAGTTACAGTAAATCACAATCGTTCCCCGTGGGTGTTGGACACGGACAAGGCTGCCACCTTTCGTTTTCACACCCGAGCCGAAGAGTTTCACTTGTTGAAGCTGCAGGACGTTTTGANCATAATTTGGTACTGATTGCATATTCTGGGCTNCAACATGCGTTGGATCGGTTTCCGTGCCGACATGCACAAATTACAATATCGACCAGGACATTGCGTGCTGCTAGGAAAACCACGGCAGTGTATAGTGAAGTAAGCGGCGATGCAGCACTTAGAGAAGTTCAAGCACCCTGGGTCGTAAGTCATAAAACGGCAACTTTCAGATACCGCAAAGGGTTTCGTTTTCAAACCAGCTTTTGGCGTTTGGTCATGCATCTTGGTTCATGACTGAGAGAGTGCTATATCAAACAAACGCAGCCTAGATGGCATTTTTGTGAAAATTGGCCAGCGTGACATTGTGCGACAACGGGCGTAGTCGAGATGTTTGTATAGTTCTTGATGTTGAGTTATACTTTTCAGATTTCAGACAAATCCCACATACGTTGGTTCTGCCATGTGACTAAAATGTCCCAGGAAAGCCTGAGGACCAATCTTGATGACAACACTCCATGGGGAAAGGCGCCCAAACATACGTTATGAACCAGGTGGTGTGACAACATCTTCCAGTCTGGTTTGCTCCAGTCTTGTAGCGGAACCAGCACAACTACCGGAGATCGCTGTAAATCTCCATGGAGCCCTGGTATGCCTGTTGATCCCGTGACCTAATCTTATGGAAACAATTGCAAAATTATTGAGGCCGAAATTTTGGTATATAGCAACAAGTTTTATTTGTCCTATACACAATTTACAAAACATTAATCTTCTGAATACCACCTTGATCAAGGTAACACCCAGAAAACGGTGTTTACCAACACGACCGCTAAGGAAATGGAAATTGTGTGTCTGGTTGACCAAATATTCCATAAAACGACTTGTTTGTGTTAATATTTAATTTGGTGGAACAACAAAAGCCAAAATCTGTTGAAACAGTTTTCATTTGACTTTTGTCCATGAAATTTTTACCTCGTAATTTTCGCTTCCCACCAACGACTCGTTGTACATGCAGGTCCCGTTCGCGCACGGACACAACTTTATGTTCACGGTTAAAATACTTTCAGCTCCAATGGAATCAGTGGCGATGACAGTCAAGGTCATATTTGTTTCGGACGTAACGACATCGTCGATTGTGGGCCTCCAAGTTACAACACCTGTAACTGAAATCGGTAACGATGCTTTTAACGAAACAAACTGGTAGAACAAAAATAACATAGCAAACCATTCCAACAATATCCTGGTTGCATGCAATAAAAAGGCAAAATATATCTTTAAAATGACATGCAACAAAAATGGCAAAACAATTCTTAAAATGGGTGAACGTTTGTGGCATCACATCAGAAACCAATAAATCAACATTGCAGTTGGTTCCATAACTTTCTTTCTTTAATATTTGATGTTCTTTACTGATAGGAAAATTCGACTCTGCGTCACAAATGAGTTTTTTTCTAAAAGGCATGGCATCATTAATGTTCCTTAAAAAGACAAGAAGTGATTTGTTTAACTGCACAATAAACTAAGCTTTTGAACACCTTTAGAATTATGTAAGCATTATTGAGATCAAACCAGAGTCTATGGTGATTCCAGGTATGGAGTTTTTCGTTTCCCGTGAGAATTTGACGTCGTCACCATCAGGATCGCTTGCTTCAAAGGTAAAGGAAGATGTGAAGTTGACTCGCGCTAAAAGGGTTTTGCCGTCATCTTCAACGTTTTCGTCCATTGCCAGAGTAATATTAGGAGGGCTGTTATCTGGTCAAAGGTGAGGAGAAAAAAACGAAAACAACATTTTAAACGTGATGTAACAACTAAAACATTTATAACAAAACGCATCTTTAAACTTGTTGGTTAAAAACAATATGAATGTTTTGCAGTCACTGGACAGTACACAAACACATGAAAGTAGAAAACGTTTTGTAGCGGCTGCTTTTTCCTCGACGAGTGTTTCCAACTTGTATTTAAACATATATCAAATAAAAAAATTTGACACAGACCTTTTGTAGTTGTTTGGTATATAAATTTTTAGCTTGGTAGAACCGAAAAATGCGAACATTTTTAGTAGATCTTTTTGGAGGATGAGTTTTTTGTTAAACGAACAATTTTTTGTTATATTGCAAAACGTTCACAGAAAAACAGCGGTGTTGAAGCTATGTAGTGAAGTTTTTGTGATTTTGCTCAATATGGGAGAAAGCATACACTTTGTGTGAGTGGGGAAGGCTGAGAACATCTATGTGCTTTTGACAAACATTATGGTTGCAAGACTTTCTTTGGTATTCATTCTGTGAAAAATTTGGAATGCGATATTCGCAACAATGCGGTGTTTCTTTAAATGTTGGTGAGTTTTTTGACAGTTTGTGGTGATGTTTGCAGGATATTTCCATTTGAATTTTGCGTAGGTTTAAAAGCTAATGATTTTCATGTAATCTGCGTACAGCGCTGCACTGCTTTGCTCATCTTTACGACACTACTTTGACATTCACTGGATTGATTCCAGGCTGTATTGCTTGCAGTGCAAATATTTACAAAAATTTTCCATTTTATTTTTATACTGTCAAGAAGTAGCGTCATCATGGTAGGATTTATTTTCATTTCCTAATCTAGATTTTTTTGCTAGCAACCAAGAAAAGTGACATAAATTACTTGTCAAGGTTTTGTTACAGATAAATTTTGCATACATTCGGCAAACTGTCAGGGTCTATTTTCTTTATCTGTTGTACGGAGAGTTGGAAACCCTGGCTGTAACTCACTGGTGTATGGCTGAAAGTTGTTTGCAATCAAATGAGCAATGGTCATAATTGTTTATATGCATTGACCTGGCTTGTCTGTAATACAAGAAAAATTAATCGTGAAGTAACGCAACCCCCCCAGGAGAAACAATGAAAACAACAAATACACTTCTGGGNCAAGTATTAAACAGGCAACTAGTGAAGTTCGGAGTGAAAGTAAAATCCGAGTATGATTTAAATTTTGCCGAATTANAATAATGTTTCAGTATCGCACATTTCCTGCATAACGTGAACGTTAGGAAATCATTGCTATTATTCCAAAATTTTCTTATTGAATCTTAGTGGCGATTGTTAAATGGACATTAGAGTGTATGAAACAAGGATAATGTATGAATAGGTATCTATGCGGACAACAATTTTTCTACAAATGTACACAGGCACGCTTTCACCAGCACGAAGTGATTTATTTTTGGTTTCCATTTTAACATTGCAGGTGTACCATACCAGATCCCTGAAAACAACGGATATGATTGTATTCTGTTGCGATTGCGATGAGACAAAAAAAGTCATTTTTCAGACAAAATTTAAATTTACCATTTGATGACGCCATTGTGGTAGAGGACTCCCCATCAGACAAAGTATTTGCTCCAATGTCACTTCGATTGGTGGTTAATACGTCATATAGACAAGTTGTGGAAAGCACGTCATTCGATGTACAGTTGCTGACTATGTCACTAAACAGACTTGTGTTTCTCTGTGATGCAACAAGGTCTTCAAGGAACGGTGGTTCAGATGCAGAACTGGGATTATGAATTGCATAAGTATCGTTGCCACCAGTGTAGTTGAAGATGCTCTCATTTTGCGAAACGTGCCCTGTAATGATTGTGAAAAAAAAACAAAAATAAACATTCAATTATTGTCCTCAGATTGCCACAGTATGTCGGCATTTCTAGCAATCAAAAGGAATTTTCCACTGGTATTAACAAACATCTGTTCTTACACGATTGTCCAAATGGATAAAGCTTTCTTTCNGACAACGTTCCGTTCAAAATATCCAGATCAGCGATTGGTTGAATGCTTGACCAATCAACAACGGTGCCGTTGCGCATCTCAAATTCATTCTCTTTGATTCCATCCCAGTAACCTGGCAACAAGGAGCACTTGCAAAAAACAATTGTTTTTTAAGTTAGCAAAACAATATCTTCAAACAATGATCTAGATTGAATTTAATACAATAATGATTAAATTACGGACTAAATTATATCATGAAAAAGAAACAGTGAGGTTTTCATGACACTATTGAAAAGATTTACATTAACCTTGTCTGCTTCCGTAAAAAGGCTGAGAATTAATTAAATGAGTAAGACAAATTTACTTTGAATAGAGCTAATATTCGTCATTTGTTGCTTTGAATGGCGATTAACACTGGTGTGCACGTTAAATGGGAAAGCCAACCTTTTAGAACATTTTTATCGTTTTGACGGTTGGTTCAAATCCTATAAGTTTCTATACTATTATGCATATTGGTTTCACATTTTTATGCATTCCTACAGTAATTTGGTATTTGTATTGCAGATTTCATCATTTGTTTAGAATATTTCAGCTTAATTATTAGCACTCCCCTACATTCTTGTATTTTGTTGCTTTTGATAATTAACTTCTTTTGAGAATGGATTTGACTCCGAGAAAGCGAGCACAAATTGTAACTTTAAAAGGTCCACACTACACTGGATCTTTAAGCCCTTTTTGTCAGTGTCATTTGGTCATCTCGAGCAGTCGTTTTTCGTTTTCTGCCGCATCTCCCCCGTCGTTGGGTAGTAACCCCATCGTTGTCATTGCTCCGCTTGACAATCCGGACCACCGTGGACTTGGGTATTCCTAAATCCTTTCCGATCTCTCTCGCTGACTACTTTGCATGTTTACTTAAAAGAGACTTGCCAGCTGATGGGGTGAATGTACATTCATCAATCAGGGGAAAGCTGATTGAAAGAGGAATAATTGCCAGAAGGCCCAGAAAAAGCAACTTTTAACAACAGTTCTGAAAACGAAAAGACTGCCGTAGGCAAAGAAACATAACAAACGATTGCACACCCAAACCAAAGCTGATAGCGGAGATAATTCAGATTTGATATCATGATGAGGAACTGCAAAATTTCCGATCCAATTTGGAAGATTCAATGCCCACACATGTTGCTGTGCTTATCAATACTGAAGGAGGACACATAAATTATTAGAGCCATTGGAAATGTTGCGTTTACAGTACAAAAAAATTGGATTTTCTACAACTTTGTTGAATTTTGTGAAGCGTCCCAATTTATTTGCACACCACTGCAAATAGTTCAATAGATTTGGAAAACCATAAAATGATTCGAAAATAAAATTTATGAATATACATTGCAACTGCTGAATCACACAATAAATCAACTCAACCCTTGAACGTAATTTCTAGAAAAAAGCTTGTCATATGCAATGCGTATGTAGGGCATTGTCAAGCTGTTTATTCTCCAAAAGCGTTGTATCACGTAAACTTACTAGAGCAGTAATGAAATAAACTCATCGATTTTGATGCGATGACATCACAGACCATGAGCTTTTGATGCTATGACATCACAAACCATGAGCTCCTTGGTTAGGCAATTGCTTTTCACCGACTGCATTGTTTGAACGGGTAGATTTGTCTTATTTCTTAATTTATTTCAAGTGATGTGAGAAAATTATTGAAATGCTGAATATTGAAAGTGTTTGTGCACACCATGCACACACAAAATTGCACAATGCAAAACATCTTGGTGTGTGAGAAGGTAATGCTCAACATGGAATTTCTTTCTCACCAAGCAATCCTCGTGAGTTGTTTTGCATTGAGCCTGTATCTCCAGTGAACTGCATACTAAGAAGAAAATTCGCTGCAGAAATTGACAACGACTGTGAGCTTGGAAACGTTGCCCTGTAGGTTCCATTTTCTTTTGCCAAGCTGACTTCCTTTACTATTGTAACCACTGCAAACAAAAAAGGCAAATTACTGTCAACAAAAGCTGAACTAACATACACCGAACAACTGTTAGGCACAGGTTCAAAGAAATAGTTGGCTTAGTTGAGCCTTGTTTCTCGAATGAAATGCATCGAACCCGTGATATTTACCAAAAGGCCAACAATAAATTTATGTATTTATCTGCGCTTATAGAGTACATCCCTTACTGTCAGATATATTCGCTACTATTTCGCCATCAACTTTCACAATCAACTCATTTCCATTTGAATTTGAAAAGTCAACTTCAAACTGAATCTGCAAAACACAATAACATGTTTAATATTTAATTGATATCTTGGATATGAAAGTAGAAGTCGGAAAAGTTTGAAACAACGAGAAAACACGAAATCGAACGCAAAATTACGCATACATGTTTGCAAACACCTGAAAATCGAAAGAACATTTAGATTCCACGCGATGAGCCTGATTTTATAAAACATCACCTGCATTTAGAAATATTTCAATCCTTTTGCGATATACAGATTAGGCACATAAGTTGAAAAAGATCAAAACATTTTTGCGAGTTTACAGATTAATAGAAGGAAAGAATCACCCACAATGAAACAAAGGTGGTACTAGAACGTACCCTTTGTTTAACAGAACAGTTACAAATAATGAAGCTGATGTTACATACCCTACAAAAAAAGTTAAAGTGTTAACCATGCGTTTGGAAAAACAAAATGAAAAAAAAACAAATTCGTTCTTTTATGAGTATTTACTGTACACGAAACACTGGTTTATGGTAAGCACACCGAGGTAATAAAATACTGGAGTTTGAATTCACTCATTGGCTGCATGCGCATCGAACAATGTTTTCTCACTTACTGTTCCTGAGCCACTAGCGTTATAATCCTTTGCAGCAAATGCGACAAACACTGTAGCATCGGAAGGTGTTCCGTCATCCTTCAAAGCTTTTTGAGTGCGAGCTTGTAGTGTGAAAAGAGTAGGAGAATAAACCATGTAATACTCTCCCAAGCCGTTGAAGGAGTAGAGGACTCCATCANTTGTNGTGATGTGAGGATCACCGAAGAAAAACGCTGCGCGTTGCGACATTGTGTGATTTAACTATGTGAANTTTNNGAAGCACACCGATACTTTCGTCTCTCTTACTGAAGCAAGTCGATGCGATAAAAAGTATTNTAATCGTGAAGACCATCCGTGATCGTGCTTTGGACTAGAATATTGCNTGTAGCTAGCATTCTCAAGGTTGAAAATTATATAGAACTCGTAAAATATTCTCAAAGTTGTTGCAACCAAGATTTTATTAAACAGATCACACATGTCGCACTGATTTTTCATTTTCTATGAACGTCAAAACATGAACAGTCAAATTTTTGCTGTATATGAAGTTTATACAACAAACCTGGCCATCTTTGCACGTAACCAACGCAGGTCGGTGAAGGCCTCATTTGCCTGTACAGCTTGCAGAGCTCAGTTGACTTACTCTCAATGCAACACTGCCGTCTGGGGATGAGATCATACTCTGAAAA
>JGI24158J21664_10014031_pt1 | contig 10551 bp, 4 predicted proteins | sample Ectturendosymbi3_FD_21664 | JGI IMG/M metagenome (IMG submission 21664)
TACTTTACAACCCGCGTACACTTGAACAAAACACACAAATATCATCAGCAAACATCAAGTGGTTCAATAAGACTTCACCAATACAGCACCCAGCTTACATGTTGTTTAGTTCAAGAGATAAATCATCTAAATCTACAGCAAACAAGTATGGACTCAATACTCTCCTTTGTATAACCCCATTAGTAACATGAAACGGTTCGGACAAATACATATGCACAAATAACAATATTTGAAATGAATAATGTATAAACATATTTTTCCCTTCTATTGCTAACCTCAAATGTACCCCTTCAGATAGGTAAATGTACCACTAGGGGTACATGTACCCCAGTTTGGGAACCCCTGCTATAGAACAACAGCTTCGCACAAACGGCACTAAATGAACTCGGTGCTTCAGAAATAACTGGTAAGTTTAAAATATATAACCAGCACGCCCTTTCCTGTCTTGACGACGGTAGGCTCAAAGTAATGTGCTGGCAGAGTTTTGATCTCCTCCCTCCCCAGATGATTTAAAACATAAGCAGTCTACTACTAGCCCATCCTATCACTATAAACACAAGACATTTTGTGGCAGGAGAAAGCTCACGTAAATCGAAATGTTGGAATAAGAAAATACGGTTTTCTGATACTGTGGCATTACCACAAAACCCTTTCCACACTTTGTGAACTGTTTACTGATAGCATGGGAAAAGGTTTGTCAATAATCTTACCATGTTTTTCTTCACATTTAAACAATGCATTAAAAATGTTGAAGTTCGTACACAAAAAATGCATCTCTACAGTTGTGAATACGGTATCTGCTGAACTGTTTTGATTGTATTAGATATGTTAGTGACCGTAGCAATAATCATGAGAGTGCCAGATTTAAACTTTGCTTGTATTTTGAAAACCACAGTTTGCATTTTCTGGTTTGACAAGTTTTTAAATGAAGGATAAAGCTGGACTGTTATGAAACTGAAAAAATATTTTTATGATAGAACATAATAAATACTGAAGTATTAGAACACACAATACCATAGTATGCACTTAATATTTTGTGCTGCAATCAACAAAACAGACCACTAACTTGGAAATCATTGGTTCCACACAACAAAGGAATCGGGCCAAATCTGCTTCATCAACATTTGCCTTTGTATGTATTCCATGCAAATTTAGAAGGTCAACCAAAGATTCTGTTTGGCATTCCGCATCTCTTGGTTGATGTGACTGAGTATGGACTTCATAAGTTAAAATCTCACTGGTGAAACAATGCAAAGAATATAAAATAAAACGAATATTTATTACGCTTAAACTTAGATTACCTACAACTAATTGAAAACTGTGTGGCATGTTTGGGCTCTGAATCACACAAGAATTAACACATTTGTGAAAGAGACTACTTGAAAATGTATGACTCAGAAGCTAAGGTGTTGAGTTGAGATTAAACTAAATAATAAATGGCAAGAAAATACAAAAAATTACTCTCTTGCGTTTTATCAATAGTTGGAGCACCATTCATTACATGATACTGTCTTGCCTAAAAAATTAAAGGTCTAGTGTGTTGAATAATACCAAAAAATTTGGCTACCTGGCAGCTGAATCCAATGTCCCCAATGTACATTGTAAAGGGCAACATGCACAGCGGGGCAAGAAATCAGGCATGGCAGGTTGCAACAATGACGTTCATTCATTCAAAAATTAGTAGAAATATTAAGCAGCAAAAGTAACTGCATTTTTATCACAGCTACTTACAGTACTCACTGACAACAGCAAATGAGTAAATTTTATTAAGAACGTGGACATCGTTTTAACTTGACTCATAATTAGGGCAACCGATTTTTTGACCCAAAAACTTTTTTGACTTTATAATTTACAAATTCTGACTTTTTTGACATATAAATTTTCTGCATTTGCAAATGCAAAATAATTCAGCCTTAGGTGTTGAGGTTAACCCAGAAGTGTATTCATGCACTTCTAAGCTTCGAAATTAAAAGAAATTGGTTGTTTAACTTCCGGGATGATATATTGATAAGTGCATTAATAACTACAGTAGAGTCAAACCTGAGAACATCATAAAGCTGAAATACTATATGCAAAATGGATTGAGCATTTACCAAAACAAGTACTGTAAGACCACATTTTTTGTCTACCATGCCTGCCCTACATAGTATACAATAGTCTAGTAGTAGGCAAAACAACATCATTATGTCAGAAATCACAATAAACCCACGATTATTACAGAATTGCAACTAAACTTGCAAAAGCATATCAATATCTGTTGTTGTAGTTTCAATAAAATATCGATATTTAAGAGAAAAAACTGTGCTTCAAAAAAAGTTTGACCTAACCATAAGTTGGGATTCCCTCATGGTATGGGTGTGAAATTTGGTTTGTGGACGTTTCATAAACTTTAGAAACGGCAGAAAAATTTTGACTTTATTGACTTTTGGTAGCCCTACTTATAATACAGGTGTGGGAATGGGCATCAGAAGGAGAGGGCAGGGGTGCTTGACCCCTGGATTTTGAAATTTTTAGCAAAAACTGTTTTTTTAGTCTCGAGTAAGAAAAACCAAATTTCACCACTTTTGGCCCCCAAGAAACATTTTTGGAAAAATCCACTAGTGTCGCCTTGGAAAAACTCCTTTGACACACATGTATCTGAGGAAGCTGCAGCCCACAGGCCAAATGTAGCCCACATGAACATTCAATATGGCCTGCATTAATATTTTTGTTATCCAAGATAAAACACATCATTGTGACAACATGAAACTCTATCATAAGCAAATACTTGGATAATAAACCAAGATAAGTATATCTCATTCCTCATAGTTTTCTCTCTATAATTTCCTTAGGAAGACAAGGGTAACATTTATTTTGCAACCCGCCAGCAATATTCAACGATTTAAGTGGCCCATGATAGTAAATAGTTTCTTACTCCTGCAATAAAATATAAAATTTAAGTTGATCTGCAAATTTGAAAAACCTGTTTTCCAGAAATAATTACTCTTCAGTCGTTTGTATCAATGCAAATTACTGCTTTACTAATAGCAGCTTTTGATTTGATTTAATTGGTAGACACAAATTAATACTACAGTAGAACTTGTCTAATTTGTCAATTCGCTTAATTCGTCTCTTTTTTGTCGGTCCCAGCAGAATCCCTATCTTTTGTGTACATTTCTGTTTGTCTAATTCGTCAATTTGCTTAATTCGTCACCTCTTTCTATCTCTGAGAAGCATTTTGTTCGTCTTATTCATCATTTGCAGTTTCACTTTTGATGTCTAAGCAGCTAGTGTGTAAGCGTATGGGAGTTCAAACAAATTAAGGATCTTTATCTGAGAAATGTTGCACCTCGCCATTTGTTTATCGAATTTATACATGAGGTGTGAAGCACGACCCGACTCCCCATTGAGAGAACGTGGAAAGGTTTATCAAAGATTTAAAATGTGCTTGATTAAATGGAGGAGTCCAGATAGAGCAGAGGAATTAATTGTTGTATTAAACCGTAATATCACAAACTTGTATTTTACTGCAAATAAGAGCACTATGTATACGAGTTGCTATGATAAAGTATACGAGCTTCTATGATAGAGTTTGCCCCTGTTTGCATAATTTGTCAGTTGGCCTAATTCGTCACTTTTTTCTAATCCCCTTGAGGTGACGAATTAGGCAAATTCTTCTGTACAACATCATATCTATTAACTTGATAGTTAAAACAAAACCCACTTTTGTGCATGAAATATTGTAGTCATGCACTGCATATGTACAAGGTTTCCTTTTATCCAACCTCATAAGAAAAACAAATCTTTAGACCAGATGGATCTGTAAGTTTATGTGAGCACTATTAGGCAGGAAAACTATTTCGTCTGGAGTTTCTACCATTGGTAATATACTACTCAGATTTATTAGCTACGCAAACAAAACTTAAAAACAAATCAATTATAAAAAACATGGTAAATCATAAAAGTTTTGAAATGAAAGGATTGATTCATGCTAACATGTAACAAGCTCTAAAAATAGTTTTAGATGTACAATCATGTCACAATTAATAAATCATCCCAAATGTCTTCATATCTTTAAAATGTACAATATATTTGCAAATAAAATTTTTTAACCAAGCTTCCAACAAATAATTACTATTTTTTCACAATAGCCTGGGCTTATTAGAGACCTTAGTTTCATAATCTTTCCTTATTCAATATTTGAAGGTCTTTATAAAGAATCTGTAAAACAATGCCAATGTAAACCTGCTTCAGCCTCATTTATTTGNTCAGCATCAGAAACTCNTTCTTGGCACAATGATTCATGATTTTTTATATACTTGACCTAGCAGTGATGGTTGATTTTATAGAACTTTTACATATGATAACAGAAACAAAAAATTGTNTATTTTTAAAGAGTCATGACCTAGTTATACACAGTGCACTTCCTGATTGAAAAAATACAGTATGTCCCAGCACTTGGTTCTATTCTCTTGGTTTGTTACACATGGCTTTGAATTTGTCATGGACCAATTAGCCATGCAACAGAGATGTTAAATTCTGTAAGCTTCTAGGAAAATTGGTGAATATGCATAAACATATTGGATCAGATGGGAGCTGTGGCACAAAACACAAAAACTAGCTAGGCCTACTAAAAATAGTTTAACTTTCTGCACTTGCAATGATCATAGAAAAGTTGCTACGTGTGAAAATATGCTGATGGTGCATTTCACTGGACTATTGATTGCCTACTTGAGGTTAGTTTGCAAAAGCTGAAAGTTTTGTGAGGGTGTTTAATAGATCGATTATGTGTACCTACTAGCAACTAGCAGTAGCTCATGCCCTGTGGTGCGTGATTTAAAGAATTTCTGCATCATGTATGTTTTTTTAACCAATGTGATATAGACCTTGTGTCAGAGAAGAACACAAAGATAAAATAAAGAACAAAAAGCAAGAAAGCAGTGCTGCAGCAAAGTAGCAGCAACAATTTAAGTAATGACATGATTATGATTGTTGTACGTAACGTATAATTTCAATTAATTTTAAAATGGCTTAATTACGATGGTAGGCTAAAGGAAAAAAGTGTAAGTCGTGATAAATACGCGTAGAAATTGCTGAACTGTAAGTCTTTTCATCATTTTTAAAACAAGTGCGTTTAACCACATATCAGTTTACTATACAGTAATACCAAAATCGTCAACCCAGCGGTTAGGTCATGCGGAACAAATGTTGCTCACCTTGTTTGTGATCCACTGTCGCAATGTCGTTTGTGTCGTTTCCAAGTGGACGAGAAACCCGTGGTTTCGGAATCAAAATCAGTGAACATTGCCAATTAAAAAATTCGATTTCATAAACAAGTAGTTGTTGTTGACGCCACTTTGCTAGCATACATGAGCATCACGGTTTTGGCATAAGCGCTAAACCAGTCACGGCGCAAGTACATTGAAGACCACTGCGTTATGCGCCATGTCATCCACCACCTGCAAGATATTTAAAGAAACAAGCGCTCAGTGATGGGCGGAGCCTAACAAAGCTATGTTGTTGGGCCAATGCGAGGAAAGAAATTCATTGTGAACAAAGCGTTGGCCAATCACAGACGAGTTTCTTTGAATGAAAGAAGTCAACAGAAAGGAGAGACGGGAAGAGAGTGGTTCACGCCGTCGCGCGTGGACCGTGAGGTTTGCGCCACTGCTAGATTCGCCCGCCAGTTGGTAGAAGCAACGTGCCCGTGGTAAGGTAGAGTCATACGTTTGGTTGAAACTTATCGCCAAACATGTCCGCGAAACCGCAAGTGAAGAAAGCGAAGTTAGATGGTGGAAAAGACGGCGTTAGTAATGGTCCTGGTAAGTTCAGTTTTTGATATATGTTCGTGGTTATGACAAAAAATAAGCACATTGATCTATTTGGTGCGTTTCGGAAAAAATTGTGCTTCCTCATTGCTGATTTGAAAAATTTTGGTTCGTTCAGTATGATTTTAGGCTTTTTAACTACAGTTTAATGTTGATGCGTGGTATTTCATCGAATATGCATTGTAAAACGAACTACGAGACTGGTTTTCGTGTGTCCTAGACGTCCTGTTATTATGCTGCGGTTTGAAGTATAGCGCTTTAGCCGTGAACGGTCGTTTCACGTGCCATGCGTTACGCATAACGCCACCCTGTGGCAATGTGTAATCGCTTGTCTCGCTTCGGAAGCTAAAATTAAAACAAAGAGAACGATTAAATTTATGTGAAGAATATCGTAAGCTGTAATTTATTTGTAATTGTACAATGATGTGGATCATGCTATGAAGGTCGCAAAAGCTGAGGTGTTGCTGATCTTGCAAACAGCCACTTGCTCACTGTGTTGATTTAAAACCTTAACACCTAACTGTAGTAATGGATAACGACTTGATGAGTGAATGAGACTGCCAAAAAGGTTTTGACTCTAATCAGCATCACAACTTATTGCTTGATTGAATAAATTGGATCATAAATTTTCATCGATCTTATTCTGCAATACTACCTTGATGCTTGTGGTAAAGGGTTGTAAATTATTTTAATGATTAGGTCTATGAGCCTGAACTGTTGCATTTTTATAACCTCTTTTGTCACTTAATTCTCTCACCTATGTGCATGACTTATTCATCTGTATATCCTTCAACTCTTCAACCATTGCTTGCTCACCATCATCTGTGTTTTGAAATGAATGTTGTGTACATGATTAAACATTTGTGTACCCTTGCTTCCTCACCTGTTGCTACTTTTGTTTTGGTGAACTGTAGATAGAACATGCTTATGAGGTACAGATATGCCACTGCTGTTGCATAATAAACAGTTGTGATATATGTCAATTGTATTATTGGCTGCTGTCACGATGTTATATTTCATTTGTTTGTTTCCAGACGTGAAGTCCATAGTTCAAACACACACTCTCTGCACAACTCAGATCGATATAGTTACAGTTCCAATAAAAATTAATGATTTTAGATATTAAGTAACGATAGTGGCAGTTGGGGTGGTTTTGAAAACCCTGAAGTTGCTGACTTTTAAGTTGACGTATTTTTGTTGCAAAATAATGAAATAAATTTAAAGAAATGACAGACAAAATTATGAGCTGGTACAAAAACTGCTATTGCTATGAGACAAATCCAAAGGAAATGGAAGCACATATCCTATTTATCAAATTGTGAGGGTATGATGTTCCCTTGTTTTTCACCAATGATGCAGATTTAATGTGAAACTGAAATGTCATTTACATACTTAAAGTGAAAACTTAGTGCTTTCATTACAAGTACATGGTATAGGTTTATCCATTTGTCAAAATTAATGATCTGTATGCAATTAGTTTTAACCTAGAAATTATCCATGTGAAATTTTTCTGCATGTGGTAGTAAATCTACTGGTTCCAGTTAACTTCATTTCCAACAACTTTCCTCCCAAGTTACCTATCTGTAAGTAACGGTCTCATGGAAAGAAAGCCTTTCTCAGAAAAGAATCACACACTCAGATCTTACATAGTATATATTTCGCCTAGAAAGTAGGCATCATCAGCTCTTATTCAAATAGAATCTATCTGTAAGTAATGTTTTTTTCTGGAGAAGATGTAGTCTTCAAAAGATATCTGACCTTTCTCATGAAAGTCAGTACATTCATGTATGAAAACTCTGAAGAGAAATAGCAGATTTAACAGATGAAGTGCTTGTTTGAGCTTTAATTAGGAAAGTGGCATGAATATGGCCACTCTCGAACTCTGCCTGGCATTGAATGCATTTTCTTGGCCAAAATCCCTGATAATAAAAGAGTTAATCGTCTTCATATAGCTTTTGCAATGTTTTTAAAGCAAAAAAAGTAGCATTCAAGTACTGCTGACCTTAGATCTGCAATAGCCCACATTTGCTAATGTGCTGCATTCATGAAATTCTCAGCAGCAGATTGAGCTAGAGAGCTGTTCAAACCTTCCAAAAATTTGGAAAGTCTTGTTGGGTAGTTATAGATTGGAACATTTTTGTGGGTGACGTCAAAATTGGACAGGTTTAGGTTTTTTTGAATGGCATCAGGCCCTATTCTCCAACCCCAAGAGGCAATCGAAACTACAAGTTTTTTTTTTGCATCATTAGAGGATTTGAACAGCTCTTAGCTCAATCAGCTGGCAAGTTTGGTTGAATATGTTGGTACCAATTTACACAAATTTTGGCACACATGAGACTTAGGGCTAAATCACTTAAATATCAGCAATGAAGTTCAATGTTAAAAATATATTATCAAGATTCCTTTCTCCAAAAAAGTTGAGAGGGTTTCATTTTTATGATCTATGAAATTACTTCAAAAAGTTTTTTGTTAATGTGAAAAAGTTAAGCAATTGATACAAATAGTAAAACAAAGCTGCAACTTTTTTCAAACAGTTTAGTTTTAGTTCATTACAAGTCATCAAACTTGAAAGCTTTGCAAATGCAGATTATAATTTTTATTGGTTGTTGCCAAACCCTGGAACCCTAACGCTCCTTTTTTTGTCAGATGAACACTAACCTTGGGAGAATTTCTCCTGTTTTTGAAAATTGAAAAAACATGCTTTCTTTCAATTAAGTTTTATTACAAAAATTACACTGAAAATATAACTCTTATTCTGTGACTTGAGCACGAATGAAGTTACTTTGTATTGATAAAAAAGAAAATGAAAAAGAAAATAAAAAAAATTTGATATGTGGGTAATTCCATGCCAAGTCCCCAATGGGCTAAACTCTACCCTTTCAGAATTTGATGAAATTTGGCATATGTACTGTTTTTGGCCCCCAAACCTCAAATCCAAAATTTTTCGTTGATCGAATGATCGGTTTCCAAGATACGGGGGTTAATTTTTTGAGAATGAAGAGAAAATATGGGGGCGCCCAACTTCAAAACCCCATTTCTTTTAAACCAGTGGTCCAATCTGGAAAAGTAAGATATCTTTGAAAAGGGGAAAAAGCCAGGTATTCAAATCTGACATTTCTGTGATTTTCATAAATTTTGGGGTGATGACCTTTTGACTTTGAAATTGACCCCGTAGATCAAATTAAAAAATGCTGATGACCATCGGATATCACACCTACAATATATCAAAATATGGAATGCATAAAACTTTTTGTTTGTGAGTAATAACAAATTGAAATTAGCATATGTAGACAATATTGGTTAACACTTTTGCGTCCGGCTGCTTTCGGGGATTTTCGGAAAAAAACCTAAACGCACGTGACTTTGCATGGGAATATCTCCGTTCCTGTACGGGTTACGGACCTGGTCGAAGTGTCAAAAGACGCAGTAAGTCTTCTAGTCTGCACTCGAAAAAAATTTTTTTGATTGGGGGTTGCAGGTTTTTGTAAGTGAGGTCATAAGTGGAGGACTTTTAGGCCGCCTTGGCTCACTTTGTCTCGCCCTGGGGGCCAACCGTTAGGTGGTAGTATTTCGCTGAAGTTTTTACGAGTGCAATCTACTAGACTGGCCGATCCGTTTGAGCCCTTGAATAGCTCTAGCGCAATCGGCAAAGGAGCTAGGGCGTTGGTAAAGCAACCGAAAACTGCTGTTTTTTAGGTTGAAATCGAAGTACGAATATTTCATACGCCGGCTCTCAAGGTGTTAAGTTCACGCAAATCAAATGCAGAGCAAGTCTTCTAAATGCCATCATTTTGCCATGCACAACTTCAATGCCAGGGTTAGGGTTACAGTTTGCTTTTTGGACATTGCAGAAGGTCAAATTAACATGGCAAAAGTATATTTCCATGGTGAAATGACAATGCTAAAAGGTTATGTACCCAACTGAATGTATGTTACCTACACTATATATTGATATTAAATGTGTTTTTTAAGGCACATAAGGTTGTTAACATGTCAGTACATAAGGTTGTAAACATTTAGAAGACTTGCTCTGCATTCGATTTGTGTGAACTTGACCAATATTGTCTGCATATGCTAATTTCAATTTGTTATTACTCAAAAACAAAAAGTTTTTTCGTATTCCATATTTTGGTACATTGTAGGTAGCAAATACGGCTGTGATATCTGATGGTCATCAGCATTTTTTAACACTTTGAGAGCCAGCGTACAATATATTCGTACTTTGATTTCAGCTTAAAAAACAGTAGTTTTCGGTTGCCTTACCAACGCCCTAGCTCCTCCGCCCATTGCGTTAGAGAGCTGTTCAAGGGCTCCTACGGATCAGCCAGTCTAGTAGACTGCACTCGAAAAAATTTTGGTTGAGGGGTGTGGATTTTTTGTGACTGACGTCATAAGCGAAGTAGTTTTGGGGTCATTTTGGCTCATGTTGCCTGGCCTAGGGCCAAAGTGTTTCGCTGAAGTTTTCATTGGAAAGTAGGCTTGAGTCCGAGTCCTTTGAGCCTTTGATTGACTTTCTAGCATTTCTGGTTCAAAATTTACGATCTAAAAAAGCAATTAGTTNTCTAATTACTCAAATATTTTTATCAGTTTAGATCATAACTTTTGAACCTGAAACTCCAGCAGGTGATCCAAAGTATCAAAAGACTCGGATTGTCGCCTAGTTTCCAGTAAAAACTTCAGCGAAATACTACCACCTAACGGTTGGCACCCAGGGCCAGGCAAAGTGGGCCAAGGTGGCCTAAAA
>JGI24158J21664_10014032_pt1 | contig 10550 bp, 7 predicted proteins | sample Ectturendosymbi3_FD_21664 | JGI IMG/M metagenome (IMG submission 21664)
TTACATTCAGGAGTTTTGAACAACTTGCGCTTGGCCTGAAAATTTTCACTGTATGGAATATACTTTTTAGATTCAGGATTTTTGAGCAACTTGCGCTTGGATTGAAAAACAGAGTTGCCCTGGAATTTTTCACCATATCGAAATATATTTTATAATTCACGATTTTTGAACAACTCGCGCTTGCGATCAAAAACAGAGTTGTCTTGGAATTTTTCACTGTATTGGAATATATTTTATCATTTAGGATTATTGAGCAACTAGCGCTTGCCCTGAAAAACAGAGTTGACCTGGAATTTTTCACTGTATTGATATTGAATATACTTTTTGCATTCAGGATTTTTGAGCAACTTGCGCTTGGCCTGAAAAACAGAGTTGCCCTAGAATTTTTCACTGTATTGAAATATATTTTATCATTCAGGATTTTTGAGTAACTTGCGCTTGCTTTGAAAAACAGAGTTGCCCTGAAATATTTCACTGTATTGAATATACTTTTTATCATCCAGGATTTTTGAGCAACTAGCGCTTGCCCTGAAAACAGAGGGTGCCCTGAATTCACTGTACTAAATATGTATTTTTTATCATTCAGATTTTTGAGCAACCAGCGCTTGCCCTGAAAAACAGAGTTGCCTTGGAATTTTTCACTGTATTCAATATGTATTTTCTATCATTCAGGATTTTTGGCCAACTTGCGCTTGCCCTGAAAAACAGAGTTGCCCTGGAATATTTCACTGTATTGAAATATTTTTTTATCATCCAGGATTTTTGAGCAACTTCCCCCTTCCTCCGACCCCCGGCCTCGAACGCCTATGTATATATTATTGTATACAAACATTGCACTGTAGCTGACATGAAGGTTAAAGAGAGACTTAATTGCACGGCTCGCGCTCACCAACACAGTTTGTGACAGACTGCTCACAACGGGAAAACCACCCAACGAGTGGAGGCACAAGCAGTCGCTGCCTCCCCTCGTGACTTTTCCCTGACTTAAAGAAGAAATACGCAAATTCAGGTGAATTGACTGTGAAAATGATTACAATCATAGATTAATTGTACCTTTTCACGATGAAAGGGCTAACGTTTATTAAATTTGTTATTTTGGATCCCTAATTCTTTTCGCACAGTTCAAGATTATGGTAGGGGAGGCACTGCCTCTCTTGCCTCCCATGACAGCACGTTACTGCCGGAACCCCTGTTGAAGAGCACTGATGTACAGTATCCTTGTTTTGCTTTCTATCCAAAAATGGGCACAAGCGTCTCATTCTTCCATTTAGCTCCTTATAATAATAAAACATAAAAAATGAAGCTGTTAAAACTAATCGGATCACTTCTGACCAGGAAGAAATTTTGGAAGAATTTTTAAAACTTTTTAAAAACGCTTTTAAGATTTTGTAAGAAAAAACTTTTTTTAAAACTTTTTAAAGATTTTTAAGACTTTCCATAGCATATTTTCTCTGAGTAAGTAAATTTAATACAGTCCAACACGCGTCTACTACATCGACCTGTCATGGGACAAGTATCGAGCTGATCACCTAACTAAATAGACGGTTTCCACTGGACTGAAGCAGCCAGAGCTGGTACAAACGACCTTGCACAACTGCAAAAAATGAATGTGGCGGCAGTACACTATACCAAGTGTTTTATTACAACTTTTTTATAAGCAAACCCTGGTCTGATCTTGCTCAGAAACCGCCACATTTTCCGCCGAAATATTGCTAAAATGGCTAAAAAACGCCACCCACCACACGCAAATTTTTTCAGCCAACCAAATCAAATAATAGCCGAATTTGGTGGAAAAAATAGCACATCTGGCAACACTGATTGGTTGCACCTTGTCTTCCTTGCTAGTGTGATGCATGCTTAAAGTCTAGCGCGTTGCGTGTGGGAGTGAAGACCTTACAATACACACACTATAATAGTTCTTCCTACCTTGTTCTCCGTACTCTTTGCTGGACGTGAGAGCCCAACGAAATCTCTGCATGGCTGTCAGCCACGCACGCTGTTGACTCGGCTACTTCGTGCAAAGCAGCGTGTGGAAGTTTCCAGAGAATCAGCACCTCGGCAATCGTTCGATGTCTCTTCGCAAGAATGCACTGAAAGCTACAGCAGCTCAATGGATTGTGAGGAAAAACATATATAAGATCAAGCGAATGCTGCATCGCATATGCAGCAGAGATGGACGGAGTCTCATTTTTTTGACTCCGCGTCCTCTCCGACTCCGAAAAGGTTTGCTCCGCGTGCGCTCCTCCTCCGCAAATCATAGAAATATTCAACTGCAACTGCAACTTCACTCCGCAAAATTGCGAATTATATTGTAACATCTAGGCATGTTGCTTGAAAAAAATGTCTCCTCCTACGCTCCGCCTCCGCCGACAAAGAAAGTTCTTAGACTCCGCATCCGCAAAGAAACACGCGGAGTCCGCCTCCGCGGACTCCAAACTCCGCTTTTTGTCCACTTCTGATATGCAGTGATCCAGCAATATGGCGCCCACATGTCAATCAAATGCAAGTTCTACTGGATACCAGCGAACATACTTGCAACAATGAACAGCAACTGGATGTATCGGCGATGCGTTCATCACTGATGACATCATGTGACAATCTGAGCGGTGTTTCGTTTTGTGTTTGCACTTTCTGCATCCTACGTTGATTGGCTGTGATTTTTAGTGTGGGTGACATACCTTTCCTGGGCAGTCTATCGCTGGTGTTGGTAAAAAGAAAACTGTTGCAAATCACTTACAGCAGTTCCAGACAAACTCAGACACAAACAAAACATGACCGAGCAAAGACGACAACTTGCTGTTATTACACTTTCATCTAACCATAAAAACATTAAATACCAGTATGGCGCCATAACGTACTTTTATTGGAAACTGCACCAGTACATATTTTATTTTGAAATGGAAAAGGATTGTGATAACAGAGGATAATTTTGTCAGTGAACAAAAGAAATGTAAGAATGCAGGTCCGCACCAATGGGGGAAACCAGGCATTTCACACCCCGGCATTTTCGAAAACAATTTGAAAGCGTCAAAAACTATAGATGCTAGGTAAACAAGTTGCAACCATTTTGTTGCCCCCCCGAAAATACCAGCTGGTTGTGGCCCTGCAAGAATGAATAGTGTAACATTAGACAAAAGCACTTTGGGGCAGCTTTCATTTCATAAAACCCTGTCCGATTTAAAGTGCTGCTAATTTCTACTTGCTTCCATTCTGGCAAACTTTCAGACTTATTTTAGCAAACCTTTGCAACCTCTGAACCATCGACCCTGTTTTCTGGTGATTGCTGACGCATTACATTTCAGATCAGTGAACACTACAAACTAGTTAAAACAACAGCTTACAGTGCACATTATCACAGTCAAAACGCATGATTTCCTAGCTACTCAGAATGCGTTTCGTGGCCTGTCATTACCTGAAACGGCTAATAAAGGAAGGAGTGGATTGTGTTTCTGGTAAAATTATGACTGGTGTCAAATTGCCAAATCAAAGGAAGTGGCAGTGGCGTCAAGGCCTCCTAGAAAACACTATCTAGGAGGCCTTGGTGGCGTAGCGTGGGCGATGAGACTACGCATGCAATTTTTGGTTTGCGTCTTGATGACGTCATCGTGCTCAGTTAAAGGCGGTGAGATCTGTTTGCAAAAGCTTCCAATCCACGTAATCGTGATTGAAACACGATGCTTTATCTTTCAGAATTTCAACAACACATGCGCCAGTTTGTTTTTTTGTCATGGCAATGCCATGAAGTTCACTTGGACTTGAAAAACATCCTTGTCATGTCATTCACTTGACAATCACACATTCAATCGGAAGATAAGTAACCGTATTTTTAACTGCAGTTCTGGTGGTTTGATGAATCACCAACCAGGTCTTAAGTATATTGTGACTAAATCTAGGTGTACCATGGCACTGACACCACCACGCTGAAACAGCCAAAATCTAAGTAACCAAATTTCTAGAACAGAAAGTTACCAAGAAGTAATAACCACAGCACTTGTCAAACTAGCTAAACGGAATAAATGGAAATCAATATTTCTACATAAAAAGACAAAATGTTCACACAGCAACATTCACCATGAGGAAATCAAAACATGAGAAGTATACAAAACACCCAAACATCACAAACAATTCAGATGTTTGTGCATATGACAGGCTAACAACACAAATACCACTACTTATGAACTTACATTTGCACGCCTTGAGTGGTTGAAGTCTCATAACACCAAACATGTTAGGCCAAAGATGGAAAGACTTATTAACTACTGCAATGCATGACACTCGTGATTTATCTCAGCAATTAGGCTACTGGATTCACTGTAGCACTTACTTCAGGACTAAAGTGCACAAAATGTAGGAAACAGAAGATGAAAAAATACATAATTTTCATACCTATGGCACACATCTGTGGTAACATCAACAGCTAATTCTCAAAACGTGCATATAACAATAGAGACATACTTTGGCAAGCAGTTTTTTAGACAAAGTGCCTAAAATAGGCACTTAGGACGTACAGTAGCCTAAGATCAAAGTATTTTTTCAAAGTCTAATATTGTTAAGGTTCTTTGCTCTATGGTGAGAGGATAAGGAACCTCTTTAGGTACAGTAGAAAGTCTTAAGGTGGGTTCGCTTCATTACTGTACCACGGTCCGTTGTCACAGAAACAAGTCTGCTTAAAAGACCGGTTTGTCTCTGATACTTCTCTACTCGTTTTAATGACAACACTCATAGGTAATACTTCATTTCATAGATTTTATTATTTCATAAAAACGATATAATAATGAACCGACAATGGCACCCACCAATAATAGTGTTTCAACCTTGTACGCCTTCTCGAACAAGGACTCTCATGCAACTGTCTTTTAACAAAATAAATTAATTCTAGCTTAGGTTTAAATCGTATAGTAACACTCAATGGTTTGTCTATGACTCTGTTAACTGTCACGCTTCGACTCTCAGTACTAAGCTCTGATCATTCAGAGTGTTGCTGGAAACTTCTCAACGGAAGTTTATCATTAGTCAAAGCTGATCGCATTTTCACTTACAGCTGTCTAATTTCATCTGTTTGTTTTGGCATTTCACAATACGTAGGGCTCATAAAATCGCATTACTTTGTGTTAAAGGTCAATCAATATGTCTTTTTAAAGTAATGTAACTTGCCCAGTGAACTGGCAGGGATTAACCTGAACAAGTCAATTCTTGCCGTCCATTTTGACGGAGATTTCCCCGGACAAGCCATTTTCTAACCTGGCGGGATCTTGCTAGGACCAACCAGTTGTACCACCTAACTCGTATATAGACATAGCATCTGATTACATTAGCAGATCGCTAGTCAACCTTCTTGGCTTTCGACCGTAACGCGAAGGAACGTACTACATATCGCTAGTCGAACCTTAAACTGCGACTTTATTCGTTACACAGAAGGTAAGAGTATAATACTCCTCAATAAGGCCGTAACGCGAAGGAACGTACTACATATCGCTAGCCAAACCTTGAACCTGTGGCGGTTAGAATGCCCTCAGGTCATAGTATGTTTTACTTCTGAATTCAAACCTTTAACGGTTTGAGAGACCGAAGGAGAGAAACAGGTTTCAAACGAAATTAGTTTCAACTGTCTTTTAGGTACGAAATCGAGACTTTCTATACTCGATTTTTTGGACTTTCTCCTTGCGTCTGAGGACTTTGATTGGTAACTAATTATGAACCTGTATGTCATTGCTTTATGATTGGCTAAACCGGATATGTGAATGAGGCTTGATCAAGTTTGACCGCCTGACATCATCAACGGTTTTATCGAGGCAATCACGTCTTCGCGTCACGTTTTTCGTGACTGGCTTTAGGATCCGTTGATCGCATGGATCGTTCTGATCGTTTGAAATCGTTTTGAATGTTGTTTGGTTGGATGCGAGGTTAGAGCGGATTTCCAGGCTTGGCTTCTGAGCAGCAATACTCGTTACAGGTAAAAACTTGCCTGTAACAATATTGTACTCTTTGGTTGTCCAGCAACATAATAATGCTGGTTTGACCAAATGTGTTGAGCTACAGAAGCTGTCAAGTGTGAATCAGTCGTATCATGGCATCCAGCATCTGCAGCCTGCTATACAAGTTATTCAAGCCGACCCGCATTGTGCTGATCTCCAGACTGAACTATCTTTGTTAGAAAAAAGCAGACACGGCCAGCAATAAAACTAATCTGTTGAACTGCTTCCACATAATCGGTTCAACTTGTCATGCAGGTTTGAGTTGAATTTCCTTAGAAAACCATTGTGTGGCTTTAGCCTTCCAGCTTCAAGTCTGGTCTTGGCCTAGTTTAAGTATCTGCATCTAGCAGACTACCTAGCTTCCCTTTATATATACGCACTTGGGGCCCAAGTGCGTGCAAACGTAAGAGGCAGTGGCGTAACTGATGGGGGGAAGGGGTGCGCGCCGTCCCCCCTGGCAGGCTAAATGTAAAAAATGGGCCCCCTGTTAGCTTGTATTTCGGTATTTAGTGTTCTTGTCATTTTTAGTAGGTTTTTGTCTTCAGCGGTTTTCAAAGATTTTGTCGGAGTGTTTTCCGGTGATTTCGGGTGTTAGTACAGACGAATCCAGTTAATTGCATAACCAATTTGCCAAGAATTTGTGTGTGTGTTTAACCGGAATGTGCTATTATCCGTATCAGAAAAACATCCGCAAATTTACCGTACTGGCGACACAGGGGCCCAAAATTAATCCCGTCGCCACAGGGCGGATATTGTGGGAACCCCCCCAAAAGCTTCAATTCCCAAATTAAAATGTGAAACATTAGAAATCAGTGTAATTTTCATCAATCCGTATTCTGTTTTGTCCTGTGATTTATAGACAGAGCAGTACCTGTCGCTCTTACCGTCAGGGGCGTAACGAGGGGGGAAAGGGGGCACAATTCCCCGGGCGCCAAATCACTATGGGGCGCGGAAACACTGGGGTGCATCGAATGACTGCAGAGGGCGCCGAAAAGTCCCAACAATGTCACATGTACTTTCTTCAATGCAGTGTGTTTTAGACGTCAGGTTCGAACATGGGGGCGCCAAACTTGCTTCTTGCCCCGGGCGCCATCTAATCTCGTTACGCCCCTGGTTATCGTGAATAACATCGCCTAATCTTTTTTGATACATTTGGTGAGGCAATAAACGTGTTTGAGGCTTGAGCGCAAAGCGTCACCTTTCATTGCTTAGTTAGAGTGTTGAACGTAAATTTAACCAATATGCCTAGTTGTGTACGTACAGAAGTCAGACTTACGACTGATCAACGTATTTGTGTAGTGACTGTTGTGAAAAAATGTATTCTGACTTGCTCAGGGGCAGGCAGTCTTCTCATATTTTTACTGTATAAAAGCAAGATACCTTTGGTGCTTACGACCAAACTTACACATTCGCGCAGCCTGCTGTTCAGACAGCAAGATGGAGTTAATAGTGTAATTTAACTACTTCAGCAATCACTGCTAAGCATGTCCCAACGGAGTAATGCAGTTGGTGGATTATGGATGTCAACCATATTGCATCGACGCAGGCCCCCTTGGTCTGCATTTGTCAACATTTATAGCTTATTTTAGATACAAAATGTTGTTAATCCAAACATATGCCATGCACCCGGAGATTAACAAGTCTAGACATCAGAAAGGTTTATGCATGCATATTTCGGCCAGTTAAAAACGCGATGCGCATGCTTTTCAACCAAAATTCACTTAAGCGCTAATGAAAGAAAACGTTGATAGCGGCGCACTGCTTCGATCGGCCTCAGGTTTGTTCCTTCGGTAACAGTGTTTCCACAATTGAACGACAGGATTGATTCTGACTTCCTGCAAATTTTTGTTAGAATTTGCATTTCATCGCATCTCTAAATAATCGTTGTTGATTAAATGACAGTGATTGAGATCCAAATGCTTTTGTGGAGCTCTATTCTCAAGACACGTCTTGATGAAGTTTATCCTAACATATAATTATTGCACTTTGGATTATGCTAAACCACCCCGATAGCCTACGTTTGCCAGCGCTGAAAGGAGTTTCAGCTAACTGACGCTGATCAAAACCTTCAACAGGTCTAATCCGACAGATAGAAGACTATCCTTATTGGCCATGTTGTCAATCGAAGCTTCATGTGCGCGCTCTCTGTGCAGATTTGGATGATGTCATAAAGGCTTTTTCATGCCAAAAGACTCACTCCAAGCCGTTTCGATACTATCATAATGTGACATTGTTTATGATATTTTCATGGTTATTGTCATGTAATATTTGCCATGTGTGCTACTGTGCCGCAATACAGTGATTTCTTTTCTTTTACTGTATGACCGCGTTCGGCCGGTTGACTAGCCGTGCGATAGCTTAATTATAGCGACAACTAAATCATGACGAATAATAACGCTTATACAGCAACGCTTTAGAAATCCTTTCTTTTAGAAATCACCATTGGGGGGAACCTGTATGCATTTCCAGAGGGGCCCAGAGTTGGGCTGCTACAGCACTGTTCATACCTGTTTGTAATTGCTTGGTGTGCAGTTCCATATTTAGATAAAATTATTTGACATTATTTGGTTAGTAGTTGCTAAATGAATATGGTTTTGTCATTGATACGGATAGACCGGTGAACTGCTCAAAAAATTCCATTTCGGACTTATTACATTTACTTTATTGTTTATTCAGGCAGTTCCCAGAATCTATGCCCCATGCCTCATCATTATGTCAAGCATTTGGTACTTGTAAGAAAATTGGAATTAATTTAGGAGTTAATTAACAAGATTCAGGTGTGGTTAGGGGCATGACGAGGGGGACACAATTCCTTGGCGCCGAGAAGTCCCAACAATGTCACAAGTACTTTCTTCAATAGAGTGCATTTACTTCCGAAAGACATCAGGTTCGAACATGGGAGCGCCAAACGTGCTTCTTCCCCGGGCATCATCTAGCCTCGTTATGCCCCTGGGTGTGGTGGGTCTTCACAAATCATTATTGGGTATCAATTTTAGATAGGATATGTTACATGAAAACGTGAAATTTTACTTAAATGCATTTACCCAGTTGAAGCTCATTACATCACCCGACAAATGTTTTATGTTTTCATGGAATAACGCATGAGTTTTTGGGAACTAATTATTGCATACTCAAACGGTGGCCAATGGGCCCCCATCAGCTACGTTCCCCCCCCCTGGCTCAAACCTCTAGTTACGCCACTGGGAAGAGGTAGTCTACTAGGTTGTTGGGCTAAAACGTGCCTAATTGCTACGCCATCCCAACAGCCACTTTCCCACCATAGTTCTCATTTATGTTCTAATATCATATACTTGCAAGTTGAATCGCAAACTTTACAAATTGCCCCTTCTGCAGCCTGCAAATCCAACACAGAGCTACAGCAGGTCATGTGACTACATTCAGGTCTCCATGTCAGTTGCGTCAAACGAAGCGAAAGCAAAACTGAAAATTGCATGCCTTGATTCCAACAGCAATTTTGCAGTGTTTACGAAAAGTAAATTTACCGGTACCCAAAATAAATTTCGCTAATGAACACTTTTGAATAGAACTAATTCTGTACTACAACATATTAGCAAAAAACGTTGTTCAGCTTCAAAACCTTTGCGCATTTTTAACAAAAACTTAATTAGTTTTGAAAATTTTTTTCTAAAATACGCATTCAGTCGCAGATTTTGCATGCGTGTTTCCCGTTCCGCATGCATGTTTCCCCAATTTTTTTTACGGAATTAAATAGCAAACCTAAACACGCTTGAAAAGCTCTGTTACGAGAACTAACTTAAATTGTAAAAAAAACTTTGACAACGAAGATTTGCGAAGAGTTGTTTGTTTTTTATTTTTCTTTGTGTTTATGATTTAAAACTTCATTTAAAGTTCCGAAGTGATGAAGTTTTATTCACTGAAAGCAAGGCATGAACTGCATGCCTTGCATTCACTGACGCTACGTCCCTGAAGTGCCATTTTGATCGCTGTCACAGGCACTCATCCAGTGTTTGCAATTACGAAAAGTTCTGATGGCGATGATTGTAAACTTCAAACGTAAAAGATTCGTAATAAAGTTCGCCTACTTGTGGAGTTTACATCAACGTATCGTTGTGGTGATTTGGGAAGGTACCGGAATTCCGTCAAATGGAAGTCCAAGATCTCATTTTACACCGATATTCATGAAGTTAGCAACGCTTCCAAATTAGCAAGCTTTTATAAGATCTTACTCGATTTGGGGTTAACCTCCACCCAGCTCATCTACACCCCCTAAAAAATCTTGTCTAACTACGGGTCTGGAAATATAAATCGCGGAACGTGTTCTCAAAGGCTCGGTGATCGCTTGGTGGAGACATTTGCAACAATCTGAATCCTCCGCTGTTTTTATTTCTAATCATTTTAACGGGCGACAAGTTTTTGAAGAAAAGTTGGGATGCCGAACCAGAACCGTCGCCAGGAAGTCTTCACTAGAGGGGCTTTACGTTCGTGTGGGGGGCTTTGCGTTTGTGCCGGGGGGGCTTGATATTGAAAAGTTGATAAGACCTCCAGTGATTTATAGTGTTTCATATTTCGATTTGGGGGGGATTAGTACTTTGT
>JGI24158J21664_10014033_pt1 | contig 10550 bp, 6 predicted proteins | sample Ectturendosymbi3_FD_21664 | JGI IMG/M metagenome (IMG submission 21664)
CCAGATACCTAAAACCCATATAGACACCGGTACAGTATATGCGGCTTACATTCAAGGGCGGCTTACAATCAAGGGCGGCTTACAATCAAGGGCGGCTTACAATCAAGGGCGGCTTACAATCAAGGGCGGCTAACAATCGAGTAAATACGGTAGGTACTGCCAGTAGTTAAGTAAAACTGAGCCGATTTCAACTACTTTTTATTGTTGATGCGTCCAGTTTGGGAATAGTAGCTGAGCTGGCAAACAACGGAAAGCTGAACATTCAGCGAAAACTTGCCGTCAACTATCCTTAAAATGAACACGCAATCGTATCTTTGCCCATGATACTCCTTGAGGTAGAAGCTTCAGAAAACAGCCCGAGATAATCATGAAAATGATAAGAAAAAATACCGAAAGATTCCAACCTGGACCTGTTCTGGCTGCGGTGTTTCAAGGTAAACTAGATGGCGAAACCACGCATTTTTAATGTCAGTACTTTTGCACGCGTAGTGCAGTTATAGTTGTGGTATTTTTCTATGTAATGCAACAGATGCAAGTCGCTAAAAACGGATGTGGTTATACGAGCGTAATCCACAACGCTAGATACTGTATGCCGTTTCATTGGTAGTGCGGTTTCAAATCTTGTATCTTTAATCGGAAATCTCTGCAGTTCAAAAAATCCGCTTTCAGTGAGGTTTGCAAGGAAGACACTTCTGTCACCAGACAGACAAATTAAATTGTTTTGCAGCAGCTGCAATGTTTCGGGAACCCAAACAGTGCGTCGTCGTTAGGGGCACCTACTTGCAACCAAGCAAGCCATCGTAACTAACCGAGAAAACCTGCAACAGCACAAGCAGGTCGTATGCTCAACCAACCAAAAGTTCCTACAAACTCACTTGAATTAGAATCTTCTATTTGCTGTGATTCTGTCATGATCTCTGCCTGCTTCTTGGACTCGGTGACCTGGAGAAACACATGTAGCACTTTGAAATGCTTGCACGAAGGCAGAAGTCCTGTCATGATTTGTCGCTTTTTGGATAAGATACAGCAAAGTTGAAGCCACTGTCCACAATACTTACACTCATGTAGTGTCTTATCGCCTCAGCTCGCTGCATATGGGTTTGTATCTCACCATGCAAAAGTTCTTTTCGACGAGATTTGGGTTCATCTTTAAAAAAATAACAGTTTGCGTTCGATGACACACAATGCGGCACTGTTCCATTTTCCAGTTACTACGCATTTGCTAAAAAGCTACAAAATAGCACTGATAACAATAATAATAAACAAATACAGTATTAGTGACACGAAGCTACTCTTTGTCAAAAAAGCCGTTTGTTAAAAGTGACTTTGTCAAAAAGCGCTGTTCGTGTAAGCAATTCAGGTTGATTGAGGTATCCCTGCAAGACACAAATATTTTATGACAATTCGTAACAGCAGGACTTCCACATTATTCAATACCATCTGTTTGAAACATTGTCCACACCCATTATTTAGTTTAATGTTCCCCCCAAACAACCAGGCCACCCCCTTGCAGTGGCGCTTTTTACCAAAAATTCGCTTCAAAATATCGGTGACACTTTGTTTGCTCTTCACTATCCTTCTTCTATATTTTGTCACTGTCTTTTCCAACTGCCCTACCCCCACCAAACAGCTGGTGGAGAACCGGCTCAAACGACCCTGGCTTCTGCAAATTTTTTGACCACACCCGACGTTAGCGACTAAACTAATCTTCGTTGCCTTTACAAATACAAGCCCGGATCAGCCCTACCTATGTCTTAACACGGATTTTACAGCGAACAGGATAAGAAATTTACTGCAAAATCGCTAAACTAAGCAACCTAACTTACCGCAAATCGCAAGACCCGCATACGTGCTTGCGCCAAATATTTTAGTAGGGAAATCGGATTTAAATTTAACAAAATTAAGTAACAAACTAATCTTTAGTATGCTTAGCTCCGCAAACGTTCTGTTGTTTTTACGATTGTACGGGGAAAAACATAAATATGCATGTTGGTGGATGTTTACTTTGCATGGGAAACACTCTTGATCAGACCCAATCAAGTTTGATTTTAAGTAAAGCAGATGAAAATGTTTAAGGTGACTCCACTATACGGCCAACCGTACCACATTCCAAAGTCTGTCATGCATTTGCGCCATTCAGATCAGTGTTAGCAGAAAACCGTCGAAGTGTTACCTTCGGAACACTTGATTAATTACGGAACGCAGGCACGTTTCCGAACGAACAGTCATTAATTTGCGCACATCCACAAAACGACCATTGGGAATTTGTGGGCTATGCAGTCAGTAAGGTTCTGTCCAACCAACACAGGCTTTCTAAGGTGTGCGGTCATTTTTGTCAGAGTTGCCGAATTATTTTACAATTCAAAACATGTTATCACCGCCCCATTTTAGCCTCGTAACATTCCAATTCTCCTGGCACGGTTCTAAATCCCAAGACAAGCACAAGAAACCTCTCTTAGTGCAAACTTGAAGCTAATGAAATGCTATCGTCACCACGGCAGAACCGTCACCAATTTGCTATTGCTCATCTGCTTTGTTGGTAGCGATCTAATCTAAGAAGGCACTGCACGTATCTACGCGTGTTGCGATCCATGCAAATTTTACACTGGCACAGTCACTTTTCCAAAAGACACAGTCAAATCGTCACAGGTAGGAAAAGAACTATTCAAGTTGCACAGAAAACAAGCCTTGTCTTTTCAAAAATACGTGAATAGTAGCTACCTACTTATACGATCATTACTTCAAATAACGACGTATGCTGGCGCTTATTAAATTGAAAGCGATACACTTTTCAACGAAAACATGATTGATAACAGGTTATCTCCAGCGCCCCAAAATTATTTACCTTACCTCACCTTGATCGACAAAGATTTTGTCAGTATCATGTGCAACAAAACTACAAATCAATCCAAACATACTGGAATTCTTTAGAATTTGCCGTTGGTGTAGTCTCGCATATAGACAAATTTACTCGAATGCAGCAGCAAACGCCCGTCTACCTATGTCTTTGATCGGATTTGTTTGTTAAAAGACAACTGAAGATGTGGGGGCCCGAAAAAAGTAATACGAGATAAAACCTCATTTTCTCGGAATCAGCAATCCCAGCACATCAGAAAAATGGCAGCGTTTCTCATGTTGACTACGGCTGTTGGCTCGCCAAGGGTTACTCCCCAACCAAATTTGATTATTTCTTTAATGCAACGAAAGTAATGCAAAAAATATTTTCTCTTACTGGTTGCCCTGTCAAGTTGTTTGCCCAGGGTTGAGCACACATGTGTGAAGACCAATGTGAATGGTCTTTCCTCCGTTTTTGCAAAACCTTTGTTGGATTTGCTACTAACCTGTGGGACAAGGGATTGCCGTACGAGTGGGAGAAAAAGGAAATCACTAATTTGACGGACGCGAATTATAGACAGGAAATGGATTTGAGAGTACTGCATGAAAAAAATCTAAAATCCGAAGAAAAATAACACAAGCCTGGCATCAAACTGTATTTAAAAATACTCCTGTAACTTTCGTTGCGCTTGAAAAGCGAGCTGTGTCCAAAAAAGACACGGAGCCAATGTTCTTAAGCATCACATATCTCCAGTACTATTCGTCTTGGCCAGGGGCCACCAACATGGTGCCCGCGGACTTGTGCTGAAAATAGCATTAACATCATCAGTGCCTTCGGATAGATAAATGTTATTGATTTTAATAACATAATTAAAGACAAATTGAGCAAAATTTTTTTTTCAGAAGTGTGTATCGAACTGCTAGCTTTCGCATTAATCGGTACCCAAGAATTAGCTCTCACTTTCGAAAAGGTTGGTGACCCCTGGTAGGTTGTGCCGAGAATTTCAAGCACAGGCACGAAAAAGAAAGCCTTGTGTGTTTCGATTGACACTACCTGATAAAAGAGGTAATAGTTCTCCAAGCGCTTTAGTGTACAATTCCAATGCTTCTTCATAATTCTCGCTTTCCTCCTACACAAAATAACCGATTTAATGCAATGGCGGGTACGTCATGTACCCGCCATTGCATCAACTTCTCCTACACGCCACAGCTGCGATTACCGATTCTTGAACCTTGCATCTGCTAACAGTCACAACAAAAAGTAAACATCATGAGAGTGGAGTACAAATTCCTGATCGCGAAAAGTAGAATCTGCGACCAAGCGTGTAGCCAGAAAATATTGGTATGGCGATAATTGCCTACTTCAATTGCTTTACTCGTTCATGACAATTATTGCGCAAACGTTCGATAATTGCCATTCAAAATTTGGGGGAGCGGCCGTGCCTTTCGCCCCCCGTCGGCTACACCCCTGCCTGCAACTTAATTCGGGTTTGAAAAATAAGTAACATATACGCTGCAGTTTTGTTTACACTGAGGGTAACACAGAACGTTAACATATTGCAACAAAAGAGAAAACACTGCCCGTCGGGTCACGATATCATTAACTTCAACAACACACCGCATCGATTTTAAAAACTTACAACAGGCGCTGATATGAAAACTACTGTCAGCATAAACCTTATTTTATCATTCACTAGGCATATGGAGAAGATTAATCAATTCAGGACATGTGCGAACAGTTTTTTACATGGAATGAACGTGTTTTAATTAAATATATATATCCATGCACAAATGCAAGAACATTAGGTATTAACCACCTTTGTCAAGTAGATAAAGTTTTGTTTTGCAAAACATCTCGGTTAACCGAGCACGTTTGACACAACCAAGTGATGTTTGTTTGCCAACCGGAGTTAGGTTAGGTCAGCGTATATATTATGAACACCTACTTTTCACTTTTTTATTTGCTATTAACAGGCTTGTCCATGGGAATGGGATTCCTATGGAAAGTCCCATGGGATGGGATGGGACAGCACACATTTGTATTTCCCATGACACTCAGAAATAGAATGAGAGTGTCAGAATGTCACCGAATTGTCGTACGGGTTTTTGACGTAATTCATGGCGATCTCTTGTGTAAAGGATGCATTTTTTCTTGTTATACAGGCCGACGCTTCAAACTGCGTCTTTGGATTCTTCTAATTACTGTTAGCTTGTATGGCTGCAACACGTAAGTGCAAACAACACCACCTTTAAGTTAGCGAAAGACCACCACGAACAAAAAACGGCATCCTGCAACATCACCTTAACTTTTCCAGAGTGTAGAAGCTGTAGTCCATATATAATTTTTGGGCTGTCCCGTGAGAGGTCATCTGATAAAAGATTTGCTGATTTTAATTAAGCACTGAAGAAATCTTTACGTATCGTTGGACAAAGGAATTTTACATCAACCAGGGTTTTTTTCAAGGCGTTTCAGGGACCCGATTCGGGTCCCTAGAATCAGAGAAAATTAACACCCGGTCCCTAAAATCAGAGAAAACGGGTCCCTACAGATCCATACCGGGTACCTAACATTTTCCTTAAAAAAACCTGCATCAACTGTAGATTTTACGAAAGTCTAGACTACAATCTAGGCACAACAAACACACAAAAAACTTTTTTCTGAACCAGGCGGTTGCCTCCCCAAATAATAGAAACTTTGTTGATGATCGCCATTCAGTAAGACTCTTTTTGTGCTCCATGAGAAGCAATCGATTATGAATATGATGAGCCTCCAGTCTAGAGGGCCATGAATAGTGCTTTGAAGGCATTGCACACTGAGGGTAACACAGAACTTTTGCATATTGCAACAAAAGAGGAAACATTGCCCGTCGGGTCACGATGACATCAACTTCCCTACACGCCATATCGATGGTAAAAATTTGTGGGTGTTACAACGGGCGCTTTCAGCATGAACCTTATTATGATTTACACAATCACTAACACTTGTAAATCTGCATGAAATTCGGAATATGGAATTGATGCCTTGTGATTGAACCAGAATAGCTTTTGTCTCACTTGGTAGTTTAGAATGAACTTCCACAGCTTTCACATTGGAAACCTTGTTTTAAGATTAAGAAAGAAGCGCAATTATCTTTATCAATCACCAATGGAGAAAGCTCATTTTGTCATAAGGTTGGCAATTTCTCTGCAAGAATGCTGCAAAAATTCGATCACTATCAACACTTAGACGTTACGTAAAGAGAACAGAAATGGGAGGTGACGATATGATACAATTACTGAAACAGCATTTTTTATTACTCCTGGAAATTTTCAAGCAAGCAAATAAAAACAATATAGACCTTAAAATCTTTCCTTCACACACATCAACTTTGCTATCACCAGCAAGAGGCGTACAAGAAAACACACGTTTTTACGCAATCTCAAACCGCCGCACTGAAGCAAAGAAATGCTCTTTTTGACGTAGAAAGAATAGCCACACTGAACAAGAAATACATGTCAGCAAAATTTACAGGCCACAGTTTAGAAAATCATCATGCACATTTTCATATTGAAATGAGTTGTCACGACGCTTTCATTTAACCGCCACACAAAGCCTTCCAAACACCAGACTTACACAGGTTTCGCTTCGCTGACTCTTCCGTAACTGGTTTCACAGGCTTGCTACCTTCTTTCAGTTTTTCGGCTCGATCACAGTATTCTTTCACCTGCGAAGATCAGTGCGTACATCGACTTCGGGTCGAAAAGTGCGAGTTGACACTTGCAGCTCAAACTAGAGAATACAACATGCATACACCTTTGACGATCCCAACTACGCTACAGGGCATTCTGGTAAAAAGAATTGCTAAATTTCCGAAAGAGACACGACAACAAACAATGGTTTTGCTTGCAAGCAGTTGCTACAGGATTTAGTTCATGCACACGCTGAAATTTTGCATACCTTGCGTCTTAGCGCTTCCTTTTTTCTCGGGTCGCTCTCATCTGAAAACACAAAAGCTGCGATTAAGAGGCCACAATCTACAAGCACAGCTGACCTTTTTAAAACCACTGTTTAAATAAAAATCAATTTTTAAAATGCATCATACAGGATGCCCAAAGTGTCCTCTGCTTGAGTTAAAGAAAAGTGGGAGGGATCACAAACGAAATTTACAGTAAATCGCAGGAACAAAATATTCCAGAGCTTGAGAATAGAGTTTCACAGCGTCTTTGATATTCCCGCTCTTGTCTTGTTGGACGGCTTGTGTCACAATTTCAGTCTGATGAGAAAACACATATTTTATGCTACAAAACGCTGGGCAAACTCTTCATGCATACGACAAAGCATGAATTGTAAAAAAAGCTTATCAACATTAGTGTTTCCAATTCGGGACATTTCAGAACTCGGGTTTTGGTACTTGAGAGAAAAACCGGGGAAAATTTAATATTTTTCGGGTTTTGAGAAAAATGCGCTTTTGAACGATAAAACTCAATATTACTTTGAAATTGCTACATTCAGCAGTAGCGAACAGTGCGCTGTATTGATTGAAATTATCGCGCAACACTACATATGGCGACGGCGAAATGATCATGTGGCCTGCAATACCAATCGCCAACCGATCAATACAGCGGAGTGTGAGCAACTGTTGAATATTGCAAAACGTGAACAACCAAATGTACAAAATAAGCTGAATTTTGAAAAATAACAAAATGCACACCAAGTGTAACACAAATACTTGAACAAACACAACAATGTTAGTTCAGCAAAAGATGACAAGACAAAGCACAGGGTTCTCACTGATTCTTACAGTGGTGACACACGAAAATCAAAGCGTGACTTTCCAGAAATTTTTTTCGAAAAAACGTTAAACTGTGATGAAATGAAAGAATATTGACGAAACAGTGGCTAAATAATAATTATAAACAGCACACAGCTAAGCCAAATCGTTTGATATTTTTCAATGCAACGGGTTTATCACATTTGTTAATAAAAACGTTCTAGCGGATTTTAAACGCCGGGCTTCGGATAGTAGCACACAAACCGGGTTTCGGGTTCAGGAAAATCCAGATTGGAAACACTAATCAACATCACAACCACATTTCAAGTCATGCAACAAGTTTATCCACACGCCATTTCGATTCATCCATATTCGCTAGCTACTATAAAAGTATTAAATATTAAATAAATATAAATACAATATTCTCTTAAATATAATATTCTCGTCAGGTGTCGCCAAACTATCGAGTTAAATACAATATTCTCGTCAGGCGTCTTAAATATAAATAAATACAAATATTCTAATATTCTACAAATAATTAAATACAATATTCACAAATATTCTACAAATAATTTCACAAATAAATGCACAAATATTCCACAAATAAATTCACAAATACACACAAATTTCACAAATATTCCACAAAATATTTCACAAATAAATTCACAAATATTCCACAAATAAATTCACAAATTTCACAAATAAATTCACAAATATTCTACAAATTAAATACAATATTCTCGTNAGGCGTCGCCCAACTATCGAGTCTTCTACATATTCGCCGCGAACGGCTGTTAGTACAGATATCAATGCGCTTCAAGCATATGGTTTCTTTTCATCAATCTTTAAATGAACTAACTGGGATAAAAGCCGAGAGAACAAACTAATATGTACAATGGGAATAGCACAATGCAAACATGACTGACTACAACCGGCGCCCCACCCACGGAATCGTTTACGATTTACCGCTTTAGGAAGACACGTAGACGATGGTTTGTGTTCCAGGTCAACGAAAGGATGTGTAAAAAAACGTTCAAACGATAGTCGATCAGCGGGATTTCTCTGAAGCAAGCTTGTCAAAAGATCTCGACACTCGGTAGACACGGACGGAGTCAAGGGGATCTGATAATAAACAAGGCAAACACAGGCCACGCATTAAAAGGAGAGAGCAATTATACCTGTTACCTGATTTTTGTTAAATATCCACATACTTTGATAGTAATGGCCTACTGCTTATCTGTGTCTGTTTGTGGCGTAGGTACTTGAGAAATGAGAAGATTGCTGACATTGAAAACGAACGTAGCAACTTAACGGCCAAAAATCATCCATACAATCATTATTTTTTAATACGCTGTATGAGACTTGGGTCGCGAGGTGTTCACCAAACTCAGATTTGGGTCGCGTTCAGAAAGGTTTGGGAATCGCTGGTCAAATCATTTCTAACCGTCTCTGCATTCGTTTGAAAGGAACTTGTGCACTCGCTAGCCGAGCATTTTTAAACATCGGTGAATAAACTAAATAACGTGAACGTTAATTATTTGAAAATTCCCAAAAAGCATCGCGGGCCGCACAAAACGCCCTCGCGGAACCCATGCGGCCCGTGTGTTTGAGGCCCCTGATGTAGTCAATGCAAGAACAGGAGGCTTCTACTGAGAGGTAAGCGACTACTTCACATTTTTTCACCGACAACTGAGATTCAGAAGTCACTCGCAACGTGGAACTGGTGGCATGTACAAATGTGAGAGCCTTTTTAAAGTTAACCTATTTAAACAAGCCTTCTCTCATTTTCACACACTAGCCACCCTGGAGGAGGCATGTGAGCAAATGCAGCAAGTCACTACGACCTGCACAAAGCATTCTTCTGTTGGAGGTTATCAGATTTTGAAAAGATGACCTGTCCCTGAAGCTGGTGGTCAGTATCCGGTCACAAGAATGTGATACAGCACAACAGGAGTTGCAATTGGAATGACGGATTTTCAGTTTGACTCTGTCTTAAAAGAGAAGTTTAACTCTGGAACTGGGTGACTTTTATTCTCTGCTAAACGAAATCGTATTTCCAAAATCTCGGAAGATTGCACAGATGCTGACATTGCTCGGCTTGACCCATGTTTGTGAGTAGACGCTGGGTTTCATAAAACTTGCCACAGATGATAAGCGTCTCAGACCTATCCTGAGACTTGCTAAAACATAGTTAGCTCCAAGTTGTGATGCATTGGTAAAAAGAGACACTAACAGCACCAATAAACTAGAAAGTGGCTTTCTTTGCTGAGTTCTGAAATAAATGTATTTACAAAGTGAATTATGCAATAAGCCTTTCATCATCATACTTTGTTATCTCATAAAGGGCAAAAACTTTTATGTCATCGCATATTTAGACCTCATTTACACTAGCCAAACAATTCATCAGATTGTATCCAACCCGCAGTCAAATTCTGGAAGCCAGTGTGGCCCGTGAGTCAATCAGTTTACTCATGCCTGATTTGAAAGAACTGGTGAAAGTTCGTAATAGAAAAGTCTTGACTCATTCAAATAAAAATACCTTGCACAAAGCGATTTGTCTTCCAAATTTTATACTCGAAAGAAATTTGGTTTTCATCTATTAACTGCTTTAGTTTGGAGCAGCGGTTCTTAACCTTTTCGGTCTAGTTTCCCATTAAGGCCAATCACCAAGTTCGAATTTCCCTCCTGATATTTTTAGTGACGATGGTTTACGGAAGGCTATTTAGCCAATACTCATGATAGCTATTAGCTCGGTGGTGTATAGGTTTCGCATAATAGATATAACGATTAAAGGGATTTACCCATGGTTTTCACTGAAGGATTTCACTCATTTACACCATATCAATCAAACAGAAAAGTAAAGTACTCATTTTTAATTTGTAATGTGATTTTTGCGATTGCTTTCACTTCACTAACATCTCGATACGAGGATTAATGGTAAAAATCTTGATTGTGTTATTAGAA
>JGI24158J21664_10014035_pt1 | contig 10549 bp, 9 predicted proteins | sample Ectturendosymbi3_FD_21664 | JGI IMG/M metagenome (IMG submission 21664)
TGTGTTCACTGACGTTCTAGCTTATCGCGTTCGCGAGTTATGGCTGGACAAAGGTTTTAGAGCCACTTTAGTGGCTCGGGCGGTCGTTTAAGGGTTAGTGGTGCTGGCGTAATAAAGAGAGGCAAAGGAGGAACAATTCCACAGGCGCCGAATCACTTGATGGGGCGCAGAAAAGACCCAACTATGCCAAAAGTACTTTCTTCAATACAATACATTTGCTTCCGAAAAACCTCAGGTTCGAAAATAGGAGCGCCAAACTTGCTTATTGTCCCGGGCGCCATCTAATCTTGTTACCTCCCTGGGATGGGGCGCAAAATAGAGGTTCAAGAAGCTATGCATAAAGATTTTAATTTTTGACAAGGAATTTTTGTGCCCCCCATCAAAGTGGTGCCCATGATACGTGCCATGCCTGCCATATCCTAGATACGCTGCTGCAAATAGATCAACATAACATTTTTTTTGAAAATCTAAAATGATGCACGAAACTTTCGTGGCAGGATTTGTTTGCCCGGTTTGCCCCCATCCTGGTTGCGGGCCTATTTCAATTTGCACGTGCGTTAAAGTTTATGAAAAAGAGTTTCGATCTTTTGTTGCTTGACGGTGTTCTTGACTTTTACTGTATATTAGTCTCTAGCGCGAAACCTACATTGATGAAGGCGATTGCTAGCCAACAGCAATCGACTCACAAAGTAAATGCACTTTATGGATGTGTCTGCAGTCTATGTTTCATTTGTATGTGCAATTGTGCATACACTGTAAAATAACATTTTTTATATGATCACTGTTTAATTACTGTTATTTTTAGATCACGTTTTGCGTCGTTTATTTAACGGATCATCCAACAAATAATTATTCTCCCTTTCAAAAAATATTTCAAGGTGAGGTTTTTCGAAATTGACCCACTGTCAGTAAAATAACACCAAAAAATGTTTTCAGAGTGCAGCAAAAGGAGCGGTAAGGATAGTTCGTTACTAGTTTTATTCAGTAAACGGCACGGTAGTTCCGCTTTTAAATTTTACAAATAGCGGTAGGAGGGGCGCCGCTATTAATAAAGGAGCAGTTGCCCACCTATGCAAGCTGGCAAATGTTAGACGCCGGCGAATACTGTATTGCTTGATGCCTTTTTTGTGACGTTGGTCATGCAACGATTGAGTTAACCTATGACAGTATAACAACATTGTTATAATATCATTGGGTTACCAACCTAGGAAGCTAGTACTACTCAGGGCAACTGTTTCTCTACTCTTTGTTTTATTTTGAATATTAGACTCAACAGCATACTTGCACATTCGTGATCTTCGTGAGATCAGCAATGCTTGACTCCAAACCAGTCACACTCAGTCAGTGGCCTTGGATAGTTAATGCAGTGAAGCGATACACAGAGCGATTGTAGTGTGATTGTTACGTCACCAGTCCGATATCATAGATTTTATAATCTTTGTTGCAAACCATGGAGTCGAAAGTGCATCAACTGGTTTGATTCCAAAGTAACAAATGTTGTTTTTTGCAATCAATGCAAAATTTTAGTCGGCTTTAATCTCAATAAATCGCCCCTTTGGAAACTGAAATCCCCCCAAATCTCGTAAGTCACAAAATCGCCTCAACAACGCATAGAATTGCTCCATGGGGACGATTTTGCCCACGTGGATGACCACTGCATTATACCATGCGGCCGTTCCGTGGCTTGTTAAATTTTTTTTTCAAAAAAGTTCTAAGAGCATTAATTACTTCTTTCGTTGTGCATTTGCAAATGGTTTTGTGTATGGCAGAGGCTATGCGTGCATGTTACAATCTTATGTAAGGTGCGATAATATGTACAGTATTTGCCACCAGTGCCTTTACGAAATGGTTTTGCAAAAGTTGCATGGTCGCTAAATGTGCCAGACCAGAAAGTAATTTTTTACAGTCCATTGCTTTAGGGAACTGACAAACTGCACTTTAGTGACTTTCATTGTTTTTCGTTGATTTTCGGAGTTCCGTTATTTTCAGAGCTACAGGTTTTTACTGATTTTGGTTATTCTTGGCTAATGTTTTGCGAAATTTGTCTAGTATACAGCTTTTTGAAATCTGGCAACACTGATGATTGTTGTCTTGTTTTCACAACCTGTTGCTGTGCTAGTGCTAGTACAGACCTAGTAGGTAAAGTGAGACCTACTTTTCCAGCCGCACATTTTTCAATGGATGCGAGGTTCGCGCGTAAAATTGAAAAGTCTTAAAAAGGCATAAAATGTGCTGAAACGACAAGATAAACGCAAGCAAATGAAAGAACAGGTTCTGAACATAACATCAAAAGCAAAAAAAACTTGCAAATATTTTGCACCAAGCTCATACAAATTGTTCAAAACAAGCAAGTTTTCAAAATTAGTGATAATTCAACTAAAAATTCAAATATTTCCAAAGGGTTATGACAACAAAGTTTATATAAAAATGTTTGGAATTTATCCAACTATTGATCTGTAAAAAAATCGCGGGAGTTATTTTTGTTTAAACGAAATGAGAAGAAAAATCGCAAAGGTACTCTAACACCAAAAATGCGTGTCGCTGCCTGATTCTCGTGTTGCACGACTAGCGATTTCAATTGAATATTAAAATACTTTCCGAGGGGATTATCATAATAAAGTTTATATCAAAATTTTTGGAATTTCTCCGACTATTGATCTGTAAAAAAATCGCGGGTTTTTTTTTGTTTAAACGAAATGAGAAGAAAAAGCGCAAACGTACTCTAACACCAAAAATGCGTTTCGTTGCCAGATTGTCGTGTTGTGCGACTATCGATTTCAATTGAATATTAAAATACTTTCCGAGCGGTTATGATGATAAATGTCATGTCAAAATCTTTGGAATTTATCCAACTATTGATCTGTAAAAAATCTCGCGGGTTATTTTTGTTTAAACGAAATGAGAAGAAAAATCGCAAAGGTACTCTAACACCAAAAATGCCCTTTGTTGAACATTAACTTCCTCGTGCTTATCATTTGAAATATCTTTCTAACCTTTCTGAAGAGGAAATAGAAAGTGTTTGCCGAGACTCGGCTCCCAGCAAAACTGTTTTGAAACAAATTCGGTATGAAGCAAGGAAGGTGCTCACTCCTTTCGAAGAGGAATCGAAAAGTTTATCAGAAATCCATTCGCAACAGCAGCAATATTGCACTGGCATGATCAAAGGAACTCTGCAAATGATTCGTTCTCGTCCAAGAGGCATAAATCTGTTCAGAGAAAGCAGAGTTCGTATTTATCGTTCTCTAGCAAGAACCGTCACCGATATTGTTGATGCTACTGGCAGTGTCCTGCTTGGAGACAAATCCTGTTATGCTTATGAGATTGTGGTTAGGCATCCAAACCAAGGAAATCCTCCATTGGCATAAATTTGTTGTCAGTGCATGGCAACGAGCAGCTTAGATGTGTTTTTAACAACATTTTCCAATTTGGTGCTCAGCTAAAAATTGACCGGAGATAGCAGTTCCAGCTTACATGAAATATTTTTTGGGAAGTGGAGGCGATTAACTAACAAAAGTCGCCTCAGAAGTTTCAAGCGAAGTGGAACATATCACAATGCTGTGGCATCATGATCATCATAGGCTACTATGCAATGGTCAAGATAGTTAATTAATGAATGATATGACACTCCACATATGAGGACAACAAAACTTACAGAAACGTTGGGTAAGCAGTAGCTATGCATTGAAGTAAAGACAAGTGGGGTGCAGTAATACTGGTCAATACATCGCGGGCAACAACCAAAATCAGATCAAACCTACACACAGGCCAATATATGCTAGCAATCGCAATGCTCCCTTTGACCATAGCTAGGGACAGGTGTTGGTGGGACCACTACCACTCACTGGGGTCACCAGACATACAGTATCATCATGATCATCAACAAGTTTCTTTATGAGGCCGCCCAAAAAAGGGGGCGGTGACCTTACCATACATACCAGTGGTTTTGGTTGTAACTGGTTGAAAGTGGTAATTGTTAAGGTCATAATATTTTCGCCATTTGCAGCCTTAGTCTCTGTTGCTGTAGTGTCTGCTTGTCTGGCACTGTCTTTGTAGTGGCACCAAGCACAAGTGTCCACAACTGTCACATCCCATACCAGGCTTAAATGGCATATTTGTTTGTATGTTAGTTTTGTGATGCCTTTGCATGAATGAAATGACTACTTGTTACCCCATCTTTTTCTGGGTTTTCTGCTGTCATTGTGCATAACTCTGGTATTTCCATGGTCTGTACTACATGCATATTATTCCTTTTGCCTTGTCTCATGCACTTCAACTGTCTATATTCTCATGCAGGGGTGTGTGTATCCAGGGAGTATGTTTTGCTGTCATGACAGGCCCTTGTTTGTACCGTAGGTATTCACCATTAACGTCGATCAAATACCAAATGCTGCCACCAGTGTTCCCTTTAAGGTGTGCAAATGTGCTGTACCACCAGAACATTTGCACAGTGAAATCTCATTCTTGTGCACTTGCAACATTCCAAATTTAATATCGAATATATGTCATACAGCCCCTTGTAACACTTGAAACATTATACTGGTTGTGAGTTTACTATGGTTGCGCAATTGCATGCTCAATTAAAAGCATTTGCTCAGTGTAGATTTTTTTTTTATGTAACACTGTCTGCCACTAAGGTTCTCTAATGCGGGTGGTTTGGAACAGGCAATGAGGTTTTCCTTCTCACATTGCATAGCATTATTACGAAGCAACCACATCCTTGCTTTGCCTAAATACTATAGTGCTTGTGGAATGATACGAAACAATCTAAATTGATATTGCATCAAACGCATGTGTTTCAGAATCTCCTACTCTGCCAGCTGCAATGCAAGCAACTTTGTCAGAAGCTTGTACACTGCCATGCACACGCAGAGCTATTTTGTAATAATTTGCTTCTTGGTGAGAGGGCCTGGTCTCTAATCCCAATTGTTTGGTTTTACAGTTTAGGTCAATCTTATCTGCTGTTAACACTTCTTCGGTTATGATAATGATGGGATTAAATAAGGTTTAGGTTAGGGGTTCTTAACTGGGGATAAATTTATCCTCTGGGGATAAATTTCGCCTATCTTGGGGTAAATGATGCTGAACTTACAATAGTTTGTTTTTTTCTACAGTGCTAGTGAGTAAACAAAAAACAGGGGTAAATTTTATGTTAGGAAGCTGGCAAGGGGTAAATAAGAGAAAAAAGGTTGAGAACCCCTGGTTTAGGTCTTCTTCAATGTCACGCCAAGTAACATGAGTTCATTTCTGCTAAACCCACGTTATTTTGAAGACAACATTCTCATTGAAAGGCATGACAGCTAGCCTCAGAAATTGTTATTGCAATTATCTGAACAAAACACTCTGGTACTAACAGTTGACAACGTTGTTTGCTGTGCAAAAAGTCTCATACCAATTTCTTGTAATTCACTTCTACATCATGATGCAAAATCAACAGAGCAGTTGTACGCAAATACTCTTCTCTGCAGTTATTTTGAAAGTATATTCTCAACAATCTCAATCTTGATAGAGTGCTCCAGAGGCGCAGTTATGCAGGTGATTGTCAGCATCAATGTTATATGTGTATATACACATTTACTGATTGCGCAACATGCTACTTATCTTTGCATCATCACGTTTGCAGAGACAAAAAGTGATTGTGATGTAATAAATGCACTTTGACAATAACATGTGATAACCTGGAAATATTTCCTATGTGTTTCAACAATGCAACCAGTACCTAAAACTCGACTGATGCATCGGCATAGTGATGCATCATACTGGCAAAGTTCTGCTGATGTATATTGAGAATATTTTCTCATAAAAGCCGCTACGTCGTTCTGTGCAGAGTGTTTGGAAACTCATGTCGCTACCTTCACTTGTCTTTGATTAACGCAAATTCTCTGTCTTGTTCCTTGTGGCGTATCACCCTCCGACTACAGCATATCAAGCAGTGCATAATATTCAGGCCCCTGTGCAATCATCTTGACAAACTGCTCTATGACGTAACATTTGCTCATAGTTTTTGCATGGTAAGCAGTTGACTGCCTGCAACAAAATCAGGGTACATGATGTCGCCATGGTGTTTGACTGTTTTAGTGACCTAAGTTTGTGCCGATTTCGATGCTGTGCGGTTCTTCATCGCAGTGAAGTAATGGTTTCATCACTGTTTGTAATGAGTCGCACATTATGTAATGTCATCTTTATAATTGCTCTTTGCTCTCATGCTTGTGTCATTTGTATATTTTATTGCTTATTTGTAATATGTTCCTAACTTACCACAACCAGTTCTTTCATTTAAAACTTGTGTAATTATTGTTCCATTTGTTTATGTGGCCTACATACTGAAAAAAACATGCACTGTAATGCCCTTCAACTGTGGTTTGCATAAATGCAAAAATATTGACATCGGCAATGAAAAACGTCTGTATCAGCCCAAAAAAGTCTTATTGGTTGAGCTATATCGGTGCTACTCCAAGTAGTTAGTTGCACTAGGCCACTAGCCAAGTTTTGATTAAATCTGTTTTTCTTCTGATACGTATTACCAAAAGCTGCACTTCATGGCAGACCTCTTGTGCCAGGCTAGGTGCACCACTGGTCTCATTGCACTGTCATGGTTGCTACATGGTTTTCTGCTGTGTAACCCTCATTGTGACTTACTTTCTTCACTTACGTAATTGCTCCACTTCTCAAGGGTATATATTATTTATTCATCTGCATATATCTCAAGTCTTCATGTGTTGCTTTCCTATTTCCTGTTGTTATTTTTGACATGTTTTAGTGGTGAAGTTGCTTATGGTCCTATACCTTGATGTTGTTGATCATGTTATTTGTTGCTACCTGTTTTGTTGCAGTTTGCTGTAGGCCTATTTTACAAATATGAATGTTGTTTTGATCTTAGATTTTTTTATTGTGTTCAACCAGGTTCACCATTGCATGAGGTAGGGCTATTACAATGGAAGGGCATAATACTGCTCAGTCTTTCAAAAAATTTTTAAGTGATTACTGTAAAAAGCATCCAGAACCATTAGAAAAAGGAAGCCCTCTGCCTTTTCGATTGCTCTTGCAGGTATTTTCTGAATCCGAGCTGAAAGGAGAGTGCATGGATGTGGCGCTGCAGTATTTGAAGTCTCTGTAAGTTTAGTAATTTTATGGATAGAACTAGGCCCTAACAGGGTAAATAGATTCGGTCTAATCTATCAAAACACTGTTTTCAAGCTCCAAAAGTTGAACCATTAGTATATACCCTAACTTGAAATACATTAGGCCTACGGTAGTGGTACTCAAAAATTTGGCAGAGAGTTGATATGGATCACCCTATACTGCATAGTAAATAACAATGAATTTTACAGGATACTGAAAAACAGGCTTAAGAATCCTGATTAATGCGCCCTTTGATTGTTACTCATGAAGCGCAGTGGGGCCAAAGTGATATATGTTCACTATGAATAAAAATCATGAATGGAGTAAAATTATTTAAAAGGGAACAGTGCCAATAAATAATGTTAGATCAACATTAGCGCTTACCATTCCCAAGAACCCAACTTCAATAATGATGCTTAACACAAGGCATGAAGCTCACACATCAAGTCATTCTCCAAGCAGTTGAAGTGAAAAACTGCAGAAATATAAGTCAGCTGGTGTTTCTCAAGAAGTCATGCAGTAACACTGTGAAGCTGATAAGGTTGCTATAAAAAAAACCTAGCTAGCCAGTATCTCAGTTGGCTAATTTAATTGATGTAACTTGCTTTTTGTTTCCATATTGTAATTATAATGATCATGAACTGTTTCAGTTTTAAGGAATAAATATGATTAGTAAGAATACAGTCAGTTTGGGTCATTCCATGTCAAGTGATCCATCAAAACTTAAAGGTTTTTCGTCTGACCTTCATCAAAATTCACAATTTCATAATGGGAAAGATCTTGCTCTTCAGAGCTCAACAATGTTGAAATTTCAAAAATTGGACCTGTATTTCCAAAATTAGGAGCATTTGAAATTTTAATGCTTTCAAAGAATATTGGGCCAAAAAATCGGGAATTTTACTGTTGGACTTCAACTGATTATAGCTCCTACATCTCTGAATACGTATTATCATTCAATATTATGCAATAAAGTGCAAGGTTACGTGCTGAACAAAACAAGACAAAGTGTTTTGCTGGTGACCTTTGAACCCTATGAATCGTTGTGATAAGACAACAACATGTTTTTTGAGTGCACAAGCATGATGATGCTTTAAATGCCTATAACTCAAAAAAGTACAACTTCTATTGACTTCATTTTTTTTTATTGAAGGGCTGTTGTTATGGAGATGTTGCTGTTTTCAAGTAACCCATGCTTATTTCTCAACTTGAAGCAAACAAAATTATATCTTTATATACTAGTATATATTCATTTAAAAAATTAGAGAAAAAATTTAATGGATGTTTAACAATTACAGTTCTCAAGTATGTTCAAACCCCATAAGCAAAAATGGTTGAAAATATTAAAAGTATGTTCAAAAATGTGAAAGAATTAAAGAAGGATGATTCTCATTATTGGTAATATTTTTTAATTGAAACAAAAAAATAGCATTAATCTCCATTTGTTAGTTTTATAGTCAGGAAACACCATTTCCATTGTGAAATCTAAAATGCAATGTGATTTATAGTGTACTTGGTAGTAACTTGTTCTTTCTTCCTCAATTTGTAACTCACGGGTCTCAAACATGCGGGCTGCATGTGGCCTGTGAGGGTGTTTTGTGCAGCCTGCGATTATTTTTGGGAATTTACAAATAATTAATATTTACATTACCTAGTTTAAGTTCCTTTTACCAAATGTAGAGATGGCTAAAAATGGTTTGCCTATAATTCATACTACCGTTTGCAGGAAATAGATATAAAAGCTACTTCTAGTAAGGTTCCGGCACTGCCGTTGTTGCATCAGTGTTATAATGCGGCCCTCGGGTTATTTTACAAGTCCTCATTTGACCGTCAAAGCAATTTGTGTTTGAGACCCCTGTTGTGACTACTGATTATATCATCTTTTGCAGACTATTTGATTTTCTTCACAATTCAATTCAACAGAACCCAGAGTTGCATGATCCAGAGATCTTATTGGGTTTGATACAAACATAAATCTTACTCCACATAGTTCTTATCTACCTTAAGTTCTCCATTGGTACTGTCTGATACACACTTCATTTGGTATAACAGTATTTTCATTTTGTCAAATAGTTCCAAAAAACAAAAATTGTTGAATTTATTGTCCTAAAAATTTACCATGTTCTTACGATCCAACACTTCTTCATGGTTAACCTTGTGCTGTACATGCATGGTACAAATGATTCAACAGCGCTGGAGTTCTAACCAACAACCACAAGTAGTATGCAAAGTAAAAGAGCAGTAGCATACATTGTGTGTCCATACACGTGCTCAGCATTACTAGGGATAATTTCCTCAAATCTCTATTATTGATCTTGAAGAAACAAAGTAGTATGCATGAGCTGCTTTTAGCCATAGTGCAAATAAGGTGCTGCATTGGTATCCAGCAGAAATAATCTTTTTGTGGCCAAAATAAATGAAATAAAAACATCAGGATGTATTGAGGCATCTACATGTTCTGGGTTAACATCTTGCACTATGCCAATGCACCATGTTTTGTCATACACAGCTGCAACATTATTTCCTTTTGAAATTAGAGGTTTGGGTTGATAATTGCTTGAAGTTTATACTGCCAAAGAATAAGTGCCAACAGGACTTATTCCTTTCATTGTAGTTTATGTTGAATACAAATGTGGGAGTTTTGTGTACCCTTGATAGTATAGGATTTGTCTTGCGGTTGGCAATAGTTTGACTTGCAAAGCTAACAAAATGAATAATAGGAAAATTTTTAGTGCAGTGTGCCAACAGATGTGTTACTGTTAGAATTTGGTTTATGTGTGGGGGGCTTATACTTTCGTATAGGTTGATAATTGCACATTACCACCAATGCCATCACATGATGATTTGCGTTACTTCTTGCAAAAATTAGTAAGAAGTCAAAATCTGCTTTCAGTATATTGGGGCTGCGCATCTATCTGTAAAATACACAACTTTTTTCCGGTTAGGGATTATTTTCTTCAAAAATTTTCTGCAGATCATGCAGAAGATCACATGATATGAAACAAAGACTTAGATAGCATAGGGGTCATTCCATGTCAAATCACCCAAAATAAAGACAATTCTAAACCCTATCCTTTCAGAATTTAATAAAATTCGGCATGCATGTTGGTCTTGGCCCCAAATCTCAAATCTAAAATTTTTCGTTGATTGGATGATTGGTTTCGGAGGTATGAGGGGTTAAATTTTTGAAAATTTAGAGAAAATAAAGGGGGGCGCCCAACTTCAAAACCCTATATCTTTTGAACTAGTAGTACAATCTGGAAAAGTAAGGTATATTTGAAAAGGGGAAAAAGCCCGGAATTCAAATCTGACATCATTTTTGTGATTTGGGTAAATTTTGGGGTGATGACCTTTTGACCTATATTTTGACCTTGAAATTGACCCCATGGATCAAATTAAAAAATGCTGATGACCATCGGATATCACAGCCCTA
>JGI24158J21664_10014036_pt1 | contig 10549 bp, 5 predicted proteins | sample Ectturendosymbi3_FD_21664 | JGI IMG/M metagenome (IMG submission 21664)
AAAGTCAACTTCAACAACGAAACCCTGCCCTTCTGCTCCGAGCCCAAATACCTCGGAGTAACGTTGGACAGGTCGCTCACGTACTGCCGACACCTTGCGTCACTTCGCAAGAAGCTAACATCACGCGTCACACTCCTGAGGGGACTTGCTGGCTCTGGCTGGGGTGCTGGAGCAACAACGTTGCGAACAGCCACCCTAGCCCTGGTCCATTCGAATTCAGAGTACTGCGCTCCTGTTTGGTGCCGCAGTGCTCATACCCACCTTATTGACCCCACCAACGACGCCTTGCGAATTGTGACTGGATGCCTGCGTCCTACACCAGCGGACAACCTTATAATCCTCGCAGGTATCCAACCTGCTGAGCTTCGTCACAGAGGAGCCACACAATCTCTAGGACGCCATGCCATGGAGCCTGGACACCTGCTCCACTCGGCACCCACCCGGACATCGGGTACAGCTGCACGGCGCCTCGAATCGAGACACCCATTTGTACCCGTCGCACAACAACTCATCAGTTTTTCTGACAACAACAACATACGCGCGGCGCAGTGGGCGGATCATCAATGGAACGCGGAGTGGGCGGACAACCCCACAAGACTCCGCACTTTAATTCCAGACACCGGTACATCCTCCCCGAATGACCCTCCCAAGAGAAGCCTCGGTCCGGTTCAACCGCCTCCGCACCGGTGTCGGACGTTTCCGCTCCTGCCTGTACAAATCGGGTATGGCCTCCTCTGCGGCTTGTGAGTGTGGCGCAGAACAAACCGTCGACCATGTCGTCTTCCACTGTCCAATCCATCGACCTCCACACGGACTACACGGCCTGACGGTTCTGGACGATGAGACAACCGAATGGCTGCTCAACACCCGCCCCGATATCTGGGCGGGCTAGCAGTGGATAAAAGAAGAACTCGCTCAAACGAAAGAAGAAGAAGAATTGTTTACTTCACGTGAGTTTAATCAGGGACGCCGGAACAGCGGCAGGGGAAGGTAGTACAAAAGTTGAGGGCAACATAAACTTATAAAAAGAAAATGGTTACCGATTATGCTTGTTTCTGTTCAGCAACGATGTTGACCTCAAAAATAATACTAGAAATTATAGAAAACCAGTCTGAAGTGTATGGGTGCGCGAATAGTTGCAATAAACTTGCTTCAGTTGGATCTTGGTAAACCATGAAATTACCTTTGATATCTTCATAAACAGGCACCTACTCCCCCGTTGTCTCTTTTATGAAAAGGCAGTGGTAAAATGCTCCCGTCATGCACCCACTCTCCGGCGTCCCTGGGTTTAATTCTCTTAGAATGTATAAAAAGATTCAAATGTCGGCACTTGCGTGCAGGCCTGTAGCCAGGTTTCAAGATTTGGTGGGGCACAATACATTTTTAAGTGGGCAAGATTTTTGCTTTCACTATATGTTTAAAACAAATTTTCTGGGCGCAACAAAATTTTGTGGGGCACAAAAGAAATTTGGGGGGCACTGCTCCCGAATACCACCCCGTGGCTACGGGCCTTCTTGCGTGGAGTCCTCTATAGGTGCGGGAACCATTTTGATAAAATAGGTGAAATAGTTTTAAAACCGGCTCTGGTTGAGCACTGGCTTGTAACCTTCATCGTGACCTGGAAAGTGCAAACTGGGCCTAGCTGTTAGGCTCGATCAAATTACACGTGCATAGTGCTATTGCTTGCTTTCGTTCGTTACCTACTTACGTCTACTTGGAAAACTGTATTATGAAACCGGCCAGGTGGGATAGGCTTGTTTAATGTTCCGCAGTGATTACAACCTCTTACAGTACAACCATTGCCAAGTTGCCATACCTAAACATATCGTTTGCCCTTGCGTTTGGTTTTCAGACTAAGGTTCACGCCTCAATTTAATCAAAATGAGAGCAACACCTTGTGTAAACTTTTCTTAATGAAATGGCTTTTTCTATGACTGCAAATGCTACGATTACCGTTGAAGAAAGGAGATTTCTACGAAACCCACATTGCCTTCAGTAGCGTAGCCAGCACATAAATTTGGGGAGGAGCAAAATGTTTGATTTTAGGCGAAAAACACTATTTTGTTTGGGATACCGCCTCTCAAAGCACAAAATGACTATATATTCTTTGCCTCCCCTGGCTACGCCTATGCTATCGGCTGGCTCTGATTCACTCTACTTGCAGTTCAAACCTACAATCTGATTTCTAAGTTACTTACGCAAACACACCAACTGCAGCATCTCGCTTCAAGAACGGCACTTTCCAACACCATTACGTCACCAAGAAAAACAGCAGTTCTATTGAAACTGAGCAACGTTACCTTTGCAGAGTATTTCACTTCAATCAGCGAAATGTAATTTTGATAAGCCCACCCAATGACTAGGCCAGCGTGGGCCAACTACTTTTGACCTACGGGTTATTTTACAAAAACGTGGCTATTTTCGAACCACTTCCAACAAAATGATTTAAGCTATGAAACAAGAGATCCACAAGTTTTAAACTAAGAACGGTGAATGTGCTTTGAAATGTCGAATGCATTTTTAGTGCGAAATCTTGCAATTTGGGAAATCTACCTTTGCTGACTAATTTCACAAAGCTACCTTCAGTCTCTAACACGGTAACTATTGTACATTTGTATATGCTAGTTCTAATTAAAATTACGTAATTGCAGGGATGGGCAATTAATTTGACGAGGGGGCCACTTTGAGAAGACCGCGTTTAGCGGATAGACAGACAGATTTATTTGACGGTACTGAGTTCATTGCGCCAGATGTACTCTTCAAGACAACGTAAACCGGGGCACCGGAAGACACAGAGGTTATCCAGTAAGGTGTTCTAGCGGAAAGTTAGCAGAGGGCCTTACCTTCTAATTTGGTCATAAAATAAATAAATAAAACAAAAACAATAATGGTACACACAAAAGGTATTATTCATTGTTCTTGTGCAAATGCACTTCATCCAGCGCAAGCAAAACTGTGAGACAAATGTTTCAACATATTTTTAACATTACCTTAAAGGCATTTCAACATATTTCAGATTTGAATATTTTTCCTGAATGCATCCGCGGGCCACTGATAACGCTGTGGTGGGCCATAGACGGCCCGCTGACCTGTACTTGGACTACACTGGAATAGGCTATAGCTTGTGACACGTCTTGAAAGTATCCCACTGACCATCAAGAAATGGCATGATATGTGCCGAGAAATGTTCGTCTTCAATGCCTAGGTGTGCGGTGATGTAACTATGTGCCGTTCGGGTCGTTGCTAAGAAGGGAACAATAGGAGAAAAAGGACTAAGATAGCCTTGACTACAGTGATTTCATGCAGGGTCTTTTTTTATCAGATTTTCAGAGGAGGGGCAGCATAAACCTCGAACTAACAGGTCAGTAATGTTTGCTAGTCTGCATACGAATGTTATCTCTCGTTTGTTCAAAGGACTTTTTACTAGGATGGGGAAATGTCTTGTCTGGAGAAAAAGGTGTAGGGACTGGACAAAAATTGCTTCGTAGTAGGTGTGTTAAAAAAGCCATGATTTCAAGAATAACACTGAGGTACTTTAGCATATTAGATTTGACCCAGATTTTTGAGAAAACATTTCATTAATTTGCTCAAACCACAACCTCATTTCTTGTTTTTTCTAGGCTAGCTTTCCAGTCTAGGGCTTCTAAACACAATAACTTAAAAGAATTAGAACATTTCCAGCTTTAAAAATTGATTAAAAAATAATAAAGAAGATTTACAACTTCCAAACTCCTTTCAAAAATTAATTTTTGATCAACAAAGTGCCGCCCCCTTGCTATGCAAACGCTTACCTCATAACCATTTCCTGTTTAGTGGCTACTCTGCCTAAACTTGAACTACTAATAAAATTCTGGAAAAAACATGTGCTTGTTTTTTGGTGCAAATGCTGGGTATAAAATATTTTCAATTTGGTACACTTGGCTGCATGTACTCTGGGAAGGCAAAAATACATTTTTCTGAGGTTCCATACCATGACATGGCTAGTTTAATATTTCCCAAGCTTATGAAAAAAAAGTGTCTATGCAGAAGGCAATGCCAAATCTGACAATGGCAGTACTACCTATTTCTCTCAAACCAATGCAACAAGTTTTTGACTAGTCATTTTCACATTGTAAGTGCAGGAGAAACAAAATGAGAATTTGATTCATGAAGCACCAAATTATTTATAGTGAATTAGTAGCACACAAAGGCCACATGACTATGCATAATTTTCAATCATTTTTTATCAACAGCATCAGCAGCTGGTACAAACACTGTATAAATATTCTACATGAGCGGTAACTCAGCTAAATTGGCAGGATTGCTTCACCCAGCTGCCAGAATGCAATGCACCATTTACAAATTTTTGCAAGTATCAAGTATTTCATAACAATGTTCAGTGCCTCTAGAATTTACACTGCAGTTTGCAACTTTTCATGAACTAATAACACAATAAAATTTTTGCCATTTAGCTACAAATTCACAGAGTGTGTTCCAATTGATCATCTTATCTAAATCATGAAAAACGCGACTAATTCCTCGTGCTTCTGCACAATGTGTTTTGCTTCATTTGGCAAATATGGGTGATGCTGATATTGCTCTTGCCACAGTCGCTGACTGAAAATCAGGCACACCTTTCATGATCAGCTAATGTCCACAGGATTTGGTAATCATGTAATTTTAGTGCTCAGTGAATCACATATATGGCAGTGGTGTTATACTAAATCAATAGTCTTTTGTATATACAGCATATCCTTGTCCCGTTTTTGTTGAATACATAAAACTATTATCTCATAGCTTGAAGATTTCATCAGGGTGCTTGACCAATATCAGTATCAACTTGGATGGCACTCTGCTATAAGTGGCCTAGTGGAATAGAGCTTGTACCAGCAATGTGGACAAGTGGGCCTGAATCCCTATTGCATCACACTAAAAATTTGAAAAAAAAAGAAGTTTTACTGAAGCGTTTTGGGGGTGATAAAATTAACTTTCACTCTGGGTGTCACATGCCCTTGTATTGTAACTGTGGATTAGGCATGTTTGTTTTCCACGAACAATGTTATATGCAAATACTTAATATTTATTTAAAAAATCTGTGCCACACTATAATTGCAGAAAATGTACAACATTAACATAAATGCTCAAAGAAACAAACCTCATCGCCAGTATCAACAAAAGCATTAAATGTGCTGTACAATGCTCCCAAAGCACCAATAGTAATCAAAATTTCTTTGTTAGGATCAATATCAACTCCAAACATAGGACTAAACAATTTAGCAATATTCTGAACAAGCTTGGGGTGCCCCTGTAAACCAAAACATTGATGACAAAAAAACAATTAGTATCCACACAGGCGACATATTCAAATCTATCAGCAAAAAAGTTAAGAGAAAATTGATTTTGCATAACGCTACACATCCTCAGTCCTTAAATCTTATTCAAACAGAATTTAAGCAAATGAAGTGAATACAAAAACCATAACTCTTTGAACACAGAAACAGTAGAAATAAAAAAGAACTCTCTTACAAATAAATACATAAATCAAAGTTTCAGCAAAAATTGTAATAACCTCTAATCAAAAGCATGTTTTATAAAAAAAAACTAAGTGAAAAGCACATACTGTACTTACAAACCCTCTAGTGTATTGGTACATCAGATAGTTGGAAGAAGTAGCAACATTTGCCAATGATTTTTTCACATGATCTGGAGGGCTAAAATCAGGAAAACCTTGTCCAAATTGCACAGCATTATTCTCGGAAGCAAGGGATGTCAATTCAGTCCTAAAGATTTAAGAATTATTTGTTACTACATTTGAATGCATGCATTCAGACATAATTACAGTGAATAAAACAAGAATTAGGAAACATCCTTACACATCAACCACAATAAGTGCCAGTGCAAAGCTTAGTAAGAGTTTTTGGATTTTATTTTGTTTACTCCAGCCATTATCTTAAATATTAATCAAAATTCCTTAGGTTTTTCTGCATTTGTTCTTAATGCTCATTCCAAATTTCACATAAAATTTCATAAGTAGAAATAAGGTAAACAAAATAAAGCAACAAAATCTAAACCACCATGTCAGCTACACAAAATAATGCAACGCAAATCTTTTCTGTATATTAATATTTAGAAATCAACATAATTTGCCGGTTAGTTAATTAAGACTTTAAAGTAATAAAATACAAAAACTTGCTTGTTGCAATCTTGGAATCACTTTTCTACAATTAACACTTTGAGAGTCGGGGTACGATTTGTACTTTGAAATCGGCCTAAAACTAGCAGTTGTCAGTTGCCTTACCAATGCCAGAGCTTCTCTGCCGATTGCGCTAAAGAGCTGTTCAAATCCTCAAACAGAGCGACCAGTGTTATAGTGTGCACTCGAAAAAATTTTTTTGGTTGGGGGTTGCGGATTTTTTGTGAGTGACGTCATAAATGTAGTTTTTGGCCCATTTTGGCTCATGTTACCTGCCCTAGGGCCCAACCGCTAGGCCAAAGTATTTCGCTGAAGTTTTCATTGGAAACTAGGCTCGAGTCCGAGTCTTTTGAGCCTTTGATCGATTTTTCAGTGTTTCTGGTTCAAAAGTTATGATCTGAAATACACAAATAATTAATTATCTAATTAACTAATTAGTCAAATATTTTTATTACTTTAAATCATAACTTTTGAACCCAAAACCCTAGCAGGTCACCCAAAGTATCAAAAGATTCGGATTGTAGCCTAGTTTCCAATAAAAACTTAAGCAAAATACTACCATCTACCAGTTTGGGCCCAGGGCGAGGTGAAGTGGGCCAAGGTGGCCTAAAAGTCCTCCACTTATGACGTCACTCATATAAAATCCACACACCCCACCAAAAGTTTTTTTTCAAGTGCAAATATAAGATTTGCCAAGTCTTTTGACCGCATCTGTAGCACTTACCAGACCAGAGAAATTCTCGCGCAAAGCCACGTGTTATCCAGCTGTTTTTGCGCGAACCGCATGAATTAACCGAGGTGCCAAAGTGTTAAATGCATAAATTTTGTAATGCTAAAAACACNGCAAACAAGCAGTTGGCGTCAGTAGCCCAGAATATAGCAAAACTATATTAATAATCAGATTNAAATCATTTTATACTCAGAGTTAAACAAGTTGATTAGGACCTGCTAATTTGCATAATCCTTTCAAACTTTGTGATTAGATAGGTAAATACCACTTAAAGACAGCAATTGTTGAACTCAAATTACAAACAATATGTTCATTACATTGCAAAAGTGGAACACAGGTTGAAATCATCATATGTTTCTTCCCTTGCAGAACTGATCCAAAAATCAAACATAGAAATCCCTAGCTTTTAACATCATGAAATGCATAACAAAATGAATATATTTTTTTAAATGCCAAGCCCTGTAACCAAATTACTTGTTTTTTTCTGTTTTGCGGGGAATGAGGATTTAGAGGGGAATGAGGATGCTGCTTAGTAGATAATCCTGACTAAACTGCACTTCATTCTATAAACTTTTTCAGCTAACAAAACAACTTGATGTGCTTCATTAAAGAAAACGATGTTTATGAAACAGATTTGAATCAGGAGTCTGAGCTGTTTATTGTAAACTCCAAAAACATTGTCAAAAATTATTTGGTCTCTTAAAACTGGAATCAATATTTTTGCATTTAACAATCTATGTACAGGGTTCCCACACATTTTCAAAAAACATTTTGCATACTACAGTATTTTATTATCTTTCAAAAGAAAAAAGTTTAATACCATTACTTATCTAAATTTTTCCAAAATTTTATCCACGGAACACAATGCATAAAACATCTGCAAAACTTTCATCAACAGTAAAGAACAAATTTTAATAAACAAATGGTTCAATTCAGAATTTCCATACTTTTTCAATACTTTGTGTACATTTCAGCCAAAGTCAATACTATTTCAAAGTCTTGAAAACATATATCACAATTCAATACTTTTTCAATACTTTCAATACTATGTGGGAACCCTGAATGAAACATGTTAACACATTTGCTATCGGTGTGCGATATATTGTACCTGAAAATCAGCCTAAATCAAGCAGTTTTCATGTGTCTTAGCAACTGCATAGCTCGCCAAGCCATTGTGCTGGAGGTAAAATTACAATAACAATGATAATGAAATGGTTCAAATGCTCAGTTCACTCAGTGTACAAGTTACACAACTATCATCTTTTGTTGCTTTCTTTGCTGGTCGGAGAATGCACTGAAAACGTAATTGACAATCCATAAAGAAGGCAGTGGCTAGATGGCTGACTGTGGCTACGCAAGCAGAGCTGAGATGGTGTTTCGCTTATCATGAGCCATGATCACATGACTCAGGGCATGGTTAAACATGACTCTTGCGTAAAGCTTACGATTTCATGGTTTCAGTACCCTTAAGTTTGGTTAACGTGGAAATGTGAACTTTTTGTTTGAAAAGCAATAAATGCAATTCAAATGAACAAAATGCAATAATACAGACGTGGCAGTAGTCATAGGTGACAATTGTCCTAGGTGGAAGTTGTCTAAGTGACAGTATCCTGGGTGCCAGTTGTCTGGAGGCTATTATCCTGGTACCCTGTAATATATTTTATAAATTATTGTATACGTTGTTATAGAGCTTATGTAGCTACTGCAATTTTGTACTGCCTTTACATTCCTTGAAATAATATTTTTACTTCAATAATTTCTAAAAATGATTGCTTGGAAACAGTGTTCATTTTCAACATGGTTGTGCTAGCTTATCAAGCTCAATGCAGTGCTGCTACACATTGTAATAATGTTTTAGAATGGTGCAGGTAGGGCAACAAAGGTTGATTGTTTGTGTTTCTTCATACCTGTGCTTGATGTACACTTCAATTACAACACCTTTCAAGGAACTAGCAAAATTACAGTAAAATTGTGAAAACCACGTAAACTGCTCAGTATCCTGTGCATTATTTCTGGCAAGGTAACCACTACTGAAGGCATAGAAATGCTTTAGTTAACCACGCTATTTTAAAAAAATTGTTGCATTTACAAAAATAGAAGTATTAAAAGGTAAAAGCTTGAGTTAAAAACAAACACAAATTTGGTAATGATGAGTCTTATCTAAGAAAAACATGAAAACCATTCAACATTTTTCTGAATAACTTATAATGTAGTGGTGTTGTTTCTCAACAAAATTTTTTTAGATATAGTGTCTTGACCTTACGCTCAAAAGTTCATGTCTAAATCTACAGTCTTGTCTTGAACTATTGACAAGGTGTTAGTCTAGTAATAAGCCAACCCTATGTCAACAATTTATATAATTCATCATTATAGAAACCAAACACAATGGCAAAATATTATAGAAACACAGATTCAGCAAAGCATACATGAAAGTGGTTTGAAATTGAAAACCGAACAATACTGAAAGGATTACATAAATCATATATTTGCAGAATATTTAAGTTTTCTAGGTTTAGACCAGTGGTTCTCAACCTTTTCGCTGAAGAGTCAACTCCAGACCTACGATTTTGTTAGAGAGCTGCACTAAAGAGTCAATTAACATATTTTGTGTTATTGCAGAACGAAGTCTGTTATACAAAATATTTTAGAGATTAGATTGCAAGACTGCTGAGAGCCATACAAGGTGCGTGGGAGCCTCATGCAGTTCTCAGAACTGCAGTTGAAGACCACTGTTTACATTATTATAAGGTTAATTTATTTAATATCCAGTAACCTGATTGAATCCAAATCACACGCCTTATAGTTTTGGTAACTAAAACTTGGAAGAAAAGATTGGCGTCATTACATTTCACAAAACAAGTTTTCTATCCTCTAATCCAGACTTACAAATACTGATGCTTTCTATTTATTTCAACATTTTTACTTGAATGTAATTACAGTAACCTCAGCAACACCAAGATGAGCTGCAAGAATGTAAAAGCATATCAAAACCATACAAAGCAACCGAAACTTACCAAGCACATTTATCAACACCTTCGAGTCTTCCAGCTGGGATAATGTCAACTCTTGGCATTTTATCAAAATTGTTTGCAGAACTTAAAAAAAGGAAGTGAAAAACATGAGATAGTGATGTAATGAAACCTTCATCAAAAACCAAAAATATAATCTAATTATGCATTAGGGCATGGGTAGTGGAAGATTTTTGCCAATAATATTTTCCAGAGGAGGACAACAGCAGTGAAACTTCATTTTACCAACTTGAAACTTAGAGAAAACCTTTTCTTCAAATTAAGCCAACAGGAAAACACCAAATTGTCAAATCCGCCCATGCATAGAGGCAATATTTTTTCTCTAATGTTAGACTTTACTCCTTGTTATAGAAGCAAAACTGCTGGAGTAGACTACAGTACTTCATTATTTATGTGAATTGTTTTACCTTTCGTGCAGCTGTTTTCGTTCATGTGTGGCCAGCACAATTGTATTGTATTGTATTGTTTATTGTTTACTGCAAAAACTGGGTGCGATGCAATAAAAAACAAATGCCATTTGCAAACACTTGAAAGCATTCCCAAGCTTGCAGTTGGGAGACTGAAAAAACCCTCAGGTTATCTAGTCGATACTCCCAGAAGCTCGCAAGATAACAAAAA
>JGI24158J21664_10014037_pt1 | contig 10548 bp, 5 predicted proteins | sample Ectturendosymbi3_FD_21664 | JGI IMG/M metagenome (IMG submission 21664)
CCATACATTATGAAACCCAGGTGTTTTTTTTAAATTATTCGTCAAAGCAAGATTCTCTTTTGCCCTGAGACGTGCGACCTTCGAACGATAAAAACTACTTCGCAAACCTAGATTCGACAAACGAGTTACATTAAAAAAGCCGCCAAACACGGAAGTCACGATTAACGAACTCTGACAGCGAGCTTTACTCAAAGTTCAAAAGAGTTCCCACGTAAGACAGTGTAATTTCACTGAAACAGACTCAACGGCCGATAAAGAATTACCAGGTTGGCAGACGTTTTCGTAAGGACTGGATGAGCCCCGTTCGCAGTAGTAACCAGGGTTGCAAGGTCCCGTGGGCTTTGGCTGCGCCGAGTCGCGGCAGTAGAACCCGGGCGTGCACGGCTCGCAGTCGCTGTCGTCGGTCTGGCCGTCCTTGTTGCTGAAAGTGCCAGGCGGGCACGACTTTGCTTCGAATGAACCTGCGGGAAGAAACGCTAAGTTCGTGCTCGATCGGTTACTCGGCCTTTACTCAGGTAGAAGCACGCACAAATAAAGCCACATACTGATCTAACGCATGTCACGCGGTGTGACAATGTCGATTTGACGCATAAAACCCGAGTCACGGCCGAACGGAAGCTTTTTCTCTGTTGCGACACCGTGCCACCAACATCGGTCTCAATACGTCAATGCGACAAACCAGCAAACGCTTCGCGCTCATTTTTAGTTTCGAGGACGTGCCAGCAGTTGGTTTTGCGGCCTTAAGCCACTCTTGAGTGTTCATTCTGCGCTTCGCTAAGATAGCTGAACATTGGTAGTTTGCCGATAACAGCATCGGTAACAAAACGCTCAGTCGTCCACGCTTTTTACAAGCTCTTAAAAGTGGATAGCCAACCGTGCGACAAAGTTCAAGTTTTTTTTATAAGTAATCGCCATCCAGTTCCTGATTCCATGCTTTGCCTTACTCTATCACACAACTCAGCCAAGCAGAGCCGGATTAACAATAGTAGCGAATGTAGCAATTGCTACGGGCCCAGCGCTTTAGGGGGCCCCGCGTTCCTTTGTGTAAATTTGTTCTTTATTATATGCAAGAGTGGATATTAGAATTTTGGTGCCCGAGGCAAACTCTCAGATAGTGGGACCTATATTTTACACATGCTATTGAGAAACATTATTCGCTGAAAGCAAGATGAATTTTTTATTTTGTCTGGGAATTTGCTTCTGCGTGAAAGTTCATTTCACATTGTGAATTATTTGAAGTCATTTGCTTTTAAATTGTTATTTGTCTGCACATTACAGTTGTTGAGGGGCCCTTTTGTTACTTGGCACATCATTTTTGCTTTATTTGATAAACATATGACTTGCTTCAGAGCTTATGAAATGCGGCTCCATAGTTATTAATAGACTCTTCAACAAAACAATGCAAATCTAAGTCCGAAACTCTCAAAAGGGGGGCCCGAGCCGATCACCTCTTTCGCCTCCCCTAATATCCACCCTAAATTATGTGCAGAATTTTTTCAGTCCAAGAAGTCACTTTTTTTACCAAGTTTGCCATAAGCAATTACGAGAAAGTTTTCAGTTGAATGCTTTCACAATGAGACTACTGTGAATTGAAAATTAAAGTATTTTATAGTCATGTGCAAACATATGGGACCACTCAAGCAACGAGGCGAAATTGCCGCAATCACGAGATACTGCTTGGATGTATTGCTATCAATGGCATTAAAAAAAAGATCATTCGTTATTGCATCACATTGACCTGTTTTATAAGTTGCGTTACTTTTTCGGTACTTACAAATGATTTGGCCAGTGGCGTCAAACCTGGGGTTTTCCCCCAGATATGGGTTTTCAATGCCTTTTCCCAGATCTGGTTTTACTTCTGAAGCAGGGCCTCTGAGAGAAATTTTTCCAGAGGTACAAAGACCGATACTGGGCCTCTAGCTTCTGGGTCCCTTGTCGAAACTTGCATAGCATGTTTATATAGTGATCAGAATATAGATAAAACAGCTACAACCCTAAGATTGAGAAATATATTAATTGTTGTACTGGCAACTGGTCTACACTAGTAATTTTGGGCTTGATTAGTCCTACAGGAAAACTTAGCGCGCACACTTTCATCCTCCCGGGCCCGGGTAAAATGTACCTTTTGTAGCCTACCCTCCTCTCGTATGCCCTTTTCTGAAGATCTGGGGTTTTTAGAATTTAACTGGGTAGCAGTGATTTAAGACAGGGCATGCTACTTCTTATTTCTAGTCGCATCTTTCTTTATCTTCTTTTTACCAATGTGCTTTAGTCTTTAGTATAACTGATGAACAAGCAACTGACACCGTATAAGCTGTAAATATTAGCTAGGTGCAATGGGTTCAAATGACAAAGATACTGATGAAGCAAGCCCAAAGAAAAAGACACACAGCAATTTTGAGGTAGAGTGGTTGAAAAATCCAGATCTCAAAAGCTAGCTACAGAGGGACATTGGGAATGAAGACTTAATTATTGTAAATTCTGACAGATCACCGCCAGAAATTCAAACAAGTCCCTGTTACTGCGATATAATAATTCCGACAGACACAAAAGTTCATTAGCAAAGTTGCAGTATATATTCACTAGCACGTTTTATGACTTATAGATGCCGAGATATGGTAGATAGTAGAAAGGTTCACCTACTGTTGTGTCTACCTGGGATTTTGTTCAAATCTGTTTTCCTTTGGTGAGTCTTATATGGGTTTTTCAAAATATCTTATTGACAGCACTGGATTTGCATCCATGGATTATATTTTGGGTAGTGTACTTGGAGTCATCTTTTACAAATGTGGGTAATGATTTGCACATTTATTTACCTCTCATGGTGACCAACTGCAGTTGAAAACAGTAATTTTCTATACTTAACATAGTAGAATGAACATCAAAAGAGCATCATTGTAGAGCATGGAGTTCTATGTGAAATAGACACTACCAGCATCGTAAACAAATTCGCTATGGCAAAATCTAGAAAATGCAAACTTAAGCAGCAGGTTTGGTGCATTTAACAACAGACTTCGACGTTTATGCTTAGACTACACTGNAGNAATGATCAATTTGTTGGTGAGTCTCAAAGTAGTAATTACTGTCTCGGCACTGTACTTGTGAGCTGTACAGTAGCCTAATGCATTCCTTCTTGGTGAAAAGATATGCATATACGTTTCCGGTAAAAAAATATATGTAGCCCACAATGTCCACCAGTTTGCTTTTATGACCAGGTTTTCGTACATACGAAATTCAATATGCCCTTATGATAGTCACATGAATGCCCACAGAATTGATTATTTAACGCTTGTTCAAATGTATTTTTAACTTAGGGCCCCGCGCTGCCTTAATCCGGCACTGCAGCCAAGCCATACCTTCAGGGCAGTAGCCTCCCCTTGGACACCTGATTCCAGTAACGTTGTCATTTGGGTTGGAAACGACTGCCTTCCCGAAGCAAATGTACCCAGGATCACATTTCTGGGTGGCTGCGATCATTCCTTGCTTCGGGCAGTAATATCCTTCAGTGCAATCCTTGCATTCTGTGATGTTTGTTAAGCCTGGATGACGACATAAAAGATGTTTGTTAAGTCTTCATGGCGACATAACAGGTGTTTGTTGGACCTTCGTGACGACATAAAAGTGTTTGTCAAGCTTGCTTGAGGACTTAAAAGCAGTTCTGAAACCTGCTGCTTAACGCCAGTGATGTGTAAGGTTCATACAATGAAATAACCCAACTATTCTACCTCTCGGAAAAGGCACACGGCCGAGAAGGTCGCAGTTTAGTTTCGAAAGCAGCGTTTCAGTAGTGTGACTGACTTGTCTCATTTATTTTCCATTGCACCAAAAAAACTTTATCACGTAAAAAAACAATAAAACTTGTGATATAAGCTAAAAAAATTGTTGTATCTCATCAAGCCACGGAAGGAAAAAATCAATTACAACAACAAACGTGCAAATACAGCTGCTTCTTCTTTTCTATTGCCTTTTTTCAGTGTACATTTCATGCACACTTCACGTGGAGTCTAGCAACAAGCAAGGTTTCGAACGCGTGTGATCTACCCCTACAGAAACAGGATAACCGAGACGTGTTTAGCATCTTCCGTGTTCAACACGCGGTCAACCAGGAAGCGAATAGAGAAATTGCTCACCTCCTTTGCTGCCGAAAGTCCCCTTCGGACACGGTTCGGAAATAGCTGAATTTTCATAACAGTAATGGCCAAGGGGACATTCTGTTGGACTCGTGGACCCTTTAGGGCAGTATGATCCAGGGGGACAAATGGCGCAGTCGTTTAAGGTTTCGCCGTTAGATGAGTTCCGGTAAGTACCACCCGGACAAGGTATCTGCGTGCGAAAAGACACTAAGTACATTCGAATGGTTGGACAGCGTTAACGAAAAAGGCTGAAAAAGCTTTTTTGTCCATGAGTGGCAAACTACTGTCGCACGAAAACTCAGAAGCTTGAACAAATAAAAATCATGCTATCCCAATCAACTGAATGTCGAGAAAAAGAGGCAGTCACTAAACGACACTCTATTGAACAACGCTGCATGTTTAAAAATGCTGAAGCGGTACAAGAAACTATCTAAATCTCACTCAAAACAAAGAGCTGCTCTTCAAACATTCCTTGGTAAAAACAAAAACAAGTTCTCATGGTCAGAAAAGTTTGTTTTTTTCCTACCGGCTTTCAGCAGATGCTCGAAAGCGGAGTCCGATGTTACAAAACACTCCGTTTTTAAAAAACGAAGAAAACTTGCTAAGTACGGTGGACTGCTTGAGATTAACCATCGAAGCAAGTCCGTGTGCGACCGCAAGTTTATCAAAAACAGAAAAAAACTAACGTTTATTCCTGATTACATTTCAAAATACGATGCTTCGTGCCCGGTTACGTGGTCACGTGAGAACTCCGGTTACGTGAGAAGTCCATTTAAAGTTTTCGAACAGAATTCACATAAAACGAAGCGTTTTTCACTGCTGTTGAACAACGGCGATAATTAAAAAACGACCCAATTTATCCGGACACGAATGAGAATCCAAAACGTAACGGTATGATACTCAACAAAATGCGGTAAAAGCTTCTAACACTTTCCGCTTGGTGCACACAAGACCAGCCCAGCAGAGTATTCTGGTTTTACAATAGAGTTTAAAATATACTTTTTTCGAAAAACAACTCTTGCTAGAAAAGGTTCGTCTGCGTTCGTGAAAATCAAAACAACACGCCCACCTGCTTCGGCCCATACGAACCGATCAATACAAGTGGGCTGGGAATGTACGGGTTGGTGATGTTGGTTGGACAGTAATAGCCAGGATCGCACAAACCTGATTCAGTCCAAGACGCTTCCAGGCAGAAGTATCTGAAACAAGGAACAAGGTCAGCGTGACGTGCTCACGAAACGTCATTGACTTTCCGGACTGCAGCGACACGCAGTGGTGTTTACTTGATTTGGAAGTTGCCTTAAACATCGTCACAATGCGAATAAGCCAGTCGAAATGCAAGTTTTGAAAACAAAACTACAAGTTCGCACAAACAAAAAACAAAACCGCACAACTAAAGATGATGATAATAAAGATGGTATAAAAACAAGACACAGCACAAATCTGCCACCATGCGTCCAAGAATATGTGTTGAGGCTTTTTTTCGCAGCCATAAGGCAAAAAATCCGGCGCTGTAGCAATTCCAACAAAAAACGTGTTTAAATGTTGCACAGCAGAATTCATCGATAACGCTTATTCTTCTTGGATTACAAAAGAGGAACAAACGAAAAACCTTCAACCTTACCCAGCTTTACAAGGTTTACAATCAGTAATGGCTTCTTGTGCTGTGATGTAGTTGACGGTTCCAGTGGGACATGGAAGTTCCTCGGGAGTCGCTTTCGGGCAGTAGTAGCCTGCTCGGCAATCAACACTGTCATTAAGGCTGGTCAAGCCCTCTCGACAGTACTGCCCCGCAGTGCACTGTTTCGTGGTGATCATGTCATTGTAAGATGTCGCCTCGCTGTCGCAATAGTATCTGCAAAGGCAGTGAGCACGTTAGTGGGGGATGCACGTGAGTTTTGCGAAGAGTGGACGCAGCGTACTGCGCGCAGACCCGAGGCGATCACGGAGCCGGAGTGGACACCGGTCGGAGCTTACGATTTTTGCCGGAATTGTGAATGAAAACCGGACCCGGAACTGGATCAGTAATGAAATTTTCAGTTTTTACAGGATTCGAGTAATAGCTTTTATTCAATTAAAAATTACTCTGACAGGCTAACTGTTAGATTGGTGTCATGGATCCTTTCTCTTGGTTAAATTGGATTGTGAACGGTTCAGTGCAGGCTGCTGAGGAGAGGGAGGCCTGGGGGGGTGGCAGACTGGCGGGCTCTTCTGGCTGGAGCAGTGTCAATGCTCAACTACTGTATCACATGAGTATTTTTTGTAATTTGGTTGTTACATTGTTTGCTGGAAGTTAAAGCGGTATTCGCAATCCGTTATTCTCAGTGAAATGCACAAGGCAAAAGTGTAAGTATTTTTAAAATGCATCAACAGCAGTGCAGTTTCAGCAAACCACAAGAAACGTAGTTTACATCAGAGTGTTCCTAACCTTGCCATTATTATCTTGCAAATTCACAACATTAGAGAGGTAATTTACTGGTGTGAACAGTGTTTTCAATGTAGCCTATGGGTCCTTATTGTGCAGGATAATAAGTAGGGCAAGCAAAAGTCAATAAAGTCAATTTTTTTCCGCCTTTTTCAAAATTTATGAAACGTCCACAAACCAGATTTTACGCTCGTACCGTGAGAGACTCCCAAGTTATTAGGTCAAAAAGCAGGCAGTGTTTATCATTATGTCAAAATTTATCGTTGGGTCAAATCTATCTTGCAGCAGAGTTTTTTCTCTTCATCGATATTTTACTGAAACTACAACAATAGACATTGATATGCTTTTACAAGTTTAGTTGCAATTCTGTAATAATAGTGGGTTTGTTGCGACTTCTGGTGCAATAATGTTGTTTTGCCTGCTACTGGACGATTGAATATTAGGGAGGCTATGCGTGGTAAGGCAAGAAACGTGGTTTCACAGTGCTAGGTTTGATAAACGCTCAATCCATTATGCATAAAGTGTTTCAACTTTATGATGATCTCAGGTTTGACTCTACTGTAGTTATTAATGTACTTATCAATATATCATCTCCAAAGTTAAAACAAACAACTTTTTTTAAATTTTGAAACATAGCACATGAATATGCTTCTGAGTTAACCACAACACCGAAAGTTGAATTATTTTGCAATTGCCAACGCAGGAAATTTATAGATCAAAATGAAGCCAAAAATTGTAAATTATAAAGACAAATATAAGTTTTTAGGTCAAAAAATTGGTTGCCCTGATAATAAGTGAAATGATAGCAGTAGTTGGTTCATTGCGAATGTACCTAAAGTACACTACTCCGGTGAATCAGTTAAGCTCAACTTGTTTCAGGTGAGAACAACATATGATTCGATTTACTGGTTTCAACTTTTCGGAGTGTAAACAGGAGTGGCAGTGTAAATTTTTAACAAAACCGGAGAATGAGTTAAAAAAGTGACTCCGACCACCTCTGGCGCAGATCGAGGTCCGCAGCTACAGTGGTGAGGGCCAGCAAGGACAACGGTGCTTCTTGGTCATGCTTGGCTGAGCAGAAGGCGACCACTTTAACGTTTCTGCGCTAGCGTGCAACCTGGCTCTGGGATTAAACCGTTTAAAAATAGAAAGCCTTATCTTAGTTAACAACAACAACCGAGACGTTTTTCAAGTAGATTGCTCAGTCCTAGCATTTAAACCACTGCGACTTGCTGGCTACCAATAGAGCCGCGAAAAAATGTTCGAAGAAATTGATTTAATTAAACCACGACCTCAACTGGCGCAAATCCACTGCGTTTCAGTCACTTAACCGTGGACAACAAAAGCAGCCGACGAATTTTCGAGTACATCAAGCGAAGAGGCAGAACTCCATCAAATGGATCCAACTCTTACCCAGGCAAGCATCTGGCGCACTCCGAGCTTCCTGCCTTGGTGTATTGGCCCGGAGGACAACCAACTGTGGCGATGGCTCCGTTCTTGCAAATGAACCCTGCATCACAAACCAAGCAATCGCTCTCGCGCCCGGCGGGGGTGCCGACCACGTCAGTCCCGTCCCAGCCGTAGGGCATGTAGGTGCCATCGGGACAAGGCACTGGTTGGACAGTGGCGACTTCGCAAAAATTGCCTGTAAACAGAGAATATGAAGTTTGCGCTTAAGCGCAAGCAATTATCAAGCTTACCAGGGACAACCTTTCGGAACAATTCTACCGTTCATCTAGCTCAACTGCAACCTGATCTGATCGCCAAAAACAAATAGGAACAACAAAGAAAGGGATCATATCGTCTCTGGTTTGACGCAAACTAACGTGAGCGCAACCTTGGTTACACTCCAATTCAAAACCTATTACCACCAGATTTGAGTGACGAGCTCAGTTGAAAACTAAACAGCCACGGTAGTGAATAAAGAGCTTTAGCGATGAACTTAACGAGCTCCAAAACAAACGTTTTTCATGCACCTGTATCTGTGCTTCATCACAGAAAACCAAGAAAAGGAAATTATCTTTCAAATTATCAATAATAACAATTACCCAAAGAGTTTTTGCAAACGCACCACAACATAATGAACACAAAAATTCGCTGGAATGCTCGATGTCTGGTATGTGTGTGACATTTTGTCAAAAAACGCCGTAAAAAGTAAATGAACATGCAAATTAAAACCATTGTCGCTGTTTACGGCAAAGCCCAGGTCAGCGTCTTCTTTCCGGTTTAGCGTCACAAACATCTGGGTTCAAAGCTAACCATTATTGCTGTATTTCGCAATAATATCGTGGTAAAGGTTCCCCATTGCAACCTTCGGTTTCGCATTATACCAAAGACCTCCTGGTAATTCTACTTTTCGTTGGTAGACATTGTTCCTATCGCGCAATGAACGTCGTACTCAGATTAACTTTTGCCGTATCTTAGAGGAGAATCCAAGACCACCCGAGTTGTTTTATTCAACAAAAGCAAGCAACCGGGTACATTACGAACCTCTGCAAGTGTACTTGGTTCATAAAGCTATGGTGACAGAGGTGCTGTGGCTTTATTAAAACGCCTGCACTGTTCGACCTGATGTAGACTTAGTGGAAGTGTCCTTTTTGTTTGCAACAAGCAATCGCACTTGACTTTCTTGCTTAGTTGTGCGCTCTTGCTGTTTTTTTTTATACCAATAACGTGACGTAGTCTGCGTGGTGCTAAGGTCGATGGTGCAATTGCCGGCAAGCACGATCGTTGTCAGCAAATGACGCAAGCAGGGGAGTGGCGGGTTGTTGGGACGCGGTCGTTTCAAAGCACGCAAACGGTGAACGTTCGTCATTCTCACCGATCGACGAGCACCAGGGCATTTTATGTTTTGCTAAAGTGACAAAACCAGCACAGCCAATCACAGTCGGGATTTTTAAAAAAAAAGCCAATCAGAAACTTCTAAGAGCATTTTTCCTCAGCACCAACTGGTTGCGACGCAACAACGACTTACCCTGCGTGCAATTCAAACAGTCGTTTGGATTAGTCTTCTGGTAATCGGGATTGTAGGTTCCGTTCTTGCACGGATACTGTTCCTTGGATTCGGTCCCAGCGGGACAATAGTAACCAGGAGGACATGCCTGGGTGACGTCACTTTCGCCGCCTGGAGCAGATTATAATAAAATAAAATCTTTCCCACTCTGGGGGGTTCGCTTCACCGGAAAAACCGTTGTGAAGAAAAAAAATCTTTATGAGAACAGTCGGAACCGCCTCTCCATCTTGCTGCAGTCTCTGGTGGGAGTGTTGGATGATACGCGGCAGTAATTCTCAAAATACAAAATGTCAGTCAGAAGTCGACAATTTAAGGTCACACCCCAATACCTAAGTGTCAGTGGAGGTCAAGTGAACTTACTCATAATGTTTCAAAAACAAAGCAGCTGTTCAAATGTGTGGAAAAAAGATTTCGAGGAACAAAAACATGCACTGCAGGAAAAATTTGCATGTTTCAACGTGCGACAAGAAATGCACCGGTAACAGAAAGTTACTGATGTTCGTTACAAACAGTTATGAATAATAAACAGAGGGTTTTGTGAGTAATTTCGAAAACAGCCTTGAAAGCTCTGAGAATGGAAGCAACTAACTGATAAAACAACATTACCAAAATTTTTCTAAACCAATATTATTTACTGCCAAATGTTCTATTACAACGGTAAAACGTTTCACAGCCTGCAGACACACGAGCATGTAAAAAGTCGACTTCAGTATGCACATCATTTTGCTATAATACCATTTGTGCATTTGTAACTTGAGCAATACGATAAAACTTTAGCAACAACGTCTGCTCAAAACCAGTGTTTTATCAAAAATTGCAATAAAATGGCAGACGATCTATCAATGAGCATGTTGGCAAACGCTGTCCTACCCGAACAGTAAAATCCCTCAACACAAGTTGCGCAGTCCTCAACCTTCGAGTTGTTCGAGTTTGGCGAGTAGGTCCCGGGCGGGCACGGGTACCGGTCTGNTGCTGGG
>JGI24158J21664_10014038_pt1 | contig 10547 bp, 5 predicted proteins | sample Ectturendosymbi3_FD_21664 | JGI IMG/M metagenome (IMG submission 21664)
ACATGGCCGAACCAACGTGGCATAGACATCTATACTTGCAGGAACAGTGGCTCGAAGTACAGGACTTTACGAATTTCACTTCCGCGTGCTTTGCACGCCGTGATCTCTGAAAACTTTCTGAAAAGACCCCGTATTGAAAACTTTCTGGCGACGGTTCTGGACTGTACTGCTTTGCCTTGTCTCAATCCTAGGTTTTTTATAACTACATACGGAAAATATACAGGGCGCTTTACACTAGCGTACTGTTTTTGACAAGAAGAGTGATACCATATGTCCACATGAGCTGAAATCGTTTGTTTGGCCTCCAAGTACAGTATTTACCTGTTTTCAGATTTTTGCGAAAATTAACAGCGTTTCCTAAATTAGTCCATGTCTCTACACAAAATGTTCTCAGCAGGTTACCTTCTTCACCTGGTTTCTGACAAATGCAGCAACGCTAATCCTCTTGTTCCTGAAAGAAATGAGAGATGCAGTTATTTGTGTGAGTTGAGGATAGAGATGGTAATCCCGTGTACCTCTGGCCAGTGGCCATACACCAAAATTACCTGAAAAAAGGTCGCCACAGTAGCATCGCTTTTTAAGAAACAATGAACTTGTTTCAGTGGCTATTCATGAATGCATAGTATTTTTCATTAAGTGCATATCACATAATTTTATGTTATAAATCATATGCACGCACCAATTCACTTGCGCATTTCGTCATTAATTAACTCCGTTTTTGATTGCTTTCATCGCCGCTTACCCTCTGATTTACTTTTTCTTTTGAATTCATATTTGACAGACTTTTATGTCTCACTCGAAATACAAGACGTTTGCTTGACGTGCTGTGAAACGTCACCAGAAAACGATATTTTCAATCGTCATTGAATTTATGAGCACGAGGTCTTACTCAGGAGTAGGTTGAATTAGGCTAGGTTTGAGTTGATGAAGTATATTGTGTCTGTAGTCCGAACTAATTTTCCACAAATACGTGCAACAAGCTCGTAGTTCGCAATTAAAAACTGTGTAACAAGCCTATTGAAAGGATTTAGGTTTTAAACACGTCAATTTAATTAACGGCGATTGTTTAGAGGTGTCGTGATGAACTGCGAACAACTAATTAATTGCAAGAAACTAGAATCGAACCTTCCATGCAGTTATGGCAACACTGTTGCAGAAGACACAAATCTCAGAGCGGTCAAAGCAGAGCAGGGGTGGCCAAACTTTTTGACCCGAGGGCCGATATCGCGACTGCCTGGCCACTGGGGGGTCAAATACAGTGCGATTTACGTAATCTACGCAAAAAAGGTTGTTAAATGTATTGTTGTACAATGATAACAATACAACCACACCATTTTGTTTACAGTTTTACTTTTTAGCGCTGCTTGCAGCTAAGTGCTGCTGCGGCAGACAAGTTGACAAGAGACAAGCAGCAGCCAATGCTGTTGCGCTGCTGTCCATAGTCGGAAACGCGGCACTTGAAAAAATGTGCAAGGTGTTTGGCGGGCCGGAAGGAACTGGTCGGCAGTCCGGATGCGGCCCGCGGGCCGTAGTTTGGCCACCCCTGAACTAGACCATCGCGCCCTTTCATCAACGCAAACTCATAAACTTTAGTCTACTATCAATTGGGGTAAACTTTGCTTAAAATCTCGCACACGGGGCTTGTTATTGATCGAAATACGCATGCTTAAGACTTTATGGTCTTAACTGGTCTCCAGTTTAATCTTCTGCAAGGCAAATGTTTTAGATTGATTTAGATTAATAACCTGCCATAAATTTTTGCCTTTTTAAGGAATAAATATCAACAAATCTACAATAAAGTCGACGTGGTCGGAACATTGCATCTGTGGTTCACTAAACGGATTACTCTGTTCACTAAACGGATTACTCTGTTCACTAAACGGATTACTCTGTTCACTAAACGGATTACTCTGTTCACTAAACAGATTACTCTGTTCACTAAACGGATTACTCTGTCAGGATTAGTTTTGCAATTATTGCTAAACAAACTCAACGAACCGCGTTACACAACTGACTCCGCCTTGCTATCTTACCAGAAAGCTGCGCAATGTTAAAGCTTTAGTCATAAGCATCAACAATACATTACTTTTGTGCAATACAAAATACGAAAAGACTTTCTGGGCAGAACCGCCGCCAGAGAGTTTTCAATAGGGGATTTGCGTTTGTGCGGGGGAGCTTGACACTCTAAAAATCGACACACTTTCAACTGATTTATAGTGTTTGATGTTTCAATTTGGGGGGCTTGGAGCTTTGTTTGGGGGGTCTAAGTCCCCAAAATCCCCCGTGGCGACGGGACTGTATCTGGGCAACCAATGATCATCTTACGCAAAACAATCCCTGCATCGAATAAAGTGATAAATAGGCTACAACTCGCAGTTCCGTGCGTCCACAACTATAGGCATGTACGAAACTGACTCCAAACAACTAATGCTGAGGCTTTGCGCTCACATGCGTTTATTACATCACAAACAAACAAAAAGTGACCATGCAATGTTATTTCGGGTCACAGAGAAAAGTATGAATCAGTGGTAGACTCCCCTGCTCTTCTATTTTACTGCCAACCGCGACGATATCTCGGTAACGCAATTTCAGAAACAGTTTGAAAAAAATAACCTAAACGACAGAAGAGAAAGCGGTTGGGAGAAAAAAGCAACTGTATTCTAGTGCTTCTATTTTAGGGGATTTAAAACTAGGTTCGAGGGTTTCAAGCCCCAAACGCTCCCCGTGGTGACATGATCAGTGATATAAACTCTCTCAAGCATCTGGCAACCCTGGTTTCCTGGGGGCGACTTGCTTGATTGTATGCCCCGTAGGCTACCAAATTCTAATTTTGAACAGTGGCGTACGGTGGCCATTGTTACTGGATATACGTTCTTTGTGACGTCACAATATGACGACATATTCACGTTTCCAAGCCAGCATTTGGCTACGTTTGTTGACACAACATGCATATTATACTACACGCACTCTCCATACTCGTTGTTAAACAATGTGTCACTGTAATGAACGTAATTATCAGCGCTCCAAGTTAGAAGACCAGAACAAAATAAAGCACTCAACGGTAAGACAGAGCAGTTCATAACTGCAAAAATATCGGGCAACACGTTGAAACAAGGGAGTAGAACACACTCAGTGACACGTCAGCCCTGTTAACAACTGCAAAATCAGTGGCGCAGCCAGAATGAGGCCGAAGAGGCCATGCCCCTCCCGAAACAAACTTTCTAAGATTCTTACTGGTGCTTTGTATCAATTTTCAACTGTTAGAAAGACGTCAGTGACTAAAGTAATTGGCTGGCCCCTCACCAACAAAATTCTTGGCTGCGCTACTGCCAAAAACATAAGGCTGCGCATTAAAATAGTGGAGTAAAAAACACTCAACACTATGACAGTGCAGTTCACAACTGCAAAAACAACAGGCTGCGCGAATGTCTCATCGAATAACAGTGGAGCGAAGAAGGTAAGCAACTAGGATGGCGGACACCCAGGGTTGACAGTTTGGAACTTGCTAAACTAATCAAGAATTAAGAATGCGCATAAAGTACGCAAGAAAACTTTTGTTTTTTATTATGTGGCTGTGACATGTACAATTACTGGGGGACCAGAACAGATATGGGCTTGTGTGAGCCGTTATGACCAATCCACCTGAAGTGCCAACCAGGGACCGCAGAACAGGGGTCAATGACGGGGCACTGCCCCCTACTTTTTGAAAGGGGGAGAAATGGGGCACAGGTGCCCTTAAACTACAGTATCATAAGTAATGTCATGATTTATCAAGATCGACTTGAAACAAATTTATTGCAGCTATTCGCGCGCACATAAAATGTTTTTCTATAATTTCTGTTATTAGTTTTGAGGTCAACATTGTTGCTGAACATGTAAATGCGAAAAGAATGACTATTATGGGTGCGCTTTTACACTGAACTCAAGCAAACAGTTTTGAACTCGTGGTATATCAAAACCATGAGCGGACACAGGGGGAGAACGAGCATTTGCCCCCTTGGAAATTTGGACTTAGACTAAGAATAAAAATTGTATAGAAAGCCTGACATCAGCAACTCAATTCCGTTTGATTGACTATTGCAATAACAGTTTATTTGCCGGTATGGCACTCACACTGCACTTGAGCCAGGTTCACTGTTCTGGTGTCATGCAGTGGTGAACTTGCAGGTCGCTCATTTGTCTGTAGAGGCAGGTTGCGAAACTTGCGAGCGTATTGTTCTACTGTGGTTGTTTGTTGTGTAACAATAACATGGCAACAAATCTTATAATGTTCACTTTAAGTTACAATATTAGGCGTTTTGCCGCATGTGACTTTTGAACGCAGAAATCTTGGCAGGTAATGCAGCAAGACAGTTATTGCTGATAGCGGTAAGCAGGGACGCCGGAGATCGGGGACATTGTCCCCCCTGACCATTCATAAGGGGGGCAACAGAGCGGAGGTGTCTTTTTCTCAACAGAATCATAGATACTTTCATGGTATATCAAGATAGAATTGAAACAAATTTTCCATAGTTTCTTTTATTTTTTTTAGGTCAACATTGCTGTTTAACAGAAGCAAGCATAATTGGTAACGATTTTTTTGTTTTAATTTAAGTTTCCATTGCCCCCAACAACCTTTTTACTCCCCCCTGCCGCTGTTCCGGCGTCCCTGCTGCCATTAACGACGAAACTCGAAATGATGCACATATTGCAGCAAGCACAGATATGTGGCTGCATTAGCACACACCCAGGGCTGCCACATCGAAAAACGAGACGGGAAACTAGTGATGCATTAAAAAATCAGCTAAATCAAGTAACTTGAAATAAGGTTTTGAAATTTGGATGAGAAAATCAATTAAACGTCCATGATTATCTTTCAATCCTTTTTAGTTTTTTTCTCTTGATCCAGTTACAAAATTTTAAAAATCATCCAGTTACAAAATTTTAATTTTTGCAATTTCACTCTTTGGATGCCCGGGGTCGTCGCCTCTCCTCTGCACGCCACTGCTCTATTATGACCAACAGAAGGCAGTTGTACTGGTATAAGCGTCAATAACAGGGTTGCCAATTAAACGCGAATCGTGCTAGTACACGAGAGTATCTGAGAGGCTTAGGTAACTATGTTCAAGTTCGGCTTACAATAATGTCTTAACATCATTTCGTACGGCCTACAATCAAGGGCGTCTTACAATTACAGGCGGCTTACAGTCGAATATATACGGTATACTTCACGTAATTGTGACACAATAATTGCAAGGGAGATGGGAAGAATTTTCTCCATAAACTCTCTCTCAGACTGTTAATGCATGGGTGCAGTGGTGTTGGAGCTGGGGGTGCAAGCGCACCCCCAAAAGTTTTGATTTGTCGAAAATGCAGGCAAAATCCCTGAAAATGTGGGCACAGATGCTTTGACACCTTTGTTCTTCCTGTGCTATCAATGAGACTGACTGATTAAAGACGTCTGAATTTGACTTTTTTCTCCAAAAAACAAAAAAATGTCTTCATGTTTTTTTGTGGAAGTTCGTGAGAGAAAATTTGTAGGGGAAACTTAGCCTCAAAAAATTTTTGCGGGCAAGTTTGGGAAATTCGGGCAAAAACCCTTTGCACCCCCAATATTTTTGCCTGTTCTTTCACCTACGCGTAGGTGCATCTCAGTGACAAAGGTAAGTTAGTTATATCATAGAAGATACGAAAAACATAGATTTAACAACACGGTACTGTCCTAACACCAAATTCATTACAAAACAATGACATTCAAAAGCACTAAGTTTTGTGTATGCTTTCGACGAATCAGCTGACCGCGCTCTGCTTTCCTCTTTTTGTGGTGATTCAAACTTGCACATATCCATATTGAAGTAAGTACTCTCCACGATGGGGGTAAGCATAAAATCGATCAGCAAATTTTTAATAGGAGATTAATTTCACGTAAAATTACGCATCCTCAGTCTGAAAATTGCAAGCAAAGCTTACGGGTGAAACGTTGAAAGACTAAAGTAACAGCAGAGAAAGCAAACAATCTCAAGACTAAAATGAATACATTGTAACTCAGAAACCAAGACATCTTAACTAACTGACTGACGTCAAGAACACAAGCTGCAAAAAAAGAAACTGTGACTTATAAGATAAGAAAAACCGTTTACTCAAATAAATTCTATTACTGAAGCATCGAAACCAAGTAGTTGACGCCAGTGGTTAAAAACCTCTCCAACCTATTAAACTAACTCGTGTCAAATGACTAAGAACGCTAGAGAAATTAGCAAACCATGTCAATTCTCTGGGTACGCATTCAAAACCTGACAAGGGCTCGCTTCTAAACACTGCGTCGGGAGCAAGCGCGCTGAGTTGAGAGTAAAACCAGCACACAAAGCGATAGGAAGCGTCGCACTGAGTCAAACAACACAAAGAAAAGTTATCGCAATAATTATTTCACATGGGGAAGGATCACGTTCTGAATGTTAATTCGCGCGTCACGTAGGTGATACCATCTATTTTCACAGATATCCAGAGAGTGAGAACTTGGTTGTTCGACAAAAGTAACGGTGTATGCTTCATGTAGAGGTGGCTTGTTTATAGTGCCGTGGCCCTTTGATTAGTGCCTCGACAAGGCCATCTGGTCCTTGTCACTGTCAGTTTTACAATCCTGTTTGTTCCAATAACTGCGATGCGCTGAACATCTTTTGTAAAATTCGTTGCTAGTTTGACCAACATACTGTTCATGACATATAACACAAGTCGCCACGTAAAGTTTGCGCAAGTCAAGTTTTGGTTCAGCTGGAGAGTTTTGGTTTTAGTCATCAATTGTAAACGTTTGGTACCATGGATCTGTTATTTTTTCCATAGCAACCACAAAGTGCGCAGTGCTCATATGGGCTTGAACCACCTTTGGTTTGTTTTCGTGTCTTGTTTAAAGCAAGGTCTTTGTAGTTTGTTAGCTTTTGTCCAATTGTGGTAGGTCTTTTGTAGGTAATCATTGCCTTTGGATTAAATTTTTTTTTCATCATATGTTAGAGTAAGCAGATGGGGGAAAGATGTAGCCCAAACCTGTGGGTCGTCTTTTTTGTCGCACTTTGGGGAGCGTAGTCTTTCTTCCCAATTAGATGCCATTGCTATCATGCAGGGGCGGACTGGGCTCTCATACCGACCTGGGCATTCTCACCTCGCCGGCCCTGTCCCGTGTAACGAAGAGCAACAGAAGGGCACGGCGGCTAATAGAAGGATCATAAAAATTGTTGTGCGTATCAAAGGAACTGCTCAACAACGATAAATGGGTGCAGTTTATTAAATTAAATGCGGTTGGTACACTTTAATGCGATACTTTTTTACTAGGTCAGAAGCTGATGAAACCTCACCTATGGACAATTGACACGCCATACATTTTCGGCGTCTCTGTCATCTTATAGAAAAAAACTCTTCCACAACAAGATCTACATCCGTTTTACTAAGCTGGTCAGGGTGGTCATTAGATCACTGCACAAACTCTGCAGCTGAACCATCACAAACTTGGAAATCATCCCTTTTGTTCTGCCTATTTTTTACCAATTGATCGATCATATGGTGCACAGTCAGTAGATCCATTTGCACAGCTTGCAGGTGTTTGGAGAGTGGCGTGGTACAGGAAAATATCTGTAAGTATATTTGGGCAGTGGGAGCCGTTTCAAATTTCAGGAGACCTTCAATGAATCTAAGAACACTTCTTTTAATGGTTGCATGCCTGCATGGATCTCTTCATTGTCGATTATGGCAGTGAGAGTAGTTACACCTTCCGTGAAAAGCGCTCCAGTTGATGTTGAATGAAATAAAAATCTTTTTCAAGGCAACATCCTTTGACCACCACCTGGTTTGTCCAAAAGTTCGAATGCTTTTAACAGGCTGGTACAGAACTATGGCATGGTAGAATGACGATGCCAGATGTTCATTAGCTGATAAGATTCTCGAAAGAATACACTTACGTCATTCAACAGTGAGAATAGTTCTGCACCAGCCACCACAACACTCGTAGCTTCAGCCGTAACCAGGTTTTACTCATATTAGCCCTTTAAAATATATTCCACTTTACAAGCCCACTTATCAAGACCCATTCGCCAGGATGGAATGTAGCCTAAAGTAGTGATGATTGTAGCGTACATTTGCTAAATGCAGCCAAACCCTTGCTTCACAACGTCTCATACAGTAGCCTACTCTAAACGGCAGTTTCAAATTCATATCGTTTTTCTCATGGCCCATATCCGATATTTTATGTACAAAATACTGCAAACAAAATTATTGTCGTCTTTTGAATGTAAAATAGCTCATTTTCGATCAGTAACTCCGGCCCATTTTTTGTCTCAGAGGCTGTGGCCCACCGGTCATTGCCCAAATTCCCGTATGGCCAGTCCGCCCCTGCTATCATGTCATTTGTCATGTCCAAGGGGAAATTTGCACAAATTTGCACAAATTTGCATCGCTTTTTCTTTGAGTCGGTTTAAGCTGCTGAGGTAAACTTTTTATTCTTTGGTTGAGACGCCTCAATATTATTGCTTCTCCAAATAAAATTGACTTGAATGTCGCTTTCGGGTGGTTTGAATTCCCATTATTCATTCCAAAACAATGGCATTATTCACATTCGATCCACTTGCAACAAACGTTTGTGCATTTATATCCCGCTCATAATTTCATAATCATTAGAAGTTTTGAATGAACGTAGAATGCTGAAGTGCAATAAGTCCTTTATACTGAGTCAAGCTGTCTGTGACGTTATAATAACTGACAATTATTATTCCTAACAGAGAATAATTCTTGCTTGAGTTAAGTCAAACTGGAAAGTTTCGTTTTAAGCTAAAAAATTCAATATCCTTGTAAACCTTTGAAGGTTTTCAAAAATAAGCTTTGAAGATTTTCAATGAGTTTTACCGGTTTACTACAAAATAATAACAAAAGTTAATAAATCGTTGATCATAGTTATTTTCAATTCAAAACCAACCAGTATAGTTAAAGGCATGCTTCTCACATTAGGGCATTTTCTAAAAATCAAACTAAGAGTTAATTTGCAATTTGAAAGAAAAAATCAAAAATTTTAAAACAAAAAAATCAAACTAAATTGAACCTCATTCAATTTACTTTACATTACTTTACCTTCTACTGCCACTAAACGAAAAACCTAAATTTACCGTAAAACCGACATTTTTCTCTGGTTTCAGATCCTTCTACGTTGCCAAGCAACATCAGTGTTGTACAGTATTTTTTCGAAACTTATAAATACTTCATAAAGAGTAGAAACTATGAAGAAGCAACAAAAATAAAAACCGAACTGGCTGACCTGATTGAAAACAACATCGACACAACAGCAAGGGATATAATGTTCTTTGGAAAAAATCTTCAAGAAGACAAACTTTTCTTGGAATCAATGCTGATTTTTGACGCAGCTTCAACTTTGAGCAAAAAAATCAAAATTCCTGCAGAAAAAATGAATATCATTCGGTTTTGCGTTCTTGGAATGATGTGGACAAGCAAAGCAATGATTGAGGAGGATCCTGCCATGAAGGTGGTCGTGAAAGATTACGTTATTCCACTCATGCATTACAAGCTGCATGACATTGAGAGCACGTCATCCGTGAGCGAACAATACAAGTGTCTTCACGTGAGTTGGATTCTTCAACATATTGAGTGGAGCCAAATATTGAAGGAAGTGATTGGTCGATCAGTTGAAGGAAAGTGAACAAACAATACGTGAGGGTTTGAAGCGAATGGATGAAGTGTTCGGTGAAAACAAAATCAAACATAAGATTTATGGACATCTGCTCGATAATCTTGGTTTTGTGTGCATCAATACGTCATGCTTCGAGGAAGCAGCTTGGTTTTACAAACAAGCGATCGATGCTAAAAAAGCTGCAACTGACTATGATGGTGATGAGGAGCAGAGGAAACGAGACATTGAAATGAGTGAAAAAGGTTCGAGCGCTGCTCAGCGGAAAACCAAGTTACTTGTGACGTAACAATGCACGAGTGCTACGGCTTGGTTTGATTTCACAGTCGCCGCCATTGATTTTTTAAGAGTTTTTGTGAAAAAATTACAGATTTTTGCTGATATATCAACGTACCTTGTAATATAGACTTGAATAATCCAAGTTTTCCATTTAAAATCTTCTGTGCTGCAGTGTTTTCCAATCTGTGAAATAAAACTTTTGTAACTAAGCTTCCAATCAAAATTTTGCAAATTCAAACTGTTGTTGAGAAAACGGCATTGCAACTGCCTCAGAAGAAACACAGTCAGGGACCAGGCAGCAGTGAAAGAATAAATCTATCAGCAAAGTAGAGCAAATAAAACTTTTGCAGGGATGGGGATGAGAATTTCAGGGATGAGAATTAATTACATTGATTATTACTAAATCATCAAAACTCAAGTAACAGGCAGATGTTGTTTATCAGAACCAGGGCTGTGGAGCCGGAGTCGAGGAGTCGGAGTCGGAAGGATTTTCAACCTGAGGAGTTGGAGTCGTAAAAAATTTTAACGACTCCGACTCCGGGCAGACCTTTTGCTCACCAATTGTGACTGTTTGTGCCACAAACGTGCGTAAGCGTCACACTTGGCA
>JGI24158J21664_10014041_pt1 | contig 10546 bp, 7 predicted proteins | sample Ectturendosymbi3_FD_21664 | JGI IMG/M metagenome (IMG submission 21664)
AGATACCGGAATGCAAAGACAAGACAAAACATACGTAGCAACTAGCAAGTTGTCCGTAAGGATGCCAATTGTGTTGCCAATGCAGAAATAAAATATAGCTTTTAGCCTTGCCAATACAAAAACAAAAACACAATTGGAATTGATCTGTCAAATATTTCATTTTGCGTAGAAGATTCAGTAAAATTTCACAATTAGGAATAGCGTTAAAACGCTTCAAATTACACCAATTTTTTAATGGTGTGGCAGGAACTTGGTCCTACACACAAGCTTATGGGTGTCGGAAGTTGAGCAGGATTTTGAAAATTTCAGCAAAAATGCTGTTTTCTTAATTTCGAGTGGCAAAAACAAATTACACCACTTTTGGCCCCCTTAGAAAAACTTTTGGAAAAATCCACTAGTGCTCCCTGGAAAAAATCCTTTCCACACCCATGCACACAAGCATGTAAAATTACACCATTTTTGTAAAAAAAATTGTGTTGTATTACACCATCTGGCAACACTGTTCAACAACACAAATGCGGTAAGCAATCCATAGCAGGGTGACAGACTGTGCACGGTGTATTCTGCCAAACAATTACGAAATCCTGCCAAATTCACTGCCAATTACAATATGTTAGAAATAATATCGACAATATACTGCAAAAATTCTGCAACGTTTTTTTCATTAAACGATTTACTTTAATACTGGACCCAATACTAATTGTGTTACTTAAACTTACGATATTTAGGCAAAAAAGTGGGGGACCAGGACCCCCAGAAATAAAAGTGGGGGGCCTAGGCCCATGCAGCCCCCTCAGTTCCGCCACCTATGATTGACATTAAAGCGGGCGGCCACGGTCAGTCAGGACAGAAAATTAGATCTTGACTGCGAGACAATGTTTGGAGCACTAGCAGTCTCCAAAGAAATCCAGAAGACAGATTTATCAATGAGTTCAGTTATGCGCATCAGCGCAGGATTTGGGGAGCTGAAGGGGCCCGGGTCCCACCAAAAAGGGACCCCCCCATGTTCGTGTGTTTAGTCATATGTATGACTTGTGTGTGCCACTTAGTAATTTTTATTAGCAAGGAAAGTTTGTTTGTAAATGCTAATCGGTCGTCCAGACGGCAGTATTTCACTTGTACATTAGTTGATATTGTGACGAAACAACTATTACTCTTATTGTTTTCCTGAAAGTCGGTCAGGTGTTGTATCTGAGTCTAGTGAATGCAAGGCGAAGCCACGTAGAACGCAACAGCTTACGTCTCTACGCGCTATTGGTAGATTTTGCGTCTACCTTACTCAGATTTGCACAGGTCTCATATGAGTAGCAATGCTAGGTATGGCTACCATACGCCCTCTTTCTGGAGTACATGTCCATTTTTTTCATGAGAAATGAAATAATATCCGGGACTAACATAAGCACAACATAAAAACCGTGCCTTTTCATCGTTTTAACCATGGCGGCCACCATGGTATTCTAAAATTTTTCAATAATTCACACTGTAATCTACGCTTTACAGAGGAAATGGAAGAACAACAGGACGTTTTGGATGCAGTAATCACCTGGATTCAAGCGGAAGATTTGCATTTAGGGCCTAAAACCATGATCGCTTGCACTCGTCCCGGTTACTTCCGTTCGTTCAAGTTCTGGTCGGCATGGTTCCGAAGGTCAATAATATGCTACGAAACCGACGTTGGTTCAGATGAAACTTTAGTTGGTGGCATGCTCAAACAATCGCATTGGTTTGTTGTGTCGAAATATGGTTACAAATCAGGGTACTTCTCAATGGAAACTTGTACATGGACTCGCCTCGAGAATCGCCGCTGCACAGAACATCCCATGGTCAAAGTCAATGAAAAAGGCCAGTACGTTCTTCTTGCTTATCGACTGTGAAAGAAGTTTTAGAATCGTTTTTGGAGAATTAGTTTTTCTGACCCCTGAAATATTTTAATGCTCCTCATCAATTCAAAATTCCAAAAACATTTTGGTGATCGCAATACACAACATTCAAATTTTAAGTAACAACAAATCAAATACGGAATATGGTGGTGATGTACATTGTTTCTGACACCTGATGAAAATAGCCGCCAAACTAAACATCTGCTTCCTGTTTCGAGTTCAGCCATTACATTACATGCTGAGCTTCGTCGCAAAGGAATCACACTGTCTTTAGCACGCCGTGCCATGTAGTCCGAACATCTGCTACACTCAGTTCTCACCCATTCACAGGATGATAACGCACGGCATCTCAAATCCAGGCACCCATTTGTACCCGCCGTACAACAACTCATCAGCTCATCTGACGACAACAATAGAAGTGCAGCGATCTGGGCGAATCACCAATGGAATGGGAAGTGGTTGGAGAGCACGAGACTCCGTACTTTCATCCACGACATGACGAGACAAAGTTAAACATCTCCCCCGAAATCTAGTGCGGCCTAGCAGCCCACAGTCGAGTTAACCGCCTGTAAGAACTCGCTGAAATGATTAACACCTTGTACACCGGGCGCTCAATTGAATTCCAAACGATTTACACCGCCTCAAGTATCCATGGTGACATTTTGACGCGTGCTGTCAACAAATTGTGAAATGGACGTCCAGGTACTTTATTCAAAATTAAATATCTCGGTGATTTCTTGCTCGTTTTTCTTCAAATTTTCCAGAAAGACGCGTGTAAACATGCCAAATATTTTTGCGAATTTTCTTGTCAAAACACCTTGTGTGAAAAAAGTTAGGTATTGTGTTTTAGACAAAAACTTCTTGCACCCATCTGTAAAGACAAACTATTGTAGCCTGAGGGTTCGATGTGGACCTAAAAACTCGAAGAATTCTTGGCCGATTGACTTCAAATTTTCAGGACTAATGCCTGTGTGCACGAAGACGATTCTTGTAAATTTTTTCTGCAAAACATCAATTATAAAAAAGGTTATGGCGTTCAAGCCAACAACTAATGCACCTGACTCTTTTCGAAAAGCATTGTATCCTACGCGCTTTGTTCCATGTGAAACTTCGTAACTCAAAAGGTTCTTGCTCGACTTGCCTGAAACTTTCAGGGCTGATATGTCTGTAGATATGGAGAACAATCGTGGGAATTTTCATTGGAAACGACCAAACACAAAAAAGTGTCTGCCTGGTACGCAACAAGTGATTCCACCTTACTAGTTTGAACAAAAATGGCGTAGCCCGCACCAAGCTGAGGACGTTTGATAAAAAATCACATAGCTCAAAAAGTTCTCTGTCGATTCGCCTCACATGTTCAGGGCTGATACCTACAGTTATAGAGAACATTCGTGGAAATTTTCGTTGCAAAAGACTCAGTCTTAAAAAAGTTATTATGTGGTACGCAACAACTGTTGCACCACACTAGTTTGAAAAAAGTGGTGTAGCCTGCACCAAGCAGAGAATATTTCATAAAAAATTGCATAACTCAAAAAGTTCTTGCTCGATTTGCCTGAAATTTTCAGGGCAGATACATGTAGCTATGGAGAACTTTCGTGTAAATTTTCTTTGGAAAAAGCCTACTAAAAAAAGTTATCGCGTTGCAAATCCAGGTACGAATATATTAGTACACCGGTGCACAACGGCTGGCGCCAAGTACAAATATATTCGTACGCCGAGGGTACCAACACCGATCCCTGTGGGACGCCATTCTTGAGGCATCGTATCTCCTCCGTTTGTTGTTGCCGGTGGAAAGGGTGAAACTGCGATTGCCAACCAGCTCAATGATCCTGCGGACCATGTGCCTGTCAGGTAGCAATCGCAGTAGCTTGCAGGTGAGGCCACGATACCATACAATGTCGTATAGGCTGTTGTGATATCGACAAACGCAGCTCCTACCTTCTTTTTAGCCGAACAGCTATCCTCGATGTCTTGCGTGTCTTGCGTGTTGTGTCGCAAGGTGATTGGTGATTGGATTACTAATGGTAAAGTCCGCGTCTTGGTAATGCCTTCGCATGTGCTTGAAACTACATGTGTCTTGCTTTGGTTTTCAATATATCACTTGTAAGTTTCGCATACAATTACAGGATTGAAATTCCGTAGTTGACACGAAATCCATTTCCTAAGTAAAATGCTTTGTGAGCGGATTTGGCTGTTTTACACTCGTGGTACTTCGTCGCTTAATGCTGATACGTGCAGTCAGAATCCTCGCAGAGTTACGATAGCACAGCATGGCAGGAAGATTCCTCGAATACCCTAATTCACTTGTACTGTACTTGTATTGTGTAATGAGGTTTGCTTTAAGCCAAAGCGTTTCAGTTTGCTGTTTTGCTAAGACCTCATTGTAGCATAGCGTGTAGTTTCCTTTAACTTATCTTTCGTTGCTTGTTTCCTAGGTTCGCGTGTTGTTAACTAATTGAGTGAAACCTGATTTAAGGTTATTTGTGACACCAGTACACATACTGGACGACGCAGCTTCTTTCAGTGCTGCTAAACTCGGATACACCTAAAAATGGTCCGTTGCGCAGAAAAATCTACAACTAAAACATGTTCACAGTCTTGAAGTGAGCAAATTCATGTATAAATAGCCTCAATCAGTGGTGTGTTTACGGGGAGGTGAGCGAGGCACTTGCCTCGGGCCCCCCCTTTTTGGGGCCCACCTTGAGGTGTTACGCTCATAAATTTTCCTTATTTTTTGTAAAAGACTCATTATTCATGCATATAATGTACTACAAAGCAGATCATAAGTATAAGTACTCTACAAGAACTGTAATGTGCAGGTACTTTGCTTTCAAAGGGGCCCCAACAGTTACTGAAATGTGTAGGTACTTCGCTTTTGAGCTTCATTGAAGGGGCCTCTAAAAGAAACTGTAATGTGTAAGTACTCTGCTTTCAAAGGGGCCCCCAACAGCAACTGCAATGTGTAAGCACCTTGCTTTCACAGGGGCCCCAACAGAAATTGTAATGTGTAAGTACCTTGCTTTCACAGGGGCCCCCAACAGCAACTGTAATGTAAAATTCCTTGCTTTCAAAGAGGCTCCCAACAGCAATTGTAATGTGCAAGTAGGCTACCTTTCTTTCAAAAGGGCTACCAACAGCAACTGTAATGTGCAAGCTTTCACAGGAGCCCCAAACACCAATTGTAATGTGTAACTACCTTGCTTTTACAGGGGCCCCCAACAGCAACTGTAATGTTAAATTCCTTGCTTGCTTTCAAAGAGGCCCCCAACAGCAATTGCAATGTGTAAGCACCTTGCTTTCAAAGGACCCTCAACAGCAACTGTAATGTGTAAGTACCTTCCTTTCACAGGGGCCCCAACAGAAATTGTAATGTGTAAGTACCTTGCTTTCACAGGGCCCCCAACAGCAACTGTAATGTAAAATTCCTTGCTTTCAAAGAGGCTCCCAACAGCAATTGTAATTCAAAGGGACCCCCCACCATCTCCAATGAGCAAATAAACAAAAGCTTCAAACCAACGTCTATACCTACAAAATTGTGGGTTAAAATTTCTTCCGAAAAGTTCTGAAAAGACCGTATCAAATAAGAGCAAATACTTATGCCAAGTGATAACTTTTTATACCAAATGGCATTTTTGATGCCAAATGATGATTTTTAGAAATTGAAGCATTTGGTATATTGATAATTTTATGAAAATGCCACAGTTGAACAAAAAGTAGTCTTTTTTGTCTCTGAGTTGAAAAGGTTAGACAAATTTCACATTTCGTGTGATTTTGTAGGCTACCTTACTGAACTTTTCCATCAGAAAATAAGACAACATGCAATTGTTATAGCAGGGACCACACTACATCTTTTAATTTATAGGACATTTTCTTCTTAGTTTACAAAGTAATTTTGTTTTATTGTTGTTGTGCTGCAAAGACTGTTAATAAACAAGACTACATTCGTGCTTCTTGTCAGGTAGCAGAAATGGCATTTTGTAGCATTTTGAGTACTCATTTTTTCTAGAGATGTTTCAGGCATTTTAGATGGTTTGAATTTAGCCTATGCTTGAAGTCACAGGTTATTTGAAGCTTGACTAGTAAATCGTTGGCTTAAGGTAGGTTTGGTAGGTGATGTTAATGCTTTTTGCCGGCTCTTAGCCAGTGTAACTTGAACCGTTTTTTCTTAGCACAGATTTAACAAATTGCGTAGGCTAGTTGGTGCAGAAATGTTTGCGACAAGGTATATGATGAATTATTTCCTACTTTTGCACATTTTTCAAACAACTAGTGTCAATGGAAGATGAGGGCAGCCTTGACTCATTCAGCCTCAAAGCTTTCCAAAACAAGTCTCAGGTTGGATGCTTTTGTATGCTATGTTCTTGTACTGTAGGTAAAAGGATGAAATTTAAAATTAGTGTTTTAAATCTTCTTGGTTGTTGTTTATAGTTTCATGGATTCCCATAAAGACATGAATGCGAACAAATTCAAGATACCAACTACGAAGCATTTTTTAAAGGGGAATAGTGTAAAACTTTCAAAGGGGCAAACTTTGTAGTTTATTGAAGGTGAATGTAGAGGAATGGGGTGAGAAAATAAAGAAGTGGAGACGATGCTAACTTGCTATTGCCTAACTTTTTTGTGTTGCCAGCCTTGTCTTCCCAACTTTCAGTGTTTTCAAAGTTGTATATCATGAACACCCTTTTGCATTTTCTCCTTCTGCTATGTCAGTAATGCCGTAGTCTCAGTAACGTGTCCTTGGTTGGCCGTATCTTAGGCTTGATCAAAGGTTATTCTCACGGTTGACTGAGTATGGTGACGTCATCACAGGGCCCCTTCTTTAGTCTTGCCTCGGGCTCCCCCAACCCTAAACCCACCACTGCCTGCAATACATCTCAGCTACCGGCTACATTTAACAAATATCCACTGCTTGTATGGGTATGCTTTATTTTGAGATTTGAACCGTAACAACGTCGTAAGGAATATCGACCTACTTGAGAATATTTACGAGATTAAGCACAAGAAAGTACTAAGGAAGGTACTTACAAATACCGTAAGTGCACAGTCCCTGTTCGGTAAACCTGATGACATTCATACAGAAAACGTCAACGTACTCGAGCCAAATGGCAAATGTTCTTTTATTTTGACAATATTCCCTATTTTTACCATTTAATGTGTTTACTCAGTGATGCAACGTCGCCAGAAAAGTAAACAGAGCAGCAGACAAATGTCGGTACCAAGCATTAAACAAGGCAACAAGGAAGAATGCCGAATGTAAAACATAAATATAGCTGTGAATTCTGAAAACAGATTTTTAGACAGTCGTTATGGCAGAAAAGTTTATTATTTGTGTGATGGAAGAGGAGAAAAAAGCATTTGGTACAACAAATAACAGCGGACACGCTACGCAGGCAAGCAAACCACCCAGCTACTTTTACGTTTTATTTTTTGTTATGAAGTATAATTTCCTAGTGGTGGCGACTTTTTCTTTCCGCTGGAAGTTTTCTTCCACAACCTGCCAAGGCAAATTTCGTGACTATGACAGAGACAAACACTGGCAAGCTGAACATACATCTGCAGCAGCAACAGTGCGAAAAAAACGGTGTTTACTGTCATGAGCAATCGCTCGAAGTCTGTCAAAAGTAATATGCGCTTTAGTGGAGCATGGTTTTGAAGTCTGCAACGCTCAAGGGGGCATAATGGTATGAAAGCAAATCTACGTGTCAGATGATTTGCAAACCACTTTTAACAAATGACTGACACGGAAAAATTCAAGTGTGTGATTGTTTCACAACATTATTAAGAAGCCTGATTGCAACACAGTCCTAACGTCATGCTAAATGCAACAACTCACTGCACAAAAGCATAATGAACCAAGAACGTTGATGCCGAGTTGCCAAATACGGTGAATGGATCAAGGGCAAATACAAGTTTGAAATTTGAAAGCCATCATTTTTGTTTCTATTGGAGCATCACTTTCTTTTTCTTTTTCAACCAATTTTGCTTCACTTTTGCAGAGTTGCATCCTGCAACAAGTTCCTTCAGTTCCAAGCAAAATTGATTGCTATTCAGATTTTGAAAGAATGCTTATCAAAACATTAGTATTTTCACCCGGTTTTCGATTCCATGGCCAGATTAAAACAGATCATATCTCAACTCATTTAATCAACCCTTGACGTGTGGAACCAAATCCAGTTCTTTTTCTCATACTCAATTTTAAAAATTTGTCGGAGACTTTCGGCGATGAGAAAGCACAGCACTAAGTCTTGCGCTTGAAAGCGTAACTCACAATTTTCGTTTTGCGATATTGCAGACGAACAACTCTGCAAGTGTCAACCATTATCTGAGCAAGGAAGATAATTTAAAGTTTAGGCAGGCATGTAGCCTAGCCGCTTTTCCAAAACTCTTATATGGCATTATCGCATCTGTCTGTTTGAAAGTACGGACTCAATGAGTGTCACACACGTTCGTCGAATGTAAGTCCTGTTTATGAGTTGGTCACATCAGCCAAGAACCCTTCAGATATTATCCTGAAACAAGCTTGCTGCGATAAATTGAAACTGACATAAAAAACTTTCCTTCGAAGTATTATCTGTATGTATTTATCAAACCGGTTTGTCTTTAATTTAAAGTTACGCAAAACTATTTCAAATCACTTGTCTATCCAAACATTTAAACAACTTTAGTGAGACTTTTACCGCTTATGCGCGTGGTGGAGCATAAAGGCAAACATGAAAAACGTTTACAGGAGGCTATATTTCAAATGCAACGGATAAATTTGTTTGTGTAATCAGTGCAGCACCTTGACCAGCCGTAGAATATTTTAAACAACCTCGAATAAGAACACAATCACTGAACCTTATTAGAAACAGCTTTAACATCTTATTACCTGCGAAAGGTATATCATGAGTTATAGGCAAATTATTTTAGCTGTCTCTACGTTCGTTTAAAAGGGAGTTGATCACTCGCTGGCCGAGCACTTTTAAATACCGGTGAACAAACTAAATAACTTAAATGTTAATTCAGAGTTTTTTTTAAGGAAAATGTTAGGAACCCGGTTTGGATCTGCAGGGAACCGATTTCTCTGATTCTAGGGACCCGATTTTCTCTGATTTTAGGGACCCGATGATAATTTTCTCTGATTCTAGGGACCCGATTTGAAATTCTATTAACCCGAATCGGTTCCCCAAAACGCTTTAAAAAAACCCTGTGTTAATTATTAAATTTTCCAAAAAGCATCCAAAAAATGCCTTCGCGGGCCACATGTGGCCCGTGTTTGAGACCCCAGCTTTAAAATTACAACATTATTTTAAGAACTTCGGGTATTCAGCTACATTCAGTGTTTTATCGGATTCGAAGTCACTCGAGTATACACAACAGAGTCGAGGCGAACCCAGAGTTGAACTTTTCGAAGGCAGAGACAAGATAACTGGACTCTCTGCGTTTGTGTATAAAGACTTGTGCGGTAGAAAGGTACTTGCAAAGTATTTTATTGACGAATGTAAGAGTGTTAATTGGAGATCGAGGTTTTAGGGGTGCATTGCCCAGGCGCAGCTGTTTGTTTGAGCTGTATGCAAAATTCATTTCGCATGTCAGTTTTTATCAACTTTCTTTTTGCTTCAATGTAACTTTTATTTTTGGAAACGTCGACCATGAACGAAATTTCCTTCAAATACCCACCACGTAAGGAAACGCAAAAAAACTGTGGCTGGTGCAATCTCTCCATGGCGAGATGTGGATGAAGTTATCAAAAATAAATTCTCAGGTGGAGCCATATAAGTTGCAACATGCAACGTTGTTGTGGCGTTGATTTTTGTTTAAACTACGAACATGATCAAAAGCAAACAGCTCCCACTGAAATTTTTTGATACACGGTACGAAGGACATGTTGACATTTCTGTGATCGCTATGAATCCAGTTGCTTAGGAGAAAAATTTCTGGCGGTGTTGACAAAATCAGCAAATTTGCCTTTCGCAAATTACAGGCAAAAGAATGTTCTTTGAAGAGCTTTCTCCCTGTTGAGAGGTAATAAACTTAATATTGAAAGAATGCAACGTTTGCCAGGCAGAGAAGACCTTTGTTATTTTACAAGATGCCGTATAAATTGCCTGGATTTATGTTAGCCGTCAGACAATTGAAATACTCCCAGGTAATTTCCCTAAATACAAAAAAGGCAACTGGGATTGCGTTGAAACTGGAATCAAACTATGCGTCGGGTAGGGTTAGAAAACCGCGACAAGCTGTCAACGCAGTGTTTCACATTTCTTCCGGAAAAGGCAGAGCTGTAGAAAACAGGAAATGAAAGTTGAGTTTGTTATGCAGCTGCCTATCAGTTCCCAAATTTTTTACAGAGATTACTTTATGAGCTTAAAACCACAGCATTCATTAGAAATAGTGCAACTTTTGCAAGCTTTCTTTCCAATACTATGAAAAAAGCAGGGGCGGAGCTAGGGGGGGGGCACTGCCCCTCCAAAATTTTGCCTGGCCCCCCTAGTGGCCCCCCAAAAATTTTCCGCGTGACGTCATGCCACTGCATTGAAATTATTTAAAGTTATAACATTGCAAAATTTATGAAAAACAACTTTTTTGGTGAAGGTGATTTTTTGTAATATTGTTTAGCTTCGTTGTGAGGAAATTAACTCTCTGATCGCAAGTTGCACACGTGCATGCAAGTTGCTGAGATGTAT
>JGI24158J21664_10014042_pt1 | contig 10546 bp, 8 predicted proteins | sample Ectturendosymbi3_FD_21664 | JGI IMG/M metagenome (IMG submission 21664)
CCTCTATGGGATGTTGACTACGACGTTGATGGCAACATTTTTTCGTTATTCCGAAAATTTTGCTACTGGAGTGACTGGTAAACATAACTTGCGACACCTGGTGTAATTTGGCGAAACATGTGGTTGGTCCTATTTGCAATTTGTAAAAGTTTTAAGGATATTACGTTGGCAGAGATAGTTTTTTTTATTGTCATGGAATCTGTTGGCTGGTATTTTGAGAACGCACATAGCCATGATCTTTGCAAAACGCATACCGCTAGTGCTTCGGCTGTTCGCGCATTTCTATTATCAGTTGACTGCATTTTGGTTTATTTATAGAGTAAGCATTGCCGTGCACCTGAAAGCAAAAAGTTTGAATTTCAGGTAAACCTGCAACGCGATCTCAGACATCAGCCATGGAAGCGATTGTCCTCCAGCATACTCACGCCTGCGGACCGCAGTACGCCTGCAAAGTCAATCAAGTTACTGCTGGAGATAACGGTAAGTAAGTGTGTGACAGCATGAAGCTGGTTATTGCTTTGTTCGAACATTGCCGCGAATTTTATTTCTGAAACAAATAAGTGGTCGTTTTATCAATAACGCTTTTGTTTTTTTGTATAAATCTTCACTTTTGTATGTGTATATACCCAAGCCTAACTTTTTGTACTAATGGATGTATGATTCTTATGCAGGTATGGAAGGAAATAATTTTTTTGCAGACACACAGATTGTGATGTTAGTTAAAAACCCACTTTGAAACAACGGAATCGTTTTTGTTTACAGAAGTTCTGATTGAGTTTCGGGTGGTTCTTGATGGCGACTTGGGAAAAGGATGGAATTTGTTTGTTTATGTGGACAATTTGAAACTGAAAGCTCCCTTGCATGAAGATAACATGAGGTTTGAACAGATGTGAAAACCATGTGTGAAATACGTTGCCGTGTAAAGAAAGTTCACGTAGTTTTTTCCTTTGTGTTGCAAGGGACGTTGTGTCAATGCAAACACTTTGCTATATATACCTCTGGCATTCAGACCCTGGTGTGATCAAAAACACTTATATTATGAGCTTATCAAAGTTAAGGTATATTGGAAAACGCGAACCTATACTCAGAGCTGCTGGTTTCGATTTGACAGAGAGAGAGAGAGAGAGAGGGAGAGTTTATTGGCACAAACATTAAACAATTTCATGCAAAAATAAAATTAAGACGCTGGGACACAGAAAAAAAACCTGCAAAACAGGTTGTCTCGTCGGGCGCCCCTCGAAAGTTTCATAAATTTCTATCGTGGTTTAAAGTTGATGGGCGAATTAGTGCGAATTTAATAAGGTTGTAGTTTTGAAGAGGTTGCAGTCTGCTGGATGATCATCACAGTTGCGCGGGAATGCTGGGTCGCAACCGGTATCTATCGTTGTTTGCTCAGTTCCGCAAGGAGCTTTGAAGTAGGGTCAGAGTGAAAACCTGATCAAGGTACAAAACCGACTCACTAATATGCATTTGAGCAAAGCATATAAACGCTTTGCTGGCATTGATCGGGGGCAGACTTTGTAGTGCAGTAAAGGAACTGGAAAATTGTTTACATCAAACTAGGAAATAATAAGTAGTTAAACAAACCATACTTCAAAATTATCACATTCACAAACTACTCAATTCAAGGTAATTTGTACTGGATATTCTTTGCTTCAATAAATTTTTCTGGCAAACTTAATAGATGTCACAATGAATCTTTTATTTCAGACCAGGATATTTCCACGTTGTTGTTAGTCTGCCTAAAGCAGCAAAGTCTCTTGTTTACAAATATCTGCTCTTATCGGATCATGGGGATCACAAGGATATTTGGGAATATCTTCCCGATGGTGATTGGCAAATCGTAAACAGGAAGGTGACACTGGAAAGAGGTACTCTGATAAACATAAGCCGTGTAATATTTCGCTATTGTTTGCGAGTTTTAATGTATTTTTTTGGTTTTCAGCGGGCTGCATATTGTTTGATTTCGCCACGTTTCGACAATTTCGTGGATTCCGCGGGGAATATACTTCGATGTATGTCAAACATCTTAAAAGACACCTTCCTTCGATGAGCTTGATAAATGAACACGATGACAAAGAAAAGTTGCCTCTGAAACTCTTTGCTGAGCAGATAAGCAATTGGTGGAGTTGTGCACAACGTGGAGTAGAATTTTTATATGAGTGGTCTCACATTAGACCAGTGGAACTAAAANCACCCGGTGTGAGTAGCGCTGATTTTTTTGGATTACAGNCGTGTTTTGGTACCGTTTCATGCCACTGATGTGTCGTTCGGGGTTTTCGAAAAAATATGAAGCTTTTACGGCTCACTCGGAAAAAATGTAAATTTTTGTTTGCTTGGTCGACGAGTATGGTGAGGAAAAAACGCACTCATCGCATGGAAGCTGTTTTGTTAGCTTAAAAAAGGCTCGGGTGGAGCGCGAAGCAGATTTAGAAAATTTTGTTCTTTGCTTCATAATAAGACTCCTTCGGATGGAGGCATTTCCCGAAATTTTTCATTTAATAATCTTTCGATGACCAAATTGGAGGTAAATAATTTTGTCCAGGCACACTAATCTTTTCTTTAGAAGTTCAGCATGTGCTCTTACACAAACAGAATTTTAAAAATCTCGCAACGCGCAAAAACATCAGTCGGTATTAATTGAAACGTTGGTCAAAAGTTACTACAACATTGCTGAGTGGAGCTGTAGCCGCGTGTGTTTGAGAGTCGAAGAAACATTAAGCGATAAAAGATTCTTGTTCTAATGAAATTTACATTTACGAACCAACTGTGATTATGTGCACGGAATTACTACATATTATTTATTGTACTGAGATTAAAGAAATGAATATAAACGATTTCTGCTGAAGGTGTGCGGATGATACTTCAAAATGCGTGATTTAATGGCTGCTTAAAACATTTTTCCGACATGAGGTTATNCTTTCATTCGCTATGGATTGTCAATTGCCTTTTTGGCTGTTTTATTCGCTTCCTTGCGTTATTCGCTGAGTATGGTATCATCTGATGTGCGTGGAATGCTATTACTTGAGATAACAGGTTGTGTTTCTTGCAGACAACACAACTTCGAGATTATTTACGAGAAAACTCGAGAGAAGGGTCTGTGAACCAACGTGTATTGGGGTACATTGTGGTCGCATGGGTTGCTCGAAAGCACGACATTAAGTTTCTTAATGTTGTGGATAAAAGGGGACCGTGGGTATGCATATTGGAAGGACTTACCTTGCCTACAATGGACGAAAACATTTTCAAACATGTCTATGGAACGCTGTGTAATCTTGGAGCTGTATGGAAGTGAGTTAATGTTGTTTTTTTGAAGTTGTTGCTGATTGTAATGTGAGATATTTTGTGCTATGCATATTATCATGTTACCTCTTATGCAAAACATATTTGCAGAAACTTGAAACTTTCTTTGGATTTTTTGGTCGAAAGAATGGAATACGAACCTCAGTGCCTGTTGATACTTCCTCTCTATTATGTGCTGCTTAACAACGGAAGCTGTACGTTTATGAAAGAAACGTGGAAGGAAGCCAACACACAGTTCAAAACTAAAGAGGTTTTGAAAAAGTGTGAAGATACCCGGTTCCAGAAGTAAATCCTGTCATGATGCAGTTTTTTTTGTGGATAAAGTATAATACAGGCCGCCACAGTGTTTAGATGTCTCTCTTGTAAGCGGTATCTGATTGTTCCCACCACGTTTGGGAGAATAAGATTGTTTGACGAAGTAAGTTAATAACAACTGCATTCGATACTTCATCTGTGTTTGCGTGCACCTACGCATCTATGGCCATCGTGCTAGAGGACTTCATGTGTGTCTGTGGTTGCGCTCAATCACGTGCTTATCACGCATTTAACCTGCGCAAGCACCAAGATGTTTTGGACCAGCAGGAGAGTGTTTCGGAAATCCGTATCATTTTTTGCCTAAAAATAAATCCAAGATTTCAGTTTCTTGATTGTTTTTTGTTCGTTCTGTATTGTAATGCTTTTTGTAACTTTTGAGCATTTTTGTGGTTGAACAGGTTTTTGCTGCAGAGGAAAGATAGTTTTAAGGAGATTATCAAAGGATTTCCGAAGTTTGCCAAGATCTATCAGAATGCTTTGAAACTTGAATCGATGGTTGACCTGGTCAAGGACGATAGAGATTTTTGTGATTGGTTCGATCCGCTCAACTTCGTTCAGCGTTTGACGAATAACCTCACTTCCCGGTTGTGTAAGGTACTTCGCGCTCAAAAACTTCGTTAATGTATAGTTAGTGCAATTTAACGATATTTGCTTATCGTTAAATGTCAAAGAAAGCAAGTCGTAAGTGCACAGAAATAGTAGGTGTCAAAATTTTGATAATAATCAGAGGTCCAGAGAACTTGTTCTACCGAAAGAGAACTTGTTATAATCATGGAAATCCTTGGGGCAGAAATAAAGCGATGTCCCACATTGAATTCGGAAAGAAAAAAGTGCTCAGCGCTGCGTACACATTCCTGCAAATTTTGAGGAAGAGAATTTTTACTGTTTTTTCTTATCCATTGCTTTTGCGTTTAAGCAAATGCAGACCTTTTTTGATGAAAAAATGTTTTCTGTCATTGTCGGCAGAGCTGGAGCTTCGTGGTGAACATAAACTAATTTTCGTTGCGAAAACGGGGTTGCGTTTCTCTTGCCAAGATGCCTGCTGGTACCTGAACTCCGTTTGTGATTCTACAGTAGTTGCACTAGGCTGCTGGTTTATCTGTTGCAAAGTCAAAACCTTCCGTTTTCTTAACGGCATAGCAGGTTTATAACGCAAAAATGGATTTTTGCTTCGATATGAATGTGTGTAAGTCGTGTTTTAATTTTTTATGCATCGTGAAAGATGGTTTGATTCCACGAAAGAGTTGCAATTTTTTTAAAGTTTATTTTTGCATCGTTTTCAAAAAGTGTAATTCGATCGATAAAGTTAAACGGTTGTAACATTGTAGTCTTGGACGCAACTTGGCCGCTGTGATGGTTTGTGATGAACTGCGTTATTGGTCTTGATAACCAACAATCGGAGGAGTAAGTTACTCTGGTAGAACAATCGCAACAACTTAGCATTATGACGACTACAAAGAAAATCGGTTTTGACAACCCAGGTTCTGAATTTTACCAGACACGCGATTCCATTTACTTTTTCGCAAAGATAAAGGTAATTTTAAATGCATGATGTAGACATTTCGGCAAAATCTATCAACATCGTCAGTCAGAAGAAGATGGAGGCACGCTTGCTGTACGCTTTTTTAAGCAGTAGGAAAAATGAATCGGTAGAATAAGTGAAAGCAACCTCGAAAAGTTTGCGAAGACGTACAGGTGCAAATCACTTTGTCGGCTACGCTATTCGGCGTGACGTCATCAAGCTACGCTATTCGGCGGGATATGCGCCAATTACCATAGCTTGATGACGTCACAGGTTAATGCACATAGCCGTACTACATTTACGAGATGCATCGAGGTGTCAACGTTAAGCTCTTGCTTATGCTTTAGAATCCAGAGCGACTCGAGAATCTGTAGCCGCCACTTGCCAATGATCGGAGGGTTGTCAAAACCCCCCAATGATCTGTGTTGTGTTGCAGATGCGTGCGGGCTTACTCGATTGGTAATATGCGTTGCTGCGCTACGTCAGTTCGCAGATTGAGCAGCGTTTGCCAACAACAGCGTATATGATGTTCAGGGTTCTCACGCGGTTTGAAAGTATTGAATTGTGAAGTCGGTTTCGAAGACCTTGAAGAAGTATTGAATTTGGCCAAAATGTACATAAGATATTGAAAAAGTATGGAAATTCTAAATTCAACATTTATTTATTGAAATTTTGTTCTTCACCGCTGGAGGCGGTTCTGCAGATGCTTTTTACATTGCGTTCCACGAGTTAAATTTTCGAAGAACGATGCTAAATGGTGGTATTGAAGTCTTTTGATTTAATATTAAAAAGGTGTTGAAAAAGTATGGAAAATTGTTTTTGAAAATGTGTGGAAACCCTGTGTTCTGGAAGAGCATGCTAACCTATAAGTGACGTTGTAACAGTTGGATGAAGCTTGTTCGTATTTAACTGACATAAGCGTTGAAGCTTCCGAATGTCAAAAAACAACCTTGAACGGATATACTCCCAGGCATTACGTTTTATGAAGGTGCTTGTTTCTTGCCGCATGTTATTGGTTACCGAGCCCAAGTACGGCAATTGTAACGAAAATATCTGAGTGGCATGATATCGATGTACGTCGCTGGTGCAACAGACGGCTCGTCTCGAAGCATTGCGTGCTTTCATTCAAACGTTGATGAATGCAGCGATCCGTGGAAGTGTTACCAAATGTCGTGCAATGCTAATTTCGATGCGTGGTTATATTACACCTGCTCCTGCTGCTGCGAAGTTTTCTTTGCAGGATGAAGTAAAGGTCTTTGAGACGTCCAGCAATAATTTTACATTTACTTTCAGCTCTTGAGAGAAAATAGCAACTTCGCGGAATGGATAATCACCGCAACGCAAAAAAGAATTAAACAATCTGCATGCACCGCTGAGTAAGTTCCTTTCGCAGTCCTGACCTTGCGTGACCCGTGCCAAATTTTATAATAAATTATAGAAATGTGAATAACTTGACGTTTTTTTTAACTTCGCGTTCACTTTTTTAGACAACAAGCTGGAGCAGGCGAAAAGAAAATTAAACCATACGCCTTCCTACTGCTGGAGCAATTGTGCAACAGTTATGGCAACGTTTCCAAGTCAATCGAAGACCATGGCAAGATGATACATTGGGCTGCTCGACTGTGCGTTCCGACTGTGCAGGTCAGCTCGTTCTACTTGACTACATATCAAAGCTACTCAGCAAATACTGCATTTCTGCTATAGGCTCATAGTTTCTGGTCTTTGTTGAGCAAAGTAGATAGAGACCTGGGTGTGAGTTTGTCTTTTATGTTATGTTGCAGGATGACACTGCTGTGCTCCGCGTAAGCGAAGCGGTGCGGAAATGGATGAGCAATATTACGTACCGGGTTATTGGATCGCTGCAAGTACAGGTGAATGAAGCTACTGCATGGATAGTCTGCACAGGAAGCGCTTACAAAGATTTGAATAGCTAGTTAGTGTGGTTAGTTTGTTTAGTTTCGTTTGAAAAAGATGGAATGAAGTGCTCGCGTTTAATGTAAGTTCCACGGATGCTTTATCCAGCAAAGTCAGATATCTAGTTAGGACTTCTGGACTCAATTTTAGTCATGATCTTTATTGTCGATCTATTTCTGCAACGAATTCAACAAACGTACGCAAATCGATGACCGACTGTTAATGCTTGACGATTGTTCTTGAAACTGTTGTATATCGACATAATGTACTGTTTTCGATGTGCGACATTAATCGTTTGCTTATTCAGCTTATTGTATCTTTTTTCTGCTATGCTGCATTGGCGAATCTGTTTTTATTCGAACTCATTTCTGACAAAAACGAAAAAAATGCAAGTCATTATCAATGCCAGTGTAGCTCAAAGTTACAGACAATTGTTTCGAAATTCACACGTTAGCTTTTGTGGCTTCTTTCAATGATGTGACGCTGTTGCATTTCAGTTTTGGAACAGCATGTTTTCCATAATGTTACCAAGCGAACAATTGAATGCGCAGTGGCATGAACTGATAAGCAGCGACATCTCCGAAATAATGCTTGAGGTATGCTGACCGCGACAATCACTCATCGGAATGGTAGTTTTTAAATGGAGTGCTTCATCATTCGAGCTTTTGCTGTTTCTTTTGACATTTTTGCATGTACCCAGGCCAGTGGCGCATCTGGCCTGACAAAATGGAGTTTTTCAAGGAAGAGCGGGTTTTGATTTAAATTTTCCAAATAAAATCAGGTTTTCTGCACATTTTGTTACGTAAGACACATCAAATTTGGGCAGTGCCACACTCAAACTTCACTAGTACAAACTGGCAGTGGTATCGTCGACAATCACAAGAAAAAATGACCAGGTTATCTCGGAAAGCTGCAGCTTTCGTTTTGCACTTGACAGTGCAGTTATAAAATTACGATCATTTTTTGTTCGTACGATAGTTCTGGTGGTGATGGTATTGGTGGTAATGTGGAAGCACGTGACTTGTTGAACAGTCAACAAACACCAGCTATACAGCAACGAAAAACCATATTTATTCAAAAGTGCGGATACGTATAAGATTTCTACGGTTAATCGTCTGTGTAGCGCTCTCTAATGGGATTAGCTTTGTTCAANAAACATGCTGTTGAAATCGCTNCAAAGACATCAGCGCAATTGCTCCGATGGNTCTGCATCGTGATTTAAAAATCAATTACGATGAAGTAGTAGAAGACTTTTTGCNCCACAAACGATATCATTAACTGTTCATCCCAATAACATTGTTTTTNAAATACAACGCTTGACTGGTATCTTGGTGAGACAATGCGATGATAATATCTGAGGCCAGCCGTCGCGCTTTTTGATATAAGAAGCTCTTCGTAAGAAGTACCCGTCTTACAAACTTAGCTTCACTGAACGAGTATTACTCAGCATGATATTGAAGTAGGCCTAAACCAGTCCTAATACAATTCAGCCGATAAGTGGGAATAGCAGGTAAGACTTATTCTACTGTAAAACAAAACGATTGCGAAATGAGACTAGGTTCTCACACCTTGAACCGTAAAAGCACTAGACAGCTCTGCGTGTGCCTGGCATTGTACGACCTTGTGATAGCTTTGCTTAAGTCTGACACCAGCAGAATAAGAGATACCAAAAAATTTCAATTGATGGACATTTCAAAATAGATTGTTTCAGATTGTTGCGTAGGCGCCATTTCAACAAGGACGNGATGCGGCTGTTTTGTAACAATGCTAATGACTTATGCCNAGCCACTCCGAAAAGTTAGATATCTGCAGGGCAAGCGTTTGATGNTTGATCAGCGTTAATNCNAAGCANCTACGGCACATNGGGTCCTGNCATGACNGCAACACAGACCGCCNGGATGTGCCACTGACTGAGGATAATACTGACTTCAAACGNATTTATATACTTTTTACGAAATCAGATCGCTTTTACAGAANTTGAACGTTGAACCAGACAAAAACTTGGACATTTTNATGGATTTTGAAAAAGTAAATCCNTGCAAGGAAGTTGAAGCTTGTTTTTCAAGTGCAGTATATAAGTATGCAACACAAGTTTCCATGGTGAGTAGTAAGAGTCAGATATTTTCTCAGGTTTCATTGTGTGCCCATGGTGTTCACCATTATGTCTTCTAGATTTGTAAAGAAGGTTGTGCAAAGTTGCTGCATCTTATGTTCAAGAAGCCGAAGCTTAACTTGTACAATTTTTCATGAGTTTATATACGAAAGGTTCCTCACTGAACGTGCCAATAAAACAGTTGCATCTGTTATTTTTTCCAAACATGAACCTAACGTTACATAGATTGATATGTTGCTTTTGCTTTAGAGTGTTTGGATCTTGTTATTTAAGTGTTGTCTGTGTTCACACGATTTTGATAATTACATTGTTCTTCAAAGGATTCGCAAGGGCAATGGTTTTTTCAACGAAAATGGACTGATTTTCGGAAAAGTTCTGGTTTTCACAAACTTGTACCAATACTGGACGGCCTGTTGATGAAAGAATGGAACACACCATCTGGAACAATGAACGAACAAGTCATTCATTTCTTGAAGTGGTCATTTTCTACCAACTTTTTCAAACTTTTCGGTAAATGACATACGTAATCCTGAATGTTCTATCTGAAATTGAATACATGTGGAAGAAATACATGGTCTTAACCTATATGAGAAGAAAAGCCGCTTTCCAAGGGTGTGGTGAACTTGTTTTTAGAAAATTCATGTCTGTTTCCATGTGGAGGTTGCCTTTTGTCGTGGATCTAACAATTTCAGCGGGGTTTGAATTTCCAGCTGACAGGTCAATTCATGACGACACAATGGCTGATTTGGTGCATTGCGACAGTGTCTTGCTACCGTTTGAAACAGGGAGTCTTAACCTGTGGTGCGCGTACCACTAGCGGTACGCGAAGATCGTGCAGGTGGTACGCGAGTAACTTCCATTTTTTCACAAAAACCTGGATTCACAGCTTTCTAGTTTACGTATCGGGCCTTGTTTCTAAATAAATAGATTTTCTTGTAGCCTGCTATTCCTATTGTGACATAACAGTATGACTTTCGATGCGCTGTTGACAAATTTACGCCACTCATCGACCAATTGGTGGTAGGTAAACAAAAACAATAATCTCATTAAAATCAGTTCTGGTCTTTTATTGTTACTGTATATTATTCTTCTGAATAAACTAATATTCAATGAAATTAATTGTTCTGGAAGAAGTGGTACGCTTTGACAATACGGGGTGTCCAAGTGGTACGAGATCGTGAAAAGGTTGGGAATCCCTGGTCTAAAATATTTTTAAAATTCTGGGCTCATTCGAGCATCGACCTATACTATTTGTGAATCCATGTAAATCGTAGCGTCGTCAGTAGACTTTTTCAATTAAGTACATTACGCTTTTTGTGCCGGAATTGAAATAGAATTACTCTGTGAATGACACATTATTTTCCCCTCTATTTTTTACA
>JGI24158J21664_10014043_pt1 | contig 10545 bp, 8 predicted proteins | sample Ectturendosymbi3_FD_21664 | JGI IMG/M metagenome (IMG submission 21664)
TCTACATGAATTGGATAGAGTCACAGCCGAGTCGAGGAAGGTGTCACAGTTGGGAGCTGCAGGATCAGCCGTTTACTTTTTGCAGACGATTTGGTACTGCTAGCATCTTCTCAACAGGGTCTTCAGCATGCACTCGATCAGTTTTCTGCTGCGTGTGGCCGAGCCGGAATGAAAAATAGCACCAAAACGACCGAGGTATTATGTCTCTCTAGAAACCCAAGACAGTGTACGCTGCAAGTGTGCGGCAATACACTGCAAGAGGTGGATAAGTTCAAGTATCTTGGAGTGGTATTTACGAGTAACGGAAGGCGGAGCGAGGAGACTGATGCACGGATTGGTAAGGCTAACGCAGTTCTGTGTGACCTTTATCGCTCTGTTGTCACAAAACGGGAGCTTTCAAACACCTCAAAGCTGTGGGTTTTTAAATCGGTCTTTGTTCCGATCCATACCTATGGTCATGAATCTTGGGTTATGAATGAAAAAATATTGTCTCAAGTGTAAGCGGCAAAAATGGGATTTTTGCGAAGAGTACACGATGTGACACTTCGCAACAAAGTGCGCAGCTGTGAAAATCGCAGAGCCCTGAATGTCAACCACTTCTCCGAATCGCGAGATCCCAGCCACGTTGGTTCGGCCATGTGTCCAGAATGGCCCACGAAAGACTAGCGAGGCGAGTCCTGCTGGCTAAACACACGGGAAATCGACGTAGAGGTCGTCCAAGGACTAGGTGGAGTGACTATATCTCCGACCTTGCTTGGTCCCGCCTTGGTGTGGAGTCAGCAGAATTATTTGAAATTACTGTTGACCGTGAGGTATTTTGAATACTCCTACGGCTGCTGCCCCCTCGATCCTCCTTAGAGAAAAAGCGGGCATGAAAATTAACGAATGAATGAATTTAATGCAGTTTGAGACCATGTTTGAAGTTGAACCCGATAAGTAAAAAGAACAAATCCATTGATGAGAATGGAAGAAAAGATATTAAGTGACTGTGAATTCGAACCGGAAAGTACAATAAGTCAAAACGGCTTCTACTGAAAAACAATTATGGAAGATACCTTAAATCAATTTTACTACTTCATGTATTTTTGTCAAAGCACGAAAAATTGTTATTGTTGAATAATACGACTTAAATAATGTTATAATACTGTGGCTCCCAATCTCCTGACCGCGGACCGGTAGCGGGCCGCGAAATTACAAAATGTATACTGGCGGTGACACCACTCACTTTCTGGGCATGTGATTGGTGCATTCTTCCCATGTAAGCACTGTTGCGTTCATAGAATGAGAGCGTTGGTACATAAAGTGAGAGGGTTGGACATGCAGCAGCCTTATCTGATGCTTCTGTTGAAACCTCTCGGTTGTCGTTGCGTTGAATATGCGATTCACCACGAACGGGATGTGCGCGAAGAACAACACCCAACACCCGTATGTACGTGGCGCGAACAAGCAATAATGGCGCCACACGTTCTTTTTGTGAAGGCTGCGCCTGGCACGACCTTCACATCCTGGTCACAGCACCACTTTGTTGCGATCGGAATGCCCGAGCGGAATGTGCGCAAAGGTTCACACTGTGGCGGCAAGCAACAATAGAGATCATGCACCGCAATCACGTTATTATTGCTTAGCTTTGCTTTTACGTCACTCCTTTACCAAAGGCTTTGGCCATCGGCTCAGGTAGTTTTTGCAGGCAGTTCTGAATGTTGACTGGTAGTTGGCCTTACAGCCGAAGATTATTACGTTGTTCTACAAGTTCCCTAAGGCAGTGCGGACTGGCATATGAGTGGTATTTCGTTTTTTTGCATGCCTAATGTTGGTAAAAACAACTCAAAATTTTATTTGAGTCTAAACGAAACTTGGACCACTCAAGATTCTCTTACAAGCCCTCAAAGAAGATTTCTTCACCCACTGGGCGAAATATCTCAAATCATTTAACTCCTTGAATGCATACATCGTTAAATGTGTTTAACGTCGCTCTTACACTTTTGCTAGAATCTCTCTCTTTATATATATATATATATCTATATCTCTATATTTATTCTTGTTATCTTATTTGCCCAAACATGACTCTTTGCAGTTGGATTTGTGAGATACAGACCTCGTTCGACAAGTTTTCATAAAAAAAGGTCATCTTGCAGCCGGCTAAAATGAGTTGGATCTCTTGATTTTCAACTAAACACAAAAAAATAACTGTTACTGGGGGTAGATAACTCAGCGATAGAATGTCCCCTCCAAATGGAACGGTTGGGTGTTCGATCCACGGCCTATGAGTGAATCAACATAGCGCTCCTTGGGCAAGAGTGTTCACCCCAACCGCCCCGGCAAGAAGCAAATTTCAAGCTTCGGCATGCAGCCTATTGCCGTCACCCAAAATTAAATAAAAAGAAAACTGTTACTAACCTTATCTGATGGATAAGACAACATTTTCGCCGAACAATTTTACTTATAATTGCATCGAAAAATTACTGGCACTTTGTCTTCATGGATCTCAAATTAAAAATTTTGTTTCTAACCAACAAGGACATTTGATGTTACTTTTCTTTCATGTCGTAAAATATTAGATAATTGCAATCAAATAAAATTGTAATCAGAGCTAAATGTAACCAGACAAAAAATGACCAAATAGCTTGAAATGGCGCTTTTGTTGACTGTATGCAACCGTACATATATTTTAATTTAATAGCAGGACCGGCGTAAGACAAGAGTCTGCCATTAAAAAGCGCAGGAGGAGTAAACTTTAAGATTTCAAAAATTATACATCTGCAAATAAACAATGTAAGATTATTATAGCTTTTTTATGAAAATGACAAAGCAGATAATTTTTTGTTGGTGCTATTGGTAAAAGAAGGCTTTCCTTACAGTTATGCAAAGGATTGCTCCTAAAAGGAGCAATTTTGGAATTTGGAATGAAGTCTTGTCCCTTAAAACAAGTGCAATGGTGCATCTCATCTTTATTTATTGGTTCGCAATCACTTTTTATGCAAGATGACACTGTAAGTCTAAAAATTTATCGACGTCCATGATGAGAAAACAAGGTGCAAACATTGCATAAAAGCGTTTAGATTTTTAACCGACGTGCCGATTTATTGAGGCTGAAAAATCGACAGTGGTCTATCGATTATTAAAAATGTTTTCTTATCAGAATTTGCTCTGGTCTTTAGTCAATCGGTTTCTTTTATGCATCTTCAGGATATTCCAGCTTTTGTTGCGGTCATCTATCTTAATAGACAACCTGACGACGTTTCTCATGATGAGCTTTTGGTGATTATAAGTTTGAACACTACACCAACAACATTCCAGTGATACCTATTTTTATCAAGTACAATACTGATCACCATAAGACCGAGTTTAACTTTGAGTTTTTCAAGTGTGTGATTATCAACGAGTACACTACCTGTAAAGTATGACATGGCCGAAAATTTAAAACATGCAATGAGAAAATGCGTAAATTCTTTTGGCACAAAGAAACATTTTGCAAGGACTTTTTCATATGTATGCTACTTTCCTAAAATTTTTCTAAGCCCAAAAAGCTAGGAAAATTATGGGCAGAACTTGCATCCGGTTTTGCGTTTTTACTTAAATTTTTCTGACGTCCTAATTTCTGGGTAAGTTTTGGCAGAGAAGTACGCGGGAACAGAATTTATCACGACCAAATTCTGAGTAAAATTTGACATAATACCTTTCCAATTTTGAGTTTCTTTATCCACAATTCGAGGATCCTAAAACTTAATGGAAAACGTGCTGATAAGTCTTCATCCAACCTTTGCTACCAATTCCACACACATTAGCTAATCCATTTATCGTTGTGACGAAATGGAAGGGGGTGCCGGTGTGCAACCGTAAATAAGTTTTTCCCAGTTTCTTCTGAACCCCATCCATGCTAAGCTAACTTCAGTGTAATACCTTTGATTGCTTGAGATAGAGCACGTTCACCTTAGTCAAAAGGCAAGTCGTATTTCGTCCCTCGAATTCAATCAAAGCGTTTCAACCAATGTGCGAATCCTTGAGGACCGCAAAATTACTGCAGTGGCTTTGATGCAATATCGTTCATAACTCGCCGAACTATTGCGCTAGAGAGTCAATCAAGACATAATCAGATGCGGATTTTCTTGTACTTTCTTTTGAAAATCTGGCAAGTTGGCACTTGAAATGTTTCAGGGCAGTGTGACGCCACGAGGACAACCCTGTGACGTCATTTGGACCTGTCAAAAGATTTCAAGTGCGAATTTAACCGTTTCCTTTGAAAAGAAACTGCTCGCAATGGATTTCTTACAACTTATTTTAATTATCGAATTTTGCATTAAGCCGAAATACAAGAAGTAAGTACCCAAAAATGGCGCTGTAATTCACCCGTTGAATTTGGACAAAGTGAATTTTTAACGAAAATCAGTTTTTTTTACAGAGTAAAGCGAAATCGCAAAAGATCCAAACCCGAATCAATAACAATAATAAAAGTTTAATTTGCTGAATCATCAATTTGCAGGTAAAGCAAAAAAAAACATTTTTCTGACATCTTGTTTCCGGGCATACTGGGTAGTAGACCGGTTTGTCCAACAATAAACTTGGGCAGTTGTTTACATGAAATCAGCAAAATAAATTAAAACCGTTACGCACCGATTGTCGCGCTTGACCAAGGACCGCGTTCGGGCTTTGGGCAGGGGGGCCCATTCGAAAATTTTGCCATGTCCTCCCCTACCAAGAAAATTTTGCCATGTCTTCCCCTTAGATGCTGGTTGGATCTCCTCGACCAATCGTCAGGGTTCTTACCTTCTGGAACCGCGTGATGGGTGGAATTTTTTCTACGTCTGTGTTGACAAAGCATGTCCAGACTAGGGTTGAAATATTGGAAATCCTCATTTGATGGAAGATTGTGTTTATGAATGAATCCCACTAGGAGGAAGGGTATGCGTTTTCATGTTGAAGTTATTCGGCATGTGTTTGCAACAGGTGTACGGCTCAAAAGCGCGTGCACTCTACTAGGAATTAGTGGAGGCAACTGGAGATAACCTGCAAACGGTTAAACCTAACGAATAAACGATCGTTTTGAAAGACGTCAGTGTGACATTAGGGTAAAGAAGTGTGTAATCGGTTTACATGGAGACGCTAACCTGAAAGATAACCAAGAGATCCTGTTGCTGCTGATGCGCTGAAGCAACGCACAATGTATCATGAACACTTATTACCAACACCGAGATTTACACAAATGCACTTGATATACAAATTCTCTGAGCTACTGCAATGTCTCAACTGATATGTTCTGATAACTGTTGGACGTTCGTGCCAAATGAAGTGCAGAACTGTCAGCCATTCGCCACATGATTGTCCGCAGCTCACGTCTGGAAAAGCCAACAGGGCTTACACGAGTATGCACAACTAAGACATCCTACCGAATAAAGTGAAGCTCTGGTAGAAAAAGATGTAAATAAGTTTTATATTCAGCATTACTTCGTTGTTACAAGAGGTTCGTGAATGTATAGCGGACATAAAATAGGAGTGGAAGCTGTTCAAAACAACTGACATTTTGTCAGCTGCTCAGTTACGTGGACAGAAACGATTGAGTGTGGCCACAGATGAAAAAAATGACCCTTTGGTAGAATCAGGATATGAAAGATGGTACGCGAGCAGGGAATTCTCATGCACGATCTGACTTCATACCAGCAAAGTGTCTATAGAGGCATGCATACTTTTGCAGCACTACCCATCAAAGCATTGACTGTGGAACAAATGCTTTGAAAAGAACAGCCACAATTTCCTTATAACATGAGGTAAATTTACACAAAACGTTATGCCAGGAATAATTGCATTTCGTTTTTAAAATCATTTTAGGCAAATGGAACAAGTCTACAATTTAGAGTTGAAAGCTTCGTTTATGCAATTTAAGTTGTAGCAAAAAGTTTCAGCATAAAATCAGATTACTCAAAAGCCTCACAATCACTCTTTCTGAAATAAAACCAGATATTGTGTTTCACATCACCAAAACCCTTGCTCACTCAGTTTCAGCGGAGTTAAATTTGTGATGCTGCCCATTTCAAAACTACACTTCCTTAGGTTGGCGACAACCGTGGCGATTAATAGGAACAAAGCTTTCTTTTTAACAGTATAGAAGTAGGCACCAATACATAGCAAATATGTTTTCCATAAAACCGTTCGTGTTCAGAGAGCACAGCACCCTGAAATTTCTACGCAGTGCGTAAGCCGTGCAGGCCCTTGTAACACCGTTGGAGTTTAATATACGAGTACTTCACTTGCTTAGAAAAACCATCATCAGTGCAATTCTTGAACAGAGCACGCAACACTAAAACGATGAAACAGCTGTTCAGAGTAGGAACTTAAAATGAAAATTATGACAAGATATCATTGAATACGACAATCTCGCACATTTTCAAAAGTTATAGTCAATAGTCACTTTGATGCGTAAATACAAAACTGAACTAAGAGTTATTAATAGGGCAAGTTTTTGTTGCAGTAAAAAAGTGAGAAAGTTGAATTTGTTTTCAATGAAAGTTGCATTTATGCGCAAACATTGCAAACGACACTAATTTACTCAAGCGTTTTATTTAGCCTACATAAATGCTAAACATTTCCAAATATTTTTGGGCAAGAAATGGCGTCGTACTTGGCTGGGGTTGTAAAATTTCTAGCTTGCAAACCGACTGTTTCGTTACAGATAACATTGAAACGCAGCTAATCCGTCATATAGGTCTTTTTCATGCAATCAAAAAGAATAGAACAAAACTGAACTAGTTTTGTAGTATTTTTTTATATCACACTTTTACATTTTGCGCAATACTTGATAAAAACTGCAGTAAAAAGTTGCACGTAAAAATCGAAAACGTTGCAAAAAGTTGCAATATAAAATTCCTGGAAACAGCTCAAAATATTGAACTACATATATTTTGAGTATTTGGGAGCCTGATGGAAGCTGTAAAAAAGTTGCAAAAGTTGCAAAAACTTGCCCTAGTTATTAATTGAAGAGATTTTTCAAAGAAAACCGTGAAGTGCATTTTTTTGCAGCTGTCATGATTTCACTAATTTTAATTTTTTCTCAGAATCGCAAAACAGCTCGGACCAGATGCAAATAATCAAACAAGATCTGTGTTCCTGGCAACAAACTCACAACCTGGTTCATCAAAATGTAGTCACGATTCGTTTCAACTCCAGTTGGCATTACGGTAATGCTCTCTGCATGTCAATAAGCGATGACGACACATGCTGTACAGGAAAGCCATCAGGTTTCGAAAAGTCTACAAATCAGCAACCATATGTAAAAGAATTTTTTGCGTAAAGATTTGTGAAATTTAGATTATCAAAACGCGTTTCGTGTTGTTTAAAAAGTTTTGAGACGACCTTCAGCTGTCGCAAAGTTCTTAAGATATAGTTTTTGTTTAGGTGTTTACCTGTATTTGTTACAGATTCAGAGAAATTTTGAAAACAAACCGTGGGCACAAAATTGCACGATTGCATTTAATGCACAAAATACTTTTATATAAATGTTTTCACAAGGTTTTTCTATTTGAATGCTTTGAAACACTTCTGATACTGTAATACCCTGTATGCTTCTTTATTGTCTTGTGGATGTGCCAGCAAAAACATTAACCCTCTGTTTACAGCAATAACTTCCATAATTTACCGAGTGCTTTAATCACTGCAATGCTTTTAGAAAAAACAACTTAAAATCCACACTTACGTTTGACACAGACCCACCTTCAGCAACGACCGACTGTAAAAACCTTGCTTTCAACTTTGTGAGGCTCTACCCCCCAGACCATATTTGAACACTTTGTAAGCCTTAGAAATACCATGCCATGCAAATCGAGTAAAGACTCAGTGATCTTTTTGAAAACAGCGACTGATAATCCTTTAAAGAAACCCACAGTTGTTTTGTTGCTGGTTTTGTTTCTTTGGAAATGAGTATCGCAAACTGCTTGTTGTTTGTGCAACAATTTGTTAGAATTTTTTATAGTGATGCTGTTTCCTCTTCATAAAGCTCTGGAACGAACACCTTCAGTTCCTCAATTGGACAGACCAGTAGATCTACATACGAAAAGCCACCTTGAGTTTTTTATCCCATTAAAAAAAACAATAAGCAAAAGTTGACAATTTAAGAACTCTAGAAAAACTTTCATTGAACCAAATTATCTTTTGGCTAGAGTTGTTGGTCAGAAACACCAACGTGCTTGCTCCCACTCTTTTATTGATGTAACAAATGAAATTCGGTGAAAAGTTCGCATAAGAAATACAGAAGACGCGTTCAACCCTAGCTTGAAAGTCTAAAGAACCAACTGCTCTTTATATGAAGCCAACGTAATCCAATACCATCAACTACGGAAATGCACTCACAGTAAAACGTGCGGAACATATTTGCTTGTTTTGATTCTTACTGTGAAGAATGAACTGCTTTAGTGTCCAATAAAGTTGACTTGTATAACATCCTTTTTATTTCTAAATGACGAGCGTTACTCAATCGACCCTAAATCAAAGTTTACTGCCGAAGCTACAGTAGATTTCCATTGGTCGATATTTGGCAAAATAAGCCATAACGTGACAAGATTTTCACGCCATTGTCATTTTCAAGACATCAACGACTTTCAGCGACACTCCGCTGTTGAACATGTTGACGTGACTGCGAAGGCTTGAGTAGAAGGACACGCCCTGGTCAGTCTATCAGTTGCAGTTCTACGGACCAGACAAACTTGGAATCTCCTCAACCGTGGTAAACCTCGAAGTAACGTCCCGGATTTGAGAGAAGAAGTCCTGTTAAAAATGTCGGAGCAAAATCTATCAAAATTGCCTTTCCTTATATGGTAATGCAGAGGTAAGCAAACGGCTTTGCCGATCGTGCACAAGTCGGAGAAAATGAAAATAACATTGTGTTGCGATCGGAAATCCGAGCGGCATGTGCGCAAAGCTTCGCACTGTGGCAGCAAGCAACAATAGAGTTCACGCCATGATCACTCTATTATTGCTTGTTCACGCCACATATATGTATAGTGTTGTTCTTCACGCACATCCTGTTCGTGGTGAATCACACATTTAACGCAACACCACCGGAGAGGTTGCAACAATTGCAAGGCCTTGGACAGATTGTAGGTTATTATTTCCATAACAATTTGAAGGATATTCAAGGCACCGTCAAGTTGCACTAATGACTGTCAGGTCATTTTATTTTAAAAAGTTTTGCTGTTATTGTAAAAACTAAAGCAAAATTAAGTGGAAGTATCTGTGGCCGAAAAACTGTATGGCAAAAATGTTTTGGTGTGCAAGGATTTTTCACGCGGTTTGCACATGTGCATGCAAGCCGAGTGTTGAAGATAGTAGTTTTACAAACCAGAAACATATTTGCTTCTCAAAAAAACTAAGTAGCTAGCTTGTTATGGATTCGATGAAGTTCTGTTTTTATAAAATATCACAATTTTAATACTTAAGATTGTTTTCTCTTATTGAATAAACAAATTGTGTCAAATTGTGTGTAGATCAGTGGCCAGTTAGTTGAAACACTACATAGCTCCTAACAATAAACTAGATGAAAGGACATACCGCAAAACGTAAAAGTACAAATTATATTTTTGAAACCTTTGAAGATACCAATCCTCAAATACTTTCATGAGTTAGAACAATTGAAAATTATTCCAAAACATTGCCAATTACTCCGGAAAATTTGTAGTAAAAAACAAGCAATCGATCCTCTGCCAAGGCATTCATCAAAATTGACTGTCAGCGTTGCTTTTAGATTAACTCGAAGACTTTTCCTACGGGATTGCAATCTTTCGCCTCAAGCATTTGCGGGATTAAGGCTACTTGAGACATGTCAGACTTTGATTGCACATTACGCGTACCGAGAAATTCAACGGTTTTCAATTTCTCGGAAGAGAAGCTCGCTTCAGTAAGTGCACGTTGTCAAGTCAAAACAAGCATCATGAAAGGAAATTAAAATGGTTCTGCCTGGTGTACCGCCACTCTTGAGTGGACGAAAAAAAGTCCATGTTTCGAAGGTGATGTTAAGTAATTGTTGGCAATGCATTCATTTTTAAAAGTTGGAAAAACGAATGAAGTTTTTGCAATATTTTATAAAAGTCTGGGTTTTTTCTTTCGTTTGAGTGAGTTGTTCTTTAATCCACTGCTAGCCCGCCGAGATATCGGGGCAGGTGTTGAGCAGCCATTCGGTTGTCTCATCGTCCAGAACCGTCAGGCCGTGTAGTCCGTGGGGGCTCGATGGATTGGACAGTGGAGGACGACACGACATGGTCGACGGTTTGTTCTGCGCCACACTCACAGGCCGCAGAGGAGGCCATACCCATTTGTACAAGCAGGAGCGGAAACGTCCGACACCGGTGCGGAGGCAGTTGAGCCGGACCCAGGCCCTTCTTGGGAGGGTCATTCCAGGGGTGTGTGCACCGGTGTCTGGAATTGAAGTGCGGAGTCTTGTGGGGTTGTCAGCCCACCCCGCATTTCATTGATGATCCGCCCACTGCGCCGCACGTATGTTGTTGTTGTCAGAAAAACTGATGAGTTGTTTTGCGGCGGGTACAAATGGGTGTCTCGATTTGA
>JGI24158J21664_10014046_pt1 | contig 10544 bp, 13 predicted proteins | sample Ectturendosymbi3_FD_21664 | JGI IMG/M metagenome (IMG submission 21664)
GTCATCTATGACGAAACAATTGGTTTGCAGGCTAGAAGTTTTACAACCCCAGCCAAGTTTGCAGGCTAGAAAGTTTGGTTTGCAGGCTAGAAGTTTTACAATCCCAGCCAAACAGTTGGTTTCCAGGCTAGAAATTTTACAACCCCAGACGACAGTGCCCGAACTCAATTAGAGGTGGAAGTGCGGAAAATCTTACCTTCCGCGCAAACGAAAATAGGTTGTGTCAAGTTTTTCGCAGTCAAATCTGCGCATATATGCAACTCACTGCCCATAAATGCAACTTTCGTTGAAAATAAATGCAACTTTCTCACTTTTTTACTGCAACAAAAACTTGCCCTAATCATCATAAATCAAATTAATTGAAAATCATAGGAAAATATTGAAATTGCTGCAATTTGAAATATTTCAGCTCATAATTTTTTTGAAGTTTCTGATGAAAAGGTAAGGCTTAGAAAACATTATATTTTTGATAATGAAGCAGAAAACAAGATTAAAAAATTCTGGAAATATCAGTTATCGACTGACGGTCCATGAATGGCCGATATATTGGTATTGGCCCCAAAAAAGCCTTATCGGTCGATCTCTACATTTTAATGTCTTTTTGAAGACCTAGCAGTAATAGTGAGTAGCATCAGAACTAAACTGCTTGAATGGCAAGTGGTTGTGCTGTGTGAAGGTTGTCTAACAGACGGGTTCTGATGGCAGGCAGGTGGGAAACAACTGAGTTTAATGATTCATTGTGGAACGCGGTTTGGTTTTTCTGACCAAGAAAGGGGTAACGTAGGAAAAGGTAGTTATCGGATAATGAAAGAAAAGAGAAATAAAAGAGTAAATGTCAGGCGATGCTTCTTGTTAGCGAAGAAATGTTGGAATAAATCTTAACATTGACATGTGCAACCATCATTCCGTACGGTTCAAATCTATTTGAAAAAGATGCTTTCTTGGGGTTGTCGACAATTAAAAGCTTTAAATTTTCTGTAAGCTTTCGCGGAATAGGCTCTGCTTTCATCTTTTTGCGATGACTCAAACTGCACAAATCTGTGTTCCAAAAACCTGTCTCCACACCAAGTGAAACGTTTCAATCCATCATCAAATCTTTAACAGGAAACCGATTTCACGTAACACTACGCATCTTCAGTCCTACAATCTTATTCAAACGGATGTCGAGTGTGTTTAGTTTATATTTGAATTCTTCGTGATCCGAACTTGGTGGTACTTTGCAGCCGGACCAAAGTTCGTCAACATCGGATTCTCATTTTGCGGCAAAGAAACATCGAGACTGGAAAACAGCAAACGGAAGAAATTGCTGAAGTCCAACCGTTCCGACCCGGAAATGGAGAGAGCTTCGCGGATGAGAACATGTGTGTTGTGATGAGAACGTGTGTGTTGTGATAAGAACCAGTGTGTTGTGAAGAGATCGTGTGTGTTGTGATGAGATCGTGTGTTGTGATGAGAACCAGTGTGTTGTGTTGAGATCGTGTGTGTTGTGATGAGATCATGCGTGTTGTGTTGAGATCGTGTGTTGTGATGAGAACCAGTGTGCTGTGATGAGATCGTGTGTGTTGAGATCGTGTGTTGTGATGAGAACCAGTGTGCTGTGATGAGATCGTGTGTGTTATGATGACAAGATGTATGCAGGGAGAAGCTATGTATGTTACGATGCATGCTACGCAGAACGTATGCGAAACTGTTCCTGGAAGTGCAATATAAGTGAAACCCTGCTCAAATGTAACAGCTGATGTGCAATTCGCAAGACATCCGTGGAAAGTGGGTCAATGTGATCAAAGTCATATCGGGATGTTTTGTGTAAATCTCTCTCTTTACGCCTTTTTATGACACCCTATTCTTTTTTGGCTCATTCCTTTAGACCTTTCTGTTGCTTCCTTTAAGACCGATTAAAAAATATTCGTGGCCTGACTCGCATTTTTGATATATAAGCTTCCAAAACGTTTGGCCTTAACACCTCAAACGTAGATATTGAACAAAAAACTTGGTTTTCAACAAGGATCTTGGTGGCCAAATGATTGCCCGTTTGAACGGGTCTTAAATAATGTCCTGGGGGCAAACGGCGCCCAGCACAAGGGCCAGTAGGATTGAGTGAGCAAGTCACGAATGAACTTAATCAACGGAGTGATCCGACGAACAGTAATCGATCATCCGCTCCCTGCACCAAGTCGTGTATAAACGATGTTATTTTGCTTTTACCCGGACAGACCCAGACTAATGTTCGGTCCACTCACTTGTTTTGCTTCGTCTCGCAGTGGAAATACCAACCGATGAGATCATAGACGAAGCAGAACGCAGCGCGCGCGGCATCAAACAGATCCATCGTGTCGCTCACCATTATGACGTATACAAAGACCTCTTCGGCCACGCCGACTTCTATCCAGTCGTGCAGATGGACGTGGCCTTCTTCAACGACGACGGCGAATGCGTCGCGCCTGTTTATTACGGAAACGAAGTCCTGCCCTCTGAGGTAAGAAAACAAATCACCGTTTTTTTGGAGCATATTTTCCTTGTCAGCTGCACCAGGTACCTTTGTTGCTGCTTGAATGTTTATTGTTACGAATATTGTTATCTTTATTGTTATGCTGCAGCTTGACCTTTGTTGCGAGTGACTTTCTGAGTTTCCACACAGGACCGTAGCCCGGTTTCAATGTTTGGGGGGCAAAATACATTTTAGGGGGGAAACATTTTTGTTTTCATTTTATGTTAAAAAAATTTTTTTCTAGGCACAGAAAAATTTGGGAGGCGCTGACCCTGAATGCCCCCGTGGCTACGGGCGTGTTTCTGCATGCTGGCAATAACCTCCCTCCTTTGACTAACTTCTACTCATTTGTACCTGTCGTCCTCAACGAAGATATTTCACGAAACGTGGCATCATTTTCTTTTCTTATTTGCTGGAAAACCCTGGCACTTTTCGCAGTACTGTTTTCGGTGGGTTATTCTTACAGTAATAAGGAAGCTACCAGCGAACTCGATAAGGAAGCCACTAGCGAACTCGATCAAGAGTTAATCTGCGAACTCGATCAAGAGTTAATCTGCGTTGCACGTTGCTCTCCTGCAAATTTCGACGAGGCACCGGTGAATACTTTGGCCTAGCTTGGGGGTAAAGCGCGCGCCACCAATTCTGATAGGCCGGATTTACAGCAACATTTAATACACTCCGTGCATATCTTTATTGGATCAACAAAACAATGGTCTTCCAACCATAACGCAAAACAAAACGGCTGAATTGTACAATGACTTTCGTGCGTGGCACCAAATATGGTAGACTGGGTTCGATTCCCGGTCGGGTCATACACCGGTGACTTGAAATCGTTACTTGCGACCTGCCCAGCCGCGTGCTCGGCGTTGATGTATGGGTGCAAGGAAGCAGGTCACGCGCGCTGCTGACATTGACTCGCCACCATTGCGTAAACAGCCGCGTAGCCCTCGACGCAAGTAAGTGGGGGTGGACGCCGCAGTGACCTCTCGCGACATTCCGGAATGAGCGCAAAGCCAATCAATGCTAAGTGTCTTGTTAAATGTTGAGTTTGTCATTAAATACCGGGTGTGTTGTCGGATCCTGACTGTGTCATTAAATGTTAAGCGTGTTAATGGATGCCTAGTGTGTTATAGGAATGCTGAGTGTGTTGTTGGATGCTGGAACAAGCTTTAGTTGAATAAACACGACAGTGAAACTGCTGCAACATGTTGTCGCACGGATGGTCTGATTGTAGTCCTTGTCCAGTAATGTCGGTCAGAAATTCTTGTTTTTTTTTTCAGAGCGTTTTGTTTTATGAAACGAGTTCATTTTTCAGTGGCTTCTATCCCATCCTTGTTGCATAAAACAGTATCTTTCGCACAAAAAATCCAAAAGGTTGTTGTTAAACAGGCGTCCCTACCGCCAAAGGTGATCTTTGACAGTGATCACGAATCGTTGTGGACATTACTGCTGGTAAATCCTGACGGGAACCTGGAAGACAATAATGCGGAATATGTACACTGGTTCGTGTAAGTACGCCTGGCTCAGTTCGTCAGTTATGCTGCATATGTGGAGTAGAATCTATATACGAGTGAGGATAATTGCTTCGGGAAAGCTGGGTTCGAATCCCTGCTTAGTTTCAAGTAATGCAAGAGAGTCATTTATTGCTGTAGGGGACAGCAGAGCAACATGATGCTAAATTTCCTGGTGCGCGCGTAAATCACCTCCACGTCACAATGAACAAAACGTAAGTTGTCCAAAGGCGGTCATGGTTCAGCAAACACCCCACCCACGTGACCATACATAAAACCTGTCGCGGTTGAATGGTTGCGAATGGCTCTCGAATGAAATGAAATATAAGGCACAGCTTTTAGAGTTGGTCAACGTTTTGGGGCGAAAAAAATGGTCCATTAAAGGTCAACAAGAACGTTTTAAGTTTCTGTACCTTTGAAGAAAAGTTTACCACTTTCGTAGCCGGTGACATTTTATTGTGACCAATACAAGCACGACATCCTCCCTGAACCACAAACTGTTATTTGCTGGATTCCCGTTTTATCTCTCCGAACAAATTGCCTTTTTATTGAGTGCGTGCTGCAAGTGGCAGCGTCTGAAATAAGTGGCCTCCTCATGCAGTGCAACAATCTTCAGCGATCTTCTTCTCCAGCCACTCCAAGCTCATATGCGTCCGTACCAGTGCTCCGGGGCTTGGGGGGGCAGGACAACAAGGTCCACTTAGTGTGCACGGTGTTTTGATAGCAAGACACAGCTGCCAAGATGGGCCATTGCTTGCCCCTCTCCACAGGAGTAGCCACCATCTTTAACGATATAGTTTATGGGGCCGAAGATTTGCTTTCTTCTCGCTTAAGACGCTGTCTGGCACCGAGCTGTTGCGTTTTTCTCGCGAAGGTCAGCCATTGTCTTGTTTCGCTCAGGTGGGGGGAGGAGGAAGTTATGTTCCTGTTGAGGAACGTTCTCTGAATCTTTAGGTCGCCTATTTACTACCACAGGCCGCATGAATTGTGCATTATGGGCCGTAAAACCAATTAATTTTATCGTAAAATTCTACCTTTAGTTGAGGGACGTTCTCTGAATCTTCAAGTTAAACAAAATAACGTCTTGCAGGCACCGAAATAAAAAGGCAAGTGTGTCAACGAACNAAATCGTGAGATTGGCAGTTCAAACGTGCCTTTTTTTAACGAACCGTAACGGCGTCATATCATCACCTGTTACGTCACATTGCATTCCATCACACACACATGCATAGCAGCGGCGGTTTGAACCAAAATCGCTTCGATGGATGAACATGTTCACTTTGTCGAAAATCAGAGCAGCATTAACTGCTTTGCGTTCCGTTGTACTCTACAAGTGTTTCTTTTTATATATATATAAATTACGCTTTCGCCCCACGCTGGCAGTTGCCAACAAAGCCAGGATTGTTACGTGTGTTCCAGCGGCAACATCAAAGTGAACGACCTGACATCCGGCGACACGGTGATCGACTACCTCCCCCCCATACCCCCACGAGGAACAGGTCACCACAGGATGGTGTTCGTTCTGTTCAAACAAAGCGAGAGGATTGATTTCACCGAAGAACAGAAGCCGTTGCCCTGGTAACTGTGACGCCTCGGGTTGTTCCCTAGCAACACGTCATATATTTTTGAGCCGTCAGTTGTTTTGTTACGAAACACGTGGCTGACGTCACGGTTGAGTAGTTCTTCATGCATCAGCGCCAGCTCTTACCTCCTTTCTTTGTTGCGTTTAAAATAAGTTTTTCTGAGTTGCGCCTTTGGAGCTTTCAAATAACTCACCTGGTTGGTTTGATGGTTACAATCCGACTGGAACAAAACTTTAACCTTCTGTATTCCGGGATGTTTATTTCGCTTTGCACTGTCAACTGAAAAGTCCACCATTGCCTCTAAAACAATCCTTCCGGTGGCCATGGTTTGCGCGATCTCTATTTCGTTGTCCGTGTACTCCTTTGTGACGGGGTCATCTTGCGTGGCAACAATTTTGACGTCACAATGTGGACGAAAGAGCGTATTATGATTTCGTAAATGGGTCGTTTGTATTTGACGCGGACAACCTGACTCCTTCGTGCTTTCCTGAACAACCTTTCCTTTCGTGGATCGCTATTATTACGATTTAATTCCGTGNTGTGACGTCAAACAATCACAATCGCCTATTCCATTGTTCATCTCCAGTCTGCTGCTGCGCGATCGGTCATTCAAGGNCAGGACCGTGTACAAAAAGTACCAGTCTGTTCTGACACCTGCGTCTCTGAGGTTCTTCCAGTGCATGTGGGAGCCNTGCGTGCAGGAGACCTACCACAAGNTGCTCGGTGAGTCGGGGGTGTTCAGTTGTCGTGGACTTTCGCGACAATGTCCACTGCTTTGGTGAATTCCAATCAGGGCCGGATTTATCAACGACCATAGTCCAAAACACTTTTAAAATGTAATGTCCCAAGCAATGTAAGTGTAAACATTGGACAATTACGGCTTTTTAACAACAACAAAATCAACATTTACTTCAAAGGAACAAATCAATCCAAATCCGGCTCTGATCCTAATTTTCGAAGCGATTTACAGTCAGGATCCAATCCAAAATTTAAAAAATCGTTATAGCCAGGATCTGGTCCAATTATTTGCAACTGTTACACCCCCATGTGTTTCCTGCATGAAAACGTTTATCAACCGCGTTAGTGCGAAAACAATATCTGGACTGAATGTTGAAAAACTTGGAAGTCAGAGCTGCTTCGTATCATACGTCTTGAGCAATCCAGTAGGCGTTACGCCTTCAGACCACAACCAAGTTTGAAGGTTCGTAGAATCACAGAGCAACCGACTTGAAGCAGTGGTAAAGATTGTAGCGATTTGCGAATTTCATGTTATTGTGACGGTGATTATAGGTTTTCTCAAAGATGCGTCTTCCGTCTTCGAAAAATTATTATTTTCACACCTTTGAATGCTGCGAAGCCAGCCGTGCGAAAATGCGCTACAACTTCAAAGTGGGGGGACCGGAACAAAATGCTATCTAAGATAGAGGACCTCGTTTTGTGTTTTGCGTCATGATCAGTGGCGTAACTAGAGGTTTGTGCTGGGGGGCAAAACTTAGCTTAACGGGGCCCACCAGCCAACACTCAGAAAAAAAGTTAGAAAATGATAGTGAATCCGTATGTTGTGGATATCTATACTACCTGAAACAAACCGAAAACACCCGGAAAAACGCAAAAAACAGCCTAACGGAAAACTAAAATAATTCTAAATATCAAAATGTGAGCCAAAGGTGGCACAGTTTTTACATTTAGCTTGCCAGGGGGGGGGGCGGTTCGCTCCTCTGGCCCACGTCAGTTACGTCACTGATCGTGATTGTGCGCCTCCAGACCGCGGTTGTGTTACCGACGGACTCCTTTATTACGTAAAAAAACTTTCAACGCAGACATGGCCGAACCTGTCTACGAATTCGTGCCAAGGACTTATCAAGAGCTGGGAGCGCTGAGGGTGATACCGCACAAAAAGACCCAGGCCTGGTTGGAGAAGTTCATGCCCGAGGAACCAATTTATCCCGGTGGGGGGAAATTCACGTGACAACGAAGCAGCGCGGGGTTTTTTCCTACAAACTGACATTTGCTGAAAGCGTCGCGCTGTGCCGTTGAAGTCCCTCTTTCCGGCGAAGACGGTGGATCATTCGCTGCTACCTCCTCCAGCGCATTCGTTTCTCGCCATTGTGACCGGAGCAAGGACGAAAAGGGGTTGGTCGGCACACAATGCGGTATTGTGACGTATCACTCGAGCGATTTTTAATGCGCGTGCATAGCGTTGAGGCGAAAATAAAGTTTCGTATCTTTCTTGTCGTGCAAATGTGAAGCCTGGCTTGCCCACATTCCCTGGTTGTAATTTTTAGGCGCTTATCAGCGATGAAAGAACACCAGTGGATAGGCCCGCGGAGCATCCGGGTACAGTTTCTCCCCCAGACCTTAAAACCTGGCGCTACGGAGCAACAGGGTCCTCGCAGGCCCTTGCAACGGCGCGTCGCGTCATAAGGCCTACTGTGGAGTGCGCAATCGGGTCGTGCTGTAAAATGCAATGCAAAAGCAGCAATAGAGTGAACCTGGTCGAGCAGGTAATTCACTGTAGCTTGCCCGTTGCACCAGTGGCTTGCGGCCGTTGCGTGTTCGAATCCTCAGTCAGGGACCGCAACATCTGCTGCATGGGCTCGCCCGATTTGGGGACGAACCGTGATTCACACACGAATCAGACAACGTTCGGAACCTGTGAAATGGTGTTCGTCTCTGCTGCAAAGGCAGCGAAACTATTTTCCCAAGACTGAAATCAACGGTAACTGTTCATGCAAAGCGACAAATTTATTGACGCGATTAAAACATGCGGATGTGATTGTAGCTGCCACAAGCATTTATACACTGGAAGTTTGAACGAAACGGTTTTGTGTCTAACTTAGGCATTACATCTCACGCCTTTTATTTGGTTGTTGCAACAGTAAAGGCAGTTCATATTTTACTGGCGGTGCTCGGCTTTCAAGTAAATCGAAAAACAGTGAAACGGTCAAAATATACGGGTTGTTCGGAGCGTCGCGTGAGAATCAGGTGAGGAAAAAACAGGAGTGTGTTTAAACAACAAAATGCAGCAGCATTGTTAAACGTGACGACAGTCGTCACGGGTTTATCTGTGACTTGCGATACGCAGTGGAAGGCAAGTGCTTGGAGCTCGGATTCGGATTATTTGTATCCTGAAGCCACAGCAGTTGCTTGCACAACACGGACGAGATGGCCAGCTCATGGCCATGTCCTCAACCGCCATGACCGCAAAGTTTCGTTTGCGGGCATTTCCAGATTGAATCTCGCACCGATTCGGCGCTCCCCTTCACAGTACTGTTTTCCTTCGCAGAAACGGCGAAAAGAAAACAATCAAAAAATTTTCAAATGCTTTGTAACTTTGTCAACTATTTTCACCGGGCCAGGCCCGATTGCCACGCTGGTGGCCGTGCCCGGTTCCAACTGCGTCCGTCCGGCGTCTCTCACGACGACGGCGTTCAATCCCAGACCGACAGCTTGCTGGCGCAAGGCGTCGACCGTTGCGGCCTTGTTGCAGCCAACGACAATTTTCGGCTGGCCCTGCGCGAACCACGGGTCGAGATGCACTGTCTGTGCTTTCGCCACCGCTTCGACGGCAGCGTGCGCGCTTTGGACAGCGACTTTCCCGGCGCTCATGTCCAGGTCCTTGCGCACGACAATCACCATCTTGTGCGCGTCCGTCACGTGATTATTGACGGCAAACGTTTTGAAAGAACGCAGCTGGAGCGTCCTGGAGCGGGCGATCCAGCCGACGGTTGCGCCGCCAATTGCACACAATGCCATCAGCATTCCGTTTCCTGAATCTGACTGCGACATCTCGGGGTATAAACAAACGACAGACGTTATTCCACCAGCGATCTTACAGTTTCTTAAATATCCATTCTTTACACGACTGGAGTTGTCAGCAACACTGAAACTAGAGAGAGATGAAGGCAAACGTGAAATGCTCCGCAAAGTTCAAACACAAAACCACCCTTGACTACAAAATTTGCATGAAAGACTTTAGGCGATATACTGAATTGCATTTTTGTGACATTACCTTAAATAAAAAAAACTCATGCAGATACAAGATTTCTCAAAGAGTTGCATGAAATCTTTCTTAGCATTAATCGATAGTTACGAAAACGAAAGAAACGTTTTGCAAATACGTAAGTTCAGATATGCAACTAGCAAAATCATCGAATAGCGCAAATTTTACGAAAATCTCGGGAAAAACGATGTCGTAAAATCTCATGCACGGATGTATGTCCTGTTTCAGAAATGCACAGTATCATTGACATCGTAGTTTGTACCTTTGCAGTTGTACATAACAATTTTGATCAAAAATATCTTTGCACTCCCCGGTTAAGTGCGAAAGTTTAATCTGGGTAGTTGGTGCGTGCATATCAGATGGGCAGTGCCTTGAAGAATGTGTATGTACAGCCGGAATGTTTGAATCTATGAACAACGCGGCTTTTTGATGAGAGAATGCCAAGCATTGTTGTATTTATGTCCCGGTCAGTATTCGAAAAATGTTGCTGAGCGTAATTTTATCTGCCGCCTTTTCTGCTACAAAGGTGATGAAGTAGGCTGCAATTCTTTTTCTATTCATCATCATGTTACTTTCTTTTTCTATTTCATCATCATGTTACTTTGTTCAACGAGAAAACTATAGCGAAGCTGACTTTAAATTTTTATTGATCACCATTAACGATTTTATTGCTCGAAACATAATAAACTGCTTATAAACTTGAATCCAGAATTGTGACAGGTCTTTGCTTACTTGTCAAGGATGCGGAACGTTAACGGGTGCATATTTAAATAGGAGTTGATTGTACTTTGAAAGACAGTCTGGAACCAGGCCCGTCGCCAGGATTTAACAGCGGGGGGGCCAAAACCAGGAGGGGCCAAAACCCAGAAGGGGGAGCGTATTTTTAAATACTGTACAGGATGTATGCAGCAACTAGGGAGCCAAACGTGAAATGGGGGGGCACAGATTTCAAATAGGGG
>JGI24158J21664_10014047_pt1 | contig 10543 bp, 6 predicted proteins | sample Ectturendosymbi3_FD_21664 | JGI IMG/M metagenome (IMG submission 21664)
AACGGAATGCACGAAACGTTGCAATAATTAAGGAGTCGCCGAACGCCAAGCAAGATGCAACTCAGATGTACCACGTAATCTCGCAACAGGGATAATAACTGCTGCTCGTGTCCCTGAAAATGCCTCTCCGTGTCACGACTTTGTCATTGCCCTGTCAGCCTCACCCTAGCAAGCGCAGTCGGATAAGGTGTTACGAATTGAGGGCTGGTGCTGGTGGTTCCGATTTGGGTTTACCCACTTCTTGTTATGATTGTTGTTGCAGGAGTTTTCTGCGACGACGAGCTCGCTCGCGAAGCCTTCACATTCGCCGTTGAGCAGACTGTCCGGATGGAAGAGTTCCCCATATCCGACCGACTTCTGTCCGGAACGCCGGAGGAGGTTTGTCCGACCCGAGTGCTCTCCCAGACCTGACAGAGCTTACCTTCTACATCTCCCCCCCCGCTCTGCGAGTTGTGCGACGTCTTGTCACAAACATTTCAAGCGTAATTTTCTGCAGCCCTCGTGGATCCGGAACTTAATATGCGCTGTATCGCTTGCGCGGGTCACGCAAATCGAACCGCTGGAAGCTTGTTTAGTTTCGTGGGGTTCGTTTTTTTTTATGAAAAGAATTGTCTTAGGAAAACTAAAAACAAACGCCGATCCCAGTACATTTCCTGGTTTAACTTGACAGATCTTGCAATACTGCTGCTGGCAAAGTTTCATTTTTCTGAACTTTGCAGCAGTGCCTTTGTTCACACCGTGGCCGCATTGAAGCTGTGCAAACTTGCGCACGAAGTGAGCTACCGCTCAACACCTTCCATCAGTCCTTTTGTGCGTTTGCCGCATTTGCTCAACCGCCATCAGCACACAGCTTTTCAGTTATAAGGGAAACAGCGCAAACATCAAAACTCAGCAAAATATTTCGATAATTACAATTACTGTCATTGTCATCAGCTCTTAGCTCAACATTCCATTATGAGCTCCTTTATGCTCTCTCGGGGTGAACGGCCAATACGCGAAGCAAACCGCGTTAGCATTTGCTTACCTATTCCCAGTAATTCAATAATCTTTTCTTGCCATTGCAATCCACTGTAGCGGAAGCTCGGAGTTAATGCTAATTGCGTCTTGGTCCAATCACGCAGCGTGGCTACGAGGCAATGCGATCACAGCTTTGTGCTCGAATCTATGTTGACACCATTAAATCCAACTTGCGTCGATGCAACAAACAAGCGTTTTGCGTTTTCGACCGATCTTTTTCGTGAAACAGCACCGTGTTGTTGATGAAACAATTCATTCGCACCTATTTTAGTTATGAGTTTCCTGTTTTGCAAATGTTCTGCTGTGAATGTTGTTATAATGACCGGCAGAGTGGATAGTCATTCAAGAAAATGAGTGCTTGCCTTGGAGAGCTGTGAAAGAAGCGCTGTTCATCAAAACCGTTAAATTTTGCTCAGCTGGAGTTACGTTCAGAGCAAAGTGATTGCATTTTTTAAAAACGCTGCCGCCATTACGTTATGCAATGGGCTTGGTACACAACCCTGACGTAATCAGCCCAGTTTAGGCCGCACGTCATGGTTACGATGGAATATATCTGCTGAAGTGAAACCATCTTCTGGCCGTACGTTTAAATTTATTTTGCGCTCGCGACTGCCCACACTACGTCTGCAGATTGGCAGTGGCGTGTTTGGGTGATAACTGCCTTTGCCTTCTATAATAGGGATTACGCATTAAGCGTGCTTGCTGCTGAATTGACGGGCGTGCGATTTAACTGCGTTACTGTCTGAGAAAATGCCAGATGTAACGTCGTAATCAGCATGCGCGTGAAGTCATTGCTAAAATGAACTTTCGGTCGCTGTATCCCGACTTTTTTATATCAGGAATGGCGACCTAATTGTCAGATATTTCGTCATAATCATTATGCGCGGATGATGCATTCCCGATTTTTTTCTGACGATGTTCCTGCAAGCGTGGCATTGTCCTCAATCAAGGAAGAAGCATCCGGGTTATAATACGTTTTTTTTTCAACCAGATACTGGCCGACGTTTCCACCGTCCACCAACTGCACGACTGCCGAGAAGTTGTCTTTCCGAAAATCAAAGGCGGCTTGGTCACCCGGTATAAAACATGGAACTACTTGGCCAGCTTGGTTTATGCGATGATGAAGGTGAGGGTTTGTTCTTGAACGCGTCGGCTCTGTTTCAATCATTCTATCGAAATTACCAGGTTAAAACAGCCAGAAACACCGGCCGCTTGCATGTCACGCAGAAGGGTTGTTTAGACCAGTGATTCTCAACGTGATCCCACTTGGAACTTCTAGTGGATCGCAGTGAGTTCCATAAATCCTTGACAATAAGTTCACTTACCTACAGTACGGGTGTGTGCAATACAGTTTCGACTAGTTGGTTATAAGATGACAGCATAGCAAAGTGGTCCATTGGACATTTTTAATGGTCCATGGCCAAAAAAGGTTGAGAAACACTGGTTTAGACTCATTTTCCGAACGTCTGTTTGGCAAAAAACGTGGTGCTTTGATGACGCCGCTGCAAAAAACGTGGTGCTTTGATGATGCCGCTGCTGAATATTTTAGTTGCAAAGAACCGATTGCATTTATGTTCTTCCATATTTGATCGACCACATGTAATTGCTTCGTTTGAAAAGGTGCCGAATATTTTCAAGTCTAGGTTAAGCAGTCGAAAATCCGCCATCATTTCACGTGAAAAATAATTTTGTGCCACCAAAAGTGACGTCAAACTTCTCGTTTTCCAACTAACTTTGGAGTGATGCTTTTGCTGCGAATTTTATTGCGCGTGGCCAGGCAGCACTGTGACAGTCCTGTCATTGCTCGTCGCCAACCTGCGAAAACACTTCGATCAGACTTTTGGATTCGGAAAGAACGCTCTTTTCTTGGATTGAATTCGTCATGCCGACTAATACGCCAGGACAAAATGTGTGAATTGATTCTTACTTGGATTGAATTCGTAATACCGACAAACACGCCAAAATCTGGGAATGACATTACTGGAAAAGTTGAGTCGCTCGCGGGCGATTTCTGCTGTGACAGTGTTAATTTTGAAACCGCTCGAGCAGTTGACATGCAAACTTTCACTCCACGCAGATCAATCCCGTTAGCAGCGATCGTGAGCCGAGTTGTTTTGTTTGGCGTCTGTTTGAACAATTTTCTGTCAAGTTAAATTTACAAGAATCTACCTGTGCTGTGAATGACACTGAAATGCATGAGTGCGGCCTATCTTCAGAAGAAGCTTTTCTGTCTGAAAGGACTGAAATTTTGTAAATTGTGATTGAAATTTTGTAAATTTTGAAATTTTGAGTGTGACTTTACACGAAATTTTACCGTCTTGGAAAATGAGATGAGTTTCTTTTTACATCATGAACTGATGGGAAATAAGCCTTATATTCGCTGGGAATCTGCATTGTTTCTAGCGCTGTGACAGAATACCGTGGTTCCTGTTTGTAGACATATTCAAGGTTGCAAATTCTTGCCCTCAGCGACTTGAAGCAATTTTTGAGATACAATCTGTGGTTCGTTTGATTGCTGGTTGTCCTTAACTGGTTGTGATGGTTAGTTGGTCACGCTGTGAGGTTTGTCACAAGAGCACGATGGTCGATGGCTTCTGGCTTTCTCCTTGCTCACTTCGCTTGATATTGCAACTTCGAAGAAAAGCATGAAAAAAACATGTTTCGCAGGCTTTTCTGCTGTTTGAGACCCTGCTCGCATTTTTACCAGCGGTAGCAACCCTGAAAAAATGACTTTGTTTTTATAGTCATTTGGCAGAAATCTCCTGTTGTGATTGAAAACAACGATGTCACGCCCCTTTTCCACCACCAGCCAATCCACGATCGTTTTGTGGAACACGCCCTCCTAATGTTGTCAGAGCGCTTTGGAGGTGTGAATTGCACCGAATCGACAGTAGCATTTTTTGTCAGACACGCCCGCAACCGCAAAGGCGAAATCAGACAATTTCCCCCTGAAATTTAAAAAAATATGTTTAGTTGTTAAGTACAACAACAAGTTACAATCATTTTGTCCCCACCGAAAATAACAGCTTGTTGCAGCCTTGTTGTCAGATATCAGGTTTTTGTCACACGTTTTACACTTTGCGCCGAAAGCGAGCGTTCTGCGATTTTATGCGTTTTTATGAACGTGGTTCAAGTTTGCCAAATACGTTTCTCCAAGTGAAATTAGGAACACTGCTTCGTTCGCGTCTCCTTTGGACTTCTTTGCATACAGCAGTTGCATGCACATTTGCATACAACAGTTCTGCGTTTGTGAGCCTCGCCACCGTTTGCCCAGCTTCTTTAAGGCTTTGTCAGCGGTCTGACGTCATGCCCTATGCGCGCTGCGCCAACACGTTGCTTTGTGACGTGCATGACAGGCAAGGTTTTCATCGGTTATGCAAGGAATAGGATGGAGTGCAACGAAAACGCACGAACAACACGAGCAGCTCATAATTTCCCCGTTGTACTTCTGGTTTGTTTAACATCATGGACCGGCGTGAATGTTTTGGGCGTCTGCAGAAAGTCAAATATGAAATCACCAGTCGCTTGGTCCGCCTTTACCTGACTGATCTTAGCACCCCGTTGTTCTACTATCACTCGCTTGAGTTCCAACCTCGTCGCGCGCTTTGCTCGTTTTGAACAGAAACATCGCAACTTTCGCCAATTTCGGGACGTCAACTTCCGCTCGGAAGTTGCTTGAAGCGTAGCGTGTGTGCAGATGGCGCTGTTTTGCCAGCAAATCCGACGCATCCATAGTGTGGCGAGGTTTGCGGACAGTCCGTCGAAAGAAACCGTCAAATCGGTGCGTCATAAACGTGCAAAAGCAATCACAGCAGGTTGAAACCCACCGCGAAGAAAACGTGGGCCACGCCTCAAATGATTTAACGTTTGTACCGGCGACCTTGTACACTTATATCGCTCATCACCGGGATATGCCTTGCTCTACTCAAAGCTTCGCCCATCTCGTGTCATTGAGACCTTGTCTTGTACATATTTATCCAGGCTAGGTGAAGAACGCAGCTTTTGCTGTCAATACGCCTCTTTGGCTGTTCTTCAGGTTCCAAAGCTAACTTCCATGAACAGGTTGCTATACTGCAGTACCGAAAGCATAATTCGCATAGCGCGTTTATTAAACTTGCGTCCTTTCCCTCATTGTTGCCGCTGCAGACACAAGTTGCTTTTAATTGCGGAATAGATCAAGCCAATGTCAGATCGTATCTATATAAGTACAGTAGTTCTCAAAGTGGGCGGAATTGCCCCTTTGGGGGCAAGGGGCGAACAAAACAAAAGGGCAACAGGGGGGGCGAAATTACACAAAGGCGGTGAAAACGCTCAACCACTACCATTAATCGATCATTGAGTTAAGTTCAGCAGTTACCTTAATGCTCTCAAAGCAAAGAAACTGTTTGTTGATTCATAAGCGAGGTGCTCCGCGACTGTGCCTCACTAAAGTGTCACCCAGTATTTCGAAGCATTGTGAAGGCCGCCAAGCACATCCATCAAACTGGGAGTATGGTGTGTATCGATTTCTTTAAATAAAATGCTTTAAGAATGCTACCTCTGCATTATCAGGCTTGGACAACGATGTGTCGAGAGTGGAAAGGGGCCGATTGAACAAAAAATTTTGAGAAACACTGGTATATATCGTGACTTTACAAAAGCTTTAAGTGATTTTGTGGTAATCTTTCTCTGCGTTTGTTGGTTGTGTGATAATCGTACGTTGTTCAGCCTCATTAAAGCAACTTCTATCGAAAAGGTAGCTATTCCCGACTTGTAATCAGATCGTGTCGCGTGACCAAAATCTGTCATAATGCATGCACTTTTGTCTTCATTCCTGCAACGAAAACAACGGCCAAGGAAATCGAAGCCAACGACATCGTCCGAATATTTAGCTAATAAAATATCCACATCTGTAGCAAGGAGATAAAAATTCGTAGTTTTCGATCTTGTTTTTATTTTGGCTTTCTTCCTCTGCGATGAGAGCCAAGGCCTCTCTTTCTAGGAGACCTTGCGAGAACCCGATCAGCACTACCGTCGCCTGCTTACGCCGTAAAAACGCTGCAAAAAGTTCCCGAGATGCGTTGCATGTTCGCTGCCCTGTCGGATCATTCCATGCTCTGCTCTGCGTTGATCCGTCGTGTCTCCAATCGCCGACACGTGTAATGTGCATCTGTTTGTTTTTCCTTGAAATGCAGTTCGACGTATCAGCCCCGGGCTAAACTGCTTGCTTTGATAACTGCCGATTGACCTGGGCGACCCTGAGCTGTTTCCCAGTGCCATGCAACCTTCTCAGCTGAAGTGCGTCCACGCAGTTAAACGTCGGTCTGCTTAGTGTTTTGATTGTTGGATTCATACGAGTGGCCATTACTTTTGCGGTTTCTTTTGCTGAGGCTGGCCGTCTTGCGGCGTTTCCCACTGTCTTCCTGAAACCTTTGTTTGCCATGCCCAAATACGGAGGTGCCACTTATGCTGGTTAATGGTCATGTCGTTTGCTCGTACCCGAAAAATATGCGTATACATCTGATAAACGCTTTGCTTATGAGTTACGTTTTTCTTCTGGCCCACCTGAACATTCAACTAATTAGCTCGCTGCGGTTGAGAGCCTACGCACAAGCCCAATGTTCAACGCAATTGAATCTCCCACCACACAAGTTTTTATTTGTAATTGATGCTATCTGATTTCGACATTATTCGATGAGCATCGACAGTGGGCTGCAGATCAAAGTTGTAGTAGTCGCTTCAACGCAACTTATGTTTAAATAGAGTCTCGTCGCGAAGCATTTCATCGCCGTGAGACGTCAAACGGAGGAGCGATGCCTGGCAAGGAGACAAGAAATAATTTCCAACATGCCCCAGCTCAATTTTGGCTACAATGCTGTTGCTAAAGCGATCAAAGGTATTTTGCGATTAGGAATGCATTTTTCAGATGGCTTCGGTCTGACTCGTGCTTCTGTGTTCCGTGAAAGCACCGGTTGTTGATTCGTCTCCTCGCTTCCTTCCACCTTGAATTTCGCTTTCCCACCCCTCGTTCAAATGGTCTGAGGTATCTATCGTGCTTCATTCGGGGTCGAGTAACCCGGTTGTAAAACTCCAATTTTGACAGGGCAGGTTTCGTGGACAAATACACCGAGAGGCCATTTCTCTTTTTTATAATTTTTGCCTTGCATGTCTCATCAAATGGTTACAATCTGCGGGCCATGTAGCTTAATTTTCAAATACTTTTGTTGTAGCTGTTGTTTAACATTTGGCGCCAGGTGAGTGTCGACTCGATCGTAATTAACGCACAGGCGTCGGAATTTCGGAGTATACGCAAACGAGCGGTGGAAAGGGAATAGCGATTGCAAAGTTGCGCTCGTAGACGGTCTGTGGTCTGACGCCAAATTACTTGTTGCCACGTTTCAAGTACAAAAGTCCCAACGCGATGCCGATGCCGTGTTGCAACGCGCTTAAGCAGCGAATAAATGTGCCGCGTCACCCGAGAACTAACACGTCACGTCGCTATACTGTGGATCAGGTCAAGATCAGGTGCCTTTTCAGCCACAACGCGGCTGCACCTGTGATTTTCTCCCTATTGGCTTGTTGCTTCGTCCCAACGATTATTTTTTAACGATTATATTGTTTATATTGTTCGATTATATTGTTTATATCGATTATAACGATTATATTGTTTATATTGTTTAACGATTATATTGTTTATATTGTATTTTTTAACGATTATATTGTTTATATAACGATTATATTGTTCGCGTTGACCGAGAAGCTGTTGCAACAGAATGTCGCAAGGCCGCTGGGACTGTCCGATTGCGCGTCTGTTGCTGCACGTTGGAAGAAAAGCACCTTGCTGACTGGGAACTCGCGCGCAGCGCTATGATCGTTGTTATGAAGCTGGCTTTGTATAAAGCAATTAAAGCCGCTGTGAAAATTTTCAAAAAAAAAGAAAATTACCAATGTCGTGATCGATTGTGCATTGGAATCTGTTTGATGTCAGATTTTCCTCGAGGCAGTTGGACGACGACACGGTTCTGTTGTTCTCAAGTAGCTGCTGTCTTAATTGATATACGAGAGAGCTCACTGTGCAACGCAGTGAAAGGTGTTCGTTGGTGCGTGTCAGTCTTCTTCGTTTTGCTGCTGACCTCCAGCCCAACCAGGTCCAAGTGCGCCTTTTGATGTGTTCGTGAGAAACTCGTGATCAATGTTCCCTCTAAGGTGCGCAACTTCGCAATACCACCAGATCATTTGCGCAGTGAAATCTCATTCTCGCGTACTTGCAACAATCCAAATTTAAAAGTAAAAGATCATGAACATTTTTAGGGCAGAAGCAGAACGCTTCTGAGCACATGGCATACCGCTTTCAGAAGTTATTTGAATTACAGTAATGTTTAGTTTGTTCGTATTTTGATCAGGTAAGTTTTTATACTTATTTTAATAATTAACAAAGTTTGTAATTCATATAGAACTAGGCTCAAAGCATTCATGCTCACTCAAAATAAAAAATGCTCAGTGTAAAATTTTATTAAAGAAAACACTACTCGTGATGCTGCTCGAATGTCATTTTCAAATTTTCATCACTTTTATGTTCATGGTATTTGTCGTGCACAGGCAATTCTGTTCGACCATGCGCTGGTATGTAATGTATTTTCCGGTGGCTTTGCTGCGGCATAGGGAACACATGTACGAGGCACGATCAAAAACATTGTTCTTGTTCATCAGAAAACTCCCTCGTGTTGGTCGAGGCACGATCAAATGCATTGTTCTTATTCAACAGAAATGTTGTTTTAATTTGTAAAATAAAAAAGGCGTTTCTAACCTTGTGCGTACACTTCTGTGCTTGTCAGATGTGTTGGCGGACTGTTTTGACCCTTACGTCACAACGGAAATTGTTCCCAAGCTGCCCAATCTTGTGAACACCATGTCAGATTCAGTGAGTTGTTGCTATTCAGTCTTCGTGCTTAAGTGGCACTCTATGTCTTGGATTTATAGCGGTTTCATTTTCGTTGTTGTATCAGGTTAGTTGGTTTCACCTGACGTTTTCGTAACGCGGAACAGTTGGCGGAGTTTTAAAGCGCCACTACTCCAGTGTTAAAACAGTCGCATTGTTTCCTGCAGAAATTAGCGTTTGTCAGAAAAAAACGTCGTTTTTATATTCAGGTCATAGGAAGAATATGCGGCAGGTAATGTACATTTCTAATGTAAGCATTTGTTGCTTACGAAAAATTGAAACTCAGGAGTCCGCGCATTTCGCTTCAAATCTTTTATCGAAATCGGTCGCGGTATCACTGCGTGTACAAAATTCTTTTCTTGTTAATTTTCTCCCAAATATTTTAGTAAAGTTTGAGCGATCACGTGCGTTCAACCGCGCATAGGTCGTCCCGAATCAGTGATTTTCAAGTTACAAGCCAAGCCGACCGCGCGAACCGTGATATCGCTGAAGCGCCGCGATTTCTAATTTGCGCACGCGCTTTTCGTTACAGCTTGCCTCCCCCTTGCGAGCCACGCGAGAGCTGTTCTTGTCCTTGGTGCAAGGCGTCCAGGAGGTGGCGACGTCGCAATCTTCGCAGTTCGCCAACAACATCGATCGTTACTTTCTCCACACCCTCGATTTCGCGCCCAGGTATCAGTTACTGTTTGCTGTTACTGATGGTTTACCGGAATAGTACACGCGGTCCTTGAAATAACGTGGGCGGCGACGGAATTTTCTCGCCAATTTTTGCCGATGTCATCCTAACTCAGCAGCATATCGCTGCGGCGTGCGTCGTTTTTGGAATCTTTGTCACTGCGAAAGTTCCATGTTGGCATGTCGGCCGGCCGGCAACGCCACGTGACCACGATGAGGTCATCATGGTTCGGTGACGACGAGCTCGCACGCCGCGAGCGCACGCATGTTTGCGATGTGTCCGAACAGGCTGCCTTGCCGTGGTGGTCTTGACTGCTTAAGAAAATCGGCCGTGGTTTGTGCTTCTCTCCAAATAATCCCCCCCGAATGTTTTAGGCGAAACGGTTCCAGCTGCGACGCTTTCCTGATCAGATGGTGGCGATTTATTTTGTCACCTCCTTGCGACTATAGTCTTGGTTCAGTAGCGCCTTGGCCGAGTGTTTGAAGCGGACAAAGGCGAGCTTCACTCAACGAACAGTAACAGTCCGACCAGCGTCATCAAGCGGTTTTTCATGTGCATAATGCGTTCAGACATTGCTATGGTGCGGAGCCGCTTTTCACCCTTTGTCAATGGCTGCCTGACCTCGGCTGTGCTGGCTTATTTTGTTTCGCACATAGCATTGGCTTTTCTCATTAAAGCTCCAGTCATGGCGGTATGCGGAAAGAAATACTAGTCTTCTTCATTCTGCAGACTTAATGTGTAGAAATCGGACCAATGCATTATTCCATTCCACGACAATTGCGACGACATCTCAGCCCTTAGCCAAGTTTTAGGGTTGGTGTGGAGTGGCAAAATACATTTTTAGGGGCAAGATTTTTCTTAAATGTTAGAAACAAACTGTGACGTCACAAATCTGGGCCTGCGATAGTTCTATTCAAATCTACGTCACGCGT
>JGI24158J21664_10014049_pt1 | contig 10542 bp, 3 predicted proteins | sample Ectturendosymbi3_FD_21664 | JGI IMG/M metagenome (IMG submission 21664)
TTGTAGCCTAGTTTCCAGTAAAAACTTCAGCGAAATACTACCACCTAACGGTTGGCGCCCAGGGCCAGGCAAAGTGGGCCAAGGTGGCCTAAAGTCCTCCATTTATGATGTCACTCACAAAAAAACGCATTCCCTAAGCAAAAAAATTTTTTTCGAGTGCAATATACTAGACTAGCCTCTTCTTTTGAGACATTTACCGGGTCTGTAGGGCATGCCGGAGCAGAGAAATTCCCGTGCAAAGCCACGTGCGTTTAGGCTTTTTTTTTCCAAAAATCCCCGAATCCATAAGGGTGCCAAAGTGTTAAAACATTGAAAATTACATAAAATACTCATACAAGTAAATGATCATTATCACACTTTTAATGCAAAGTTTTTGCAACTGCTTGATGGCCTCTGAAAAGTTTTAATCAGCATACACAGTAATTGTTGGACATTGCTTACAAATACTGATTTTGAGTAACAAATGCACTTCAAATATCTCACAAATTGCTAAACACTTGCTTCCAATACAACCATAACACTCAACATAACCATGAAAAAACACTTAGCATAACAATAATTTAAAATGAAAAAGTTTGCTATAAATGAATAACTCTAAAAATTAAAACTGAAAACCACAAGAAAATATTTCAAACACAATGATATCTGAGGAAAATAGAAACAACACATGCTCTTCAGGATGGAAAATAGGTGTAAGTTTCCAAACATTGCATACCTGGTATTCACACGTTCCAGGTGGTTTCCGACTTTTTTTTCGGTGTCCGTCATAAGCATGTTCAGATGACAGCATTGCTTATTGACTCACAACAAAATACACCTACTTCATGCAAGCATCAGGGAGCATACATGAAGGAAACAGCTGACTATAAAACAAGGTTCAACTCCTGATAACAGAAGAGGTTTAGATCAAATAAATTCACTCATTCCCCCATCCCTGTTTTAGAACAATACCACTGTCTCACATCTACATGGTGAATAGACAAAAAGTATGATGTCAAAAATCAGATACTGGCAACATAAAAACTTGGCTGTTTTTAACTGCAGCCTGATCTTACAATCCAATTTGTACTGAAAGCTAAACACAGTTGAAAATGAAAGGTTTGAAAGCAAATTCCTCAGATACTCAGAATTACCAACATTTTTTTAGGCGAAAACTATTGTGTGGTCAACCAAATCTTTTGAACATGAAATCTAACAAAGTAGTGCAATTTATTGCTTTGAAATTAAGACATTTAAATTAATGGCTCCCCAAACCCTAGGCTGCGGATCAATTGGTACTGGGCTGCGAAATTACCAAATGTATGCTGGTGATGACACCACTTGCTTTCTGGGCAGGTGATTAGTCAACTGACTTGATTCTTCACATGGAAGCAATATTGTATGCATAGAATGAGAGCATTGGAGTAGTCTTAGTGGCACACAAACATGGTTCTAACTGGTAACTACATTTCAACTGATGAAAAATAAAAATCACCACAGAGCACTCCTGAGATGAGGTAAATATGCCAAGCATTAACCAGTCTGTGATTAGAAAAAGAATGGGATCACTGGTTTAAGACCCATTGTGCATGTCACCAAGTTCATAAAACATCGTTCTGATGAGCAAACAAAGAGATTGCAAGCCATGCAAAAAGGGTCTTGAGCTTGTAACTAGCAGAACAGACAAGGGTGATTCAGAACAGTAACACATATATGGTCGTAGTGTTGTCCAAATCTCAAAGCCAACTACCTCATATCTGCTTAGAGGCATTTAGAACTGTTGGTTGTTAGCAAAGCAATAGGTTAGGTACATTTCACTGAACTGGGCAACTTTTTAAACATTTGAATTTGTGAACATCTCATACCTTTTGTTGTGGAATACACATTTTGCAACATTTTACTATTACCAATGATTTTTAATTATTTGATATAACCTGTTTGAAGCAATACATCAAAAGAAAATGCTAATCATGGATTAACCACACAGTTTAAAATAAATGGGTACGAAAAACTACTTGCAACATTTCGGCCAGTTTCACTGGATCCCACAACTTTCAGAGTCTTGGTTAGCATGGAAACTAATTTTAACACTTTGAGAGCCGGGGTACGATATATTCATACTTCGATTTCTGCTGCTTGTAACTCCTGGGTATGACAGCGACATCGGCTCCGTCGGAACGAGTCTTTAGCCATGCAGGCGAATTGTAGCCTACAGCAAGAAACGCACTAATCTTGTCATGCGAATCTTTGCCATTCAAATGCTTATGAGTAGGGCCATTTTTTATGACCTAAAAAAATTAATAGTATGGCTTTATTTCTCAGAAAATATGACTTTATATGACGAACCAAAAATGACTTAGCCAGAACATACAATTACTGTGCAAAGCGGTACACTGTCATTGATTGCTGTATATCATCTACTCTGACTATATCCTAAGGGGTACCTCAGAGTTCGTCGCTTTACCGGTTTTGCTTTGTACTAATTATTAACCAATGATAACTAAACTGAATCTTACACTTTTTCCTGATGACAGTGTCTTATCCATCTCTGGAAGCAATGGCACAGAACCGCAGAACATAGTTAATGTGGAACTAGGAGAAGTTGATGAATGGCTCCGCTTTAATAAGTTGTCTTTGAACTATTTAAAGACTTCACGCATGATTAAAAGTTGTAAAAGCAACTAACTTCTTCATTTTAAAGTAAAAATCAATGACAAAACCATTACCTCAACAACTTATGTCAAGTATCTTGGGTTTTCGTTGATAAAAAGCTTGCTCGGTTTACTAACCATATATAACCTATCTTGAAAGCAATTTCTTGTAGTGACGGAAGTTTTTATCTAATACGCCATTATCTAATTAGAGATGGTGCACTAAAATCACTTTACTTAGTTTTTGTTTATAGTCATCCGCAATTTGTTTTTAAAGCTTGGGGTGGAGCTGTCATGACAACCTTACACCAACTGAATGTATTGCACAGCACGATAGTTAGAATAATAACATAAAACTCTTTTATGGCAAGATAACACTGCTATATAAGAAGCTCGACCTCCTTAGGTTGGATGGCATTTTTAACCTTGAACGTGAACAAATTTCACTCACTCAAGACAACCTTCCTGACAAACTCTTCATCTTTTTTACCCCCTGTGAAGCACGTACATTGTCATGCAGCGTGCAGTGCAACTAAGGATGCATAATTTCGGAAACGGGCTCATATCAAATATGGAAAGTCTTTGAAGAATCTAGGCCCTTAGAAGTGGGATAATATCAGGCCCGTAACCAGCTTGGGACACCAGGAGGGGCGAAGAGTTTTCCGAGAGGGGCCCAAAGTTTTTGAACTATGTCCAATGCTTTCAAATTATGTCCAAAACATTTTTCCAGGGGGGGCGAAAAATTTTCTTGGGGGGGCTTCGTCCTTTGGGGTAGCTTCGGTTAAGGGCCTGAATAATATTGATCCCTGTCTACATGAATGGTCTCCATTCACATTTAAAAATCAGTACATATATATTGGCCTACTTATCTCTGCATATGATGACAGAAAACATGGTGCCGCAGCATGGAGTTCTTCATCTTAACTGCAGCCCAGTTAATTTTCATTACAGATTCTAAACCGACTCATTCCCTTTGTTCATACTCTCTGCAACCATAGCCATCTTTCTTCATTACTTTTCTTCACCCTTTTGTACATACTCCCATTCCTTTCCACATCTAGGTTGTGGTTGTTTGCCTGGGCTGTAGGTTTTGCTGGTTTTGTTATTTGCTTGTGTATTTCTGATCATATGATTTGGTTTTCTTGTTGCTGCTGGTGCCTTTTTGCTTTACAGGAGCAGCGTGTCATATCTCATGGACCACTTCTGGTGAGCAATGAAGTTCGGAAGCAACATCTCAACTAGTGAACGACCGGGGGACTATTTAGCGGGGGGCGGCACATTCAAACACATTTATAAATTTGGTTATTTGAAAGAAAGTAAGAGTAATGTATACTGTACACACATTGTCATTGTAGATATGATCATGAGAAGGTGCTCTTACAATTGTTTGCAATGCATAGCAAAGAGTTTTTTTCAAAAATATGAAGTAGAAGCTTTAATAAAATATATGGCGGACTGCAATTTGCCAGCTAAATGTATAGGTGCAAAGAACCACTCACCAGATAATTTACACAGATCTTTTAGTGTTACTGCCAATTATTTAAATGCTCAAATCAACATCACTTGACAAAAACGCAGCAAGGAAGAGCCTTCACTCTTTCACATGACTATATTTAACTCACATAGCATGACAGAATGATAGCAAGAAAACACAAGTTTGTTTTTTCCCATGCCATATGGCTTTCACCGACTACATTAGTACATGAAAAACACTGACAAAACAAAGAAGCAAGTATGTATTTTACTTAGTTTTTGTTATGCATCAACGTATTACATTCAGTCACCGTGGACTTTTTTAATCTACTCGGTTACTCCATTATTTTTCCTCTACTCAACGCAGGCAGAGAAAAGAAGTGTCACCTCCACTTCCTGCACACCAAACATGACGGTTTAATGTAATCAATCTTATATCAGACAAAGGTATCGAGTCATAGCCAATTGCTTTCAAGTTATGTTTTAAAAAACAGTACTTTTTCCACATTATCAGGTTTTAACCGAGATCTACTACCGTTTGTTCTTGCCACTTTGAACTCTTTCGCGCTAGCGACTGAACTCACAGGTGCGCTAAGATATTTTCAAGCTATTGTTGCAAATTCTGGATATCTGCATCACTGTCCCATCTACACCTGTAATGGACAAACGTTGCGTTTACACTTTGGCTCATTCAAGTACGTGGCCACCATTAGTTTTGCTTTGACATATGGATCTTCTGACTAAAAGGAATCGTCAGCGGAGCAACTGCTTCCATCATTCAAAAACGCGAAGTATTTAGCCTTGGTAGAACCACTGCCTGTTTTTGATGTTTTCTGTCTACTGCTTCTCCGATGACAACGGTGAGCGAGACTTTTTGCGTGAATTTCGAATCTGTAAATGACTACAATATCTTTATGTGTATTCATCACTCTAATATAATCGAACGCAAGGAAACCTCGCGCGAAAGGGTGTTAGATTTAAACCAGAACGATCGCCAGAACGTTTTCAATAGGGGGCTTTACATTTGCGCAGGGTCTTGACATTCAGAAAATTTGTTAAAATCTCCACTGATTTATGCCACCATATAAGTGTCGCATCTTGTGTGTTACACATGTCAAGGACTACGCAAGCAAATGGTTGCAACTGCTAGGTACACGATTCGCGTTTTAGTTACTTTTTCCGACTGCTAATATAATCAAACACAACGAAACCGTCGCGCGAAAGGATGTGAGATTTAAACCAGAACGTTCGCCTGAACGCTTTCAATATGGGGTTTTACATTTGTGCAGGGTCTTGACATTCAGAAAATTTGTTAAAATCTCGACTGATTTACACCACCCTATAGGTGTTGCATGTTGTGTTATACACGTCAAGTACAACAACGCTCCCAAATGGTTGCAACTGCTAGGTTCACGATTCGCGTGTTTGTAACTTTTTCAGACTGCTAATATGATGGAACGCAACGAAACAGTCGCACGAAAGGATGTGAGATTTAAACCAGAACGGTCGCCTCAACGTTTTCAATAGGGGCTTTACAATTGCGCAGGGTCTTGACATTCAAAAAATTTGTTAAAAACTACACTAATTTATGACATCCTATAGGATCACATTTTGTGTTTCCCACGTCAAGTACAAAAACGCTCTCAAATGGTTGAAACTGCTAGGTTCACGATTCGCTTGTTAGTTTCTTTTTCCGACTTTTATTATGATCAAACGCAACGAAACCATTGCGCGAAAGGATGTGAGATTTAAACCAGAACGGTCGCAAGAACGTTTTCAGTAGGAGGTTTTGCATTTACGAAGTTTCTTGACATTCAGAAAATTTGTTAAAATCTCCATTGAATTATGCCATCCAATAGGATCGCATCTTGTGTTACACACGTCAAGTACAAAAACGGTCCCAAATGGTTGCAACTGCTAGGTTCACTATTGGCGTGTTAGTAACTTTTTCAGAATGCTAATACAATCGAAGGCAACGAAACTGTCGCGCGAAAGGATGTGAGGTTTAAACCAGAACCGTCGCCTGAAAGTTTTCAATAAGGTCTTCACATTTGCGCAGGGTCTTGACATTCAGAAAATTTGTTAAAATCTCCACTGATTTATGCCACACTGTATCACATTTTTTGTTTCACACGTCAAGTACAACGCTCCCAAATGGTTGCAACTGTTAGGTTCACAATTCGCGTGTTAGTTTCTTTTTCAGACTGCTAATATAATCGAACGCAACGAAACCGTCGCAAAAAATTTTTCAAACGCATTTGGATCGTCATTTAATTTTTTCATAGCAAAGCATGATGCAGTTGTCTCAGCTTTCTTTGAACAAATTGGTCAATTGTTAATGTAGTTAGAAAAAGTGTTCGTGCTGCGACCATGCGCTTGAACTTCTTCAGGTGTAGGTTTGCAATTTTTCTGAAGGGTTTGGAATGAGTGTCGTTGCCAATGACCAGTGTGCATCTTTGAAACTGGCCAAAAAACGCAAAGAGCAACAACTTACTGAAAGCAAAAAGAATGCTTGAACCGAAGTAAGAGCTAAGTGGGGGTCCGGTTGTTACTTTTAGCCTGCCAGGGAGGGGAAATTTGCCCCACACACCCCCGTCAGTTGCGCCACTGCAACAAACATTTTAAATATTGATTAAACAAAAGTAATATATTTTTGAAATGTTTGTTACAGCTGATACACATCAACTCTTCAAATCTTTTATCAGTCAAACGACGTCTACCAGGCTTGAACATTCGTCCAACAACGCTGGAAAGTCGTGTGTTAGGACTGTAATTTCAAAATTGCTGACTACTTCTTCCAAACGGCGAGTTACGATGTTTTCAGTTTTGTGATGGCAGCTAGATCGTCTGCAAGTCAACACATCATTGTATAGCTTTTCATTTGAAATGAAACGCAGAGTGAAAAAAAGAATTTGCTCATCTGTCTATTAGACAAAAAGTAAACAGCTGACGCATGTTCACTGGATTCGTTGAAATTTTTTTACCAGTCTCTGTGGGTGATCTCTGTTGACATGCTAGTTATCCACGTTGTGGAAAGCTACTATCGACTTGGGTTAATTTACCTTATTCCGTTGCAAAAAATTAATTTATATAAATCACTGTATTAATTATACACGTAATCTACTTTAAACACGTAATCTACTCCAATACTTACATTCACGGATTCACTCTGTATCTATGTAAGCAAAACCAACACCTCTCCTCGTAATATACCGTTATCTAATCTCTTCCCAAAGTTTCAATTTGTTTTTTAGAAAAGCTCTTATTTTTGTTGCTGCGTCTCGCTGGACTCACTGCGTTACTTCAGGCGGCCAACAGGAGGGCTCTATGGTTGGAACAAAGCGAGAATTCGCTACAAAAAGCTATTCGTGGCGCTGAACTATCTTGATTTAATGCACACAGATGGTTAAATGGCATCCCTAAAATACATAACCATAACAAACCGTGATAAAGGAAGGAATCCCAGCAACAAAAACTGCCGTTCAGCGCACAGTGATGCAGGAGGAAGATTCGTAAGTTTAATCGTGAAAGTAATCGTCAATTACGATTAAATTGGTGATGTAATCGATTACGATTACGATTACATTTCATTTTTGGTCAGTTCAATCGATTGCGATTACTCGAAAAAACTGTAATCAATTACCACTGACAATTACGATTATCCCATGTCTCATTGGGACTAATTAAAGACTTGTAATATCATGCACAAGAAGCGTATCTGTTAAATATTGGATGAAGATGCTGCTGCATTCACGCAGCATAATACAAAAGCGTGACATGGCATGGGAAAATAGAAGACTTGTAAGAATCTTTAGGCCAGTAGTGGTTCCACAGAGTGTGCACAATCTGCGGAAAAATGGCCCTACTCGAGGGCTGATTCATGCTCTTTCAAATTTGTTTCCTTTTTTATCGATTGTGCTCACAACTCTTTGAATCTAATAATGAGTGTACTCTTTTGTAACCTATATATTTCTGCACGTGGCGTGGTTTTGAAAAAATAAACAACCCAAAGCAATGTTTTAAGCAAAAACCCATAAAAATATACTGCAGACCTACCATTAGTAAGGTCACCACCGCAGAAGATATATGAAGTAAGCGAATCAAACGTCAAATGGTGATGCTAACGAAGACATCTGAATTGTTTTTAAATCTAGAACTCAGATGCACTGTCGGATCTAGACCTTCTGCTTCGAAACGACAGTTGGAAAAGAGGTTGTCGAAATTCGATGAAATCTAAATAGAAAGCAACAAAAAGTCAATCATCTACTTTAGTGTTTTGCGAGGAGCAACTGTATTGAAAGAACCCCTCTTTACAGGCGACTGATGGAATGGATTCACTACATATGTAACATAATGCTGACTATAACTTACATTTTTATGTAACTTGATACTGAAGAACAATAACAGAACTAAGACACTGATCTCATGGATGTAGCAGGGAAAGTTATGGCCCCAACCATTTTGTTTTCGGGAAAAATTTGTTTTCCAGCATGGAAATATTTTTTTCGCAATTGCAAACTAAAAAAGGAAATTATATCGTCAATTTTATTGTTTTTTTGTATTAATGGCTGAAAAACTTCCAAGTATGTGACTTTTATCAGCTAAAGAAGCCATTCGTTAAACCTTTGGAAACGGTGATTTTTGGCCATGAACATTTTTGTTGCATAGCATTTTTTTATTTTTTTTATTATTATTTTTTTTGCATAACACCAGAGGTGCAACGAGGGGGCAGAAGTCCCTGCTAGCCTAATCACTGCGGGGGTCAAAAAGTCACAACAATGTCACAATCACTTTTTTCAAAAGAGTACATTTGCTTTCGAAAGACATCTAGGCGCCATCTAACCTCGTTACGCTCCTGCACATCACGATTTTCTAGCCAAAATGGCGAAATTTGTTTACACAAATATCTGCCCATCAGTGGCAAACGGTCCATCACAAACTTTTTAACACAAAATGCTGTTGATTATCGAAGTCATTTGACTATAGAAAATAACTTGAAGGTGGGTATAAAAAAGGTATATTATTTCGAAAACAAGCACAACTTTCCCTCTCCCACAAATAACGCTTGGGGTATTCGTCGAAACAAACATACCCAAAAACTCAAAAGTAATAAGAGTTTTGGCACTTTGCCCTGGAAGTTGCTTATTGCATCACAAGGGGATTAAAAATGTTCAGACAATATTTGGAAACGTGAAGTTTGCAGTGAATCAATGACCAAATTCTCACAGCCTGCATTCAATTTTTGTACGAAACGCGACTATGTCGTGGTAACGCAATTTCAGAAATACTGTACAGTAGGTTGAAAAAATTATTAAGAGACTTTTTTAGCATAGCCTACAGCTAATCTAATGCCCTTCATTTTCAGCCTACCTGACATGTTACGTTTCACCGTTAGTTTGCTGTTTTGGAGTTTACGCTGTCACTGAACGCTCTAACCTAGTCTTTAGTTAATTGCATTGTAAGTTAGTTGTAGCGTAATTTCAATGCCTTCGCTTTAACTACAGTAATAACATGAGCTGCACTCATTCGTAAAAGCTTGTAGGAAAAAATAATATGATCTGCAGCCTATTCGACTTTTGTCCACAGTCTTCTCAGTCCCGCCACCACGAGGGGAATTCGGGGGGCTTAGTCCCCTAAACAAAAATCAGGAATCAGTGGTTTTTGACAATTTTTAGAATGTCAAACCCCAGCACAAACGCAAAGCCCCCTATTGAAAACTTTCTAGCGACGGTTCTGAGACTGCTGCTTATTCATCTTTTGTTACAAAGAAACCCAATCTTAGGAAAAGAAACAACAGTTTAAATACTTCCATGCGCAGTGGTATGGTCAGCCCAAAGTTTTGGGTAGGTCAACATGTGATTTTAGGCGAGCAACAGTATATTGTTTGAGATACTGCCTCTTAAAGCACAAAATAACTAGATATTCTAAAAAATAGGAGGGGCAATGGCCCATCTGGCTACGCCTATGTGCGTGCGGTTTATATAACTTATGCGCAATGTAAATTTTTTATGTAAATACGTAGGTATTTCTGTAAAGTTGGAACCATATTTTTATATAAAAACTTGTTTATTAGAGGTTTCATTTATAGTGAAATAAACACAAGCAGACTGTACAATTCAGCAAAATAATCTTTGCATTTAATATTGCGTCCCTATTTATGTGCAAGAAATGGTTTATTTAAAGGCTGTGCAAAAAGTCATCCCGATGGACGTTTCTCTGTCTGGAAGCATGGAAGAAAAAACGCATCCGAAAAATTTTACGGGGTGTTCAACCCCCTTAGCCCGTCCCCTGGATCCGCCTATGAATTTAGGCTTCTTCTGAACAGGGTCTTCCACACGAACTGAATCGGTTTTCGGCTGCGTTCGATTAAGCAGGAAAGAAAAATCAGCACTAATAAGTTTCAGACCCTATGCTTAAATGAAGTTCATTCATTTTCATG
>JGI24158J21664_10014051_pt1 | contig 10542 bp, 4 predicted proteins | sample Ectturendosymbi3_FD_21664 | JGI IMG/M metagenome (IMG submission 21664)
TGTGCCGACATCTGGTGTATGAAAATAGCATTTGAGTGAGTTTTTTTGTGTGTTTTCTTAGGAAAGGTCAGGTTGCACTCTCTTTTCTCTAAATTTCATCTATTTATTGCAGTGTAGACTGTGTGGAAGTTAAATCGCAAAATTATAGCAATGGTCAGGTTAAAATCTCTGGTACCATTTTTCCAAATCTGTCAGAGCAATTCGAATTGCGCTTTTGCAAATCAGACTGACAGGCAGGTGAAGCAAACCACGAGGAGGTCGTCGAAATAAACCGATGGTCCAGTAAGTCCCTAGCCCAGAACATCAGTTTAGTTCTTTTGACTTCTGACCTGCACTTTGACTGTTTCAGTTGCAGACTATGTTTCGCTTTGACCGTTTCAGCAAATGTAATACTTTTAATCTCCACATACAACGTACACTTAAACGTTATTTCAATTTTGACGGGATGCTACAAAGACTAACGCCAATCAGAAATCTTGCTTTTCAGAAGGTGCCGGACCGGGATCGAAGAGTGTTGAAGTTACCATCGCTATCATGACCAGCTGTATTACGTGTTTACTTCAAGCAAATGGCCTCCTTTTGCAAGATTGCCAAGATAACAAAACGGCATTTATTGCTATGCATTGGAGCCACGCATGCCGTGCTGCTTCATATGAGAAAGGATAACGCGGTAAAACGTCCAACTAGACTAGTGCACGAAAGCCAGTTCTCGAGGCTAATGGTGCTGGTAACGTTTTTGAGGTACTTCAAGTTTAATATCATCGTTTGTTTAAATCGTAACCGGGTTACGAAGCTGTTTAACATCACGGAACGAGCTCTAAATCAATTCTGACCCGGGAAATTAGTTTCATTTTCTGAAATTAGTGTTTCACTGCAAGCAAAAGTGTTACTTGTTTGTAGATCAATAACGTCTTACCGTACCTTGCACTTCAGGAAATGTTTACCACCAACAGCAAACATACATTGACTTCCCGCGCGAGATGTTTACCAGTTTGTTATGACCTAACAGCTCAGTTCAAACGTTTTGAGTTTGCGCATGTGGGACGAAGAAACGCCTGTAAACAAAGATTTGTTCATTTTGTGAATCTCTGTTCCAATCTTCAGCTGTGATTTCAATTTAATATACAATGCGACAGGTTTAATTTTTTACCTTGTCCTAGCTACTGGTTCTCAGAACATAAAAGGAACTTCTTTTTACCAATGGGTTCTGCTGCCTTCAGCAGACGTTTGGAAAAGTGAGCCGAACTTCCTTGTGAACGGCGGCCCGCCCTCCACCAAAGCATTCCGAAAAGGCCACCAAGGAATTCGCGGGCTTAACTGAACCTCGAGCAGCGCGACGCGAGTTGGGCGGTTGCATTCAACGCCAGTTACAAGTAGGCTGCTGTAACTATTTCATTGCAAACCCAGCCCAAAACGCTCTTTTCAAGCGACCAGTCTCGTTGGAAATAATACTTGTACCTCTGCATTGTTGGCTGTTTCTGCAGTCACGCGGCATGATCGTGGTAGGAAGACTGTCGACCACAGCACTTTGATTGCTGTATTTTTAGAATCGTTTATTTTTGCGTTGACCCAGTAATGTTTGAGCAAAAATAACTTCTCGTTCACTCTTAACGCAGTATATGATTTTCACGGCAACGTACAAGCCGTCGCCACGGGGTTGCTTTGGTGGGCGTAGCCCCCCAAACAAAGCTCCAAGCCCCCCAAATTGAAATGTGAAACACTACAAATCAGTCGAGTTTTTGCCAATTTTTAGAATGTCAATCCCCCCGCACAAACGCAAAGCCCCCCTACTGAAAAATTTTTGGCGGCGCTTCTGCGTACAAGCAGATTAATATTCCACACGTTTAAGTTCACTATCACTGCAATGCATGCATCAAATGCGAATTCATGAGTAGATTCAGAGGCGGACGCGATGTCATGTGTTTCACAACCGAAGAGGTTTGTGAAGGCGGTTAATTGAGAAGTAAATGTAAGCATCAGTACCATGTTTTTTTTTAAAAAAAAGGGTTCAAAACTACTTGCTTGTTTTCAGGCGGCAGTCAGATTGCGCCATGTCACGCCGGAATGTTTCCAATTTAAACTTCGAATAAAACGAGTAAAGTAACGTGAACACCTAAAATATTTTGAGTTTCGCTGCAAGACCAACTGCATGTTGCAATGGACTTTTCGAAAACTTCGTGGCCAGTGCGAGAAATGCAATACTCGCTCATAGCCAACGAAAACCCAGGCGAGTTTCGTCTCTTGCCGTTTTTGCCGCCATCATGCAGGAAACTACAGCAAGAATCACATTCATGAGCATCAAAGCGCAATACTGCCTCAGGTTTTGTAAATCTTTTACCTCAATCTGGTCCAAGGCAAAAGAGCTAAGCTGCGAAAGGCTTCTCTCGGGAGTGGAATGCAAAACAAAACTTGTAATGCACTTCAAAAGTCGAATCAAGTTGTTTAAAACCAATTTGCGCCTCGTGTTTTACGTTCCGCATGTCTGAAATGAAACGATAGAAAGAGTACAAAGCAATTGTCGAGGTACAGTGTCAACAATATATGTTTTACATTCAATATATACACTTTGGCTACCATGAACTCTACCAAATCGTTTTAAATCCTTTTTTAAAGTTTCCTGAGCTATGAGATAAAACTTGAGTGACTGTGCAAGGTGCGCAAAGATTTGTTTTCGCATTCGTAGAAAGATGAAACAAAACAAAAGCGAACACATTAAAGGAGATTGACTCTCAATGAGGTGTGCCATCGATTTTTTCTCTTGTTGACCCAAAAACGCAAGTCAAATCCTGCAGACAAGCTCTAGATCAGCTATGTCCAACCCAAATGGCTTACTGAGCCAAACAGTACGTCACTGTCTTGACCAGGGCCGCACTATGAATGACATATTATTGTGGGCCGCACATTGGATGGCTTACTCTGATTTTAACAAACAAAATGTAGCTTAAACTAATATACTGAAAGTGTTCGAATCCTAACTGCAAAGGTAACAGACGTGACAAAGTGGCACTGAAGACCACTTACATCAAAAATGTCAAATTCAAGATTATCAAACAAGGGCAGGTTGTCAGTATGCAGGATGCTTTTACTACAACGAAAACTAAAGTGGGCCGCACAAAACCCTCGACTGGGCCGCATGCAGCCCGCGGGTAGGACATAGCTGCTCTAGATGAAGGGTTAATCTTGTCTACCCTTGTCAGTAGTGGTCACGTTCTGCTCATTCCTATTTTTTTCAATGATCCAGTAATGGATATGATTTAACGCATTTGATAATGCCGAAATATCCCTGGTAGATGCAGATTTAATAGCTGATACACATTTACTACGTTCACATGTCAAGCGACGGTCCGCAAAAACGAGGCAGCCCCTTCTGACGTCATTGTACTGTTCGGTTTACATGTCTGGAAGTCATTCAGGTCGCTAACTCGCTAAGCATCTGCTGCGTAGGCTAGTGAACACAGGGTTGTATGGAGTTGGAAGGCATGCACACTGGTGTACATATTTCACGAATTTGGCAATTACTGTTCATGCCTCTCATGAAGTTGGTGCTGTGAAATATGGATCATGCTGCACACTGCAAAATCCGTACATAGCAGACGTGCACTGACGTTTACAGCATGAGTTGATGTCGCACGTGCAAGGTTAACCGGTAGACAAATTTTTACCCAGGTTTCATAAGCGCAATGCTGAAAAACAGTTTGGAGATAACTGCTTTATTGCATGTGTCTGCAAGTGCCTAGGTGGAACTATTGGTGACACATCAGTCAAAATATCATTAAATTACACTGGTACTCAAACTTATAGCCTAAGGTCACATGATGAATACAAAACATTCAGTATTTGTTGTATTAAATATAACCTATGACATATTTTCAAGGAGCTAGTAAAATCATTCTAGTATATCTTTTACTGCTATCACCACCGATGCCAGAAGTTTTCCCTATTTTTGCAAGCCTGATTTATTTATGATGATTAGTGCAACACACTAAGGTTCTTACTTTCAAAACAACTATTCCTAGCACTGCCAAGCCACTCCCAGTCCCAGCTGATCAATAGCCTATTTAAAATATAAATTTGTATTTAAACAGAGCCTCTCATCATATGTTGTGTACAGCTTTCAGCCTTTCTTATGAATAAGCATCTTTTCAGTAATGTATGTTTTATTTCTAGACATAAGGGATATCTAAAACTGGCAGATACCAGCCTTCATTTCAAAAAGTATATTTTAGTTACTGTAGGCCAGTATCTTCTACTGTAGCCTACTTTCTATCACCACTGATGGCAGAGAATTATTGCACTCAGTTTTCTTTAATCACATGTAAAATGCAGAAGCAAACAGTTTTTAGCAGGGGTGATTTCTGAACAATTAGCTAAGATTCTTGCCTTCAAAATAAGAAATCCTTACACTGCCAACCCAAAGCCTAAACTGCTGTCTGTTGTAAAACTACCCATCGTCGCCAACGTGCCTTGTCGACTGCGTGATAATTATGTTGGTATTACACTTCTAAAACTCTTCACACTAACAGTTAGAATAACGGTGGAGTCATATCTTATCTGGAAACAGGCACTGAATGCTAGGTGCTAGCCTAGTACCGCGCGAACGAGACCACGTACACCTCATTCATAACGAGACGTCTTCCTGTCGAGGTGGCCAACGGATTGGCTCGTTCAGGGCGCTGACTCAGCAAATCACGTTCCGAACCAGACCACTCGTTATCCATGTATGGTAACGAAACAACGCAAAACTGACCATGTAAATTGTCTCTCTTCCGTTGCTTCGCATGATTTACTCCTCAACTGACGGCGGCAGAGACTCGACACGCAAATACCAAGTGGGAAAGGATAGTGTGTCTGACACAAAGCGTTCGCTTCTATGGTTTGCAATCTTCAAGTTGTAATGACGCTCAGTCAACTGTACCCTCTTAGGCAGAAGTTTCCATTTGCCTGGTGGTGGTGGCGATAGTAATATTATTAGGATCGCGAAACTGAACTGTGCTTTGGCACTGAGAGCAGTTCCGATTGGCACTGACTAACACTTGCTTCCTACAGGAAGCGGCCGATCACAAAGAGCATTTATCATATATCGCAGTAGCGAGAAAGCATGACCCTCATAAATCTCATCTTTGCTGAAATTGCCCTATGGACCTGGGTGGAAAGAAAGCAACGAATTCTGCATAGGTGCAGTGGACAACTGCAATTTTCGGTGCTCACTTGGATGCACCTGAGTAGCTTTGGTACGTAGCTATCAGTGAAATGGTGCACAAACAAAGAAATAGTGCCCGACAATCCCAGTCTTTTAAGCTGAGTTTCCTCAGTGAATGAAATGACGTGTGGCACTTGGAAAATAAGGTACAGCATTGGCATTTTTGGGTAATGTTGTGGGTTGGGAAAAATTGAAGATCCGAAGACAAACCTTTGTAAAAAGTACTTTCCGACTCACAAGAAGTACCCTATGTGAGTAACACATTTTTTCAGGCACAAAAAGGCAATTATAGTGCACAGCTATAAATTATATGTGGCTTTTGTCCAATACACAGCGATCAAACATTCAATACAGGCCCATGGGTCGTCAATTAAGACAGAGGCGTAGATGAAGAAAAATGTTTGGGGTATCAACATATTTTTGTTCTCAAAAGGAAGTTATAAATTACTGCCAGTGAGCAAAAAACGACAAAAGTTGACATTAATTTCTTCAAACACCATACATGGGGGCAAAATATAGGGTTCAAGCCATGAGGGGACATACACGTATCATATCACCATTCGAAGGGTATAACCCAAAATATCATTACTACTGAGTTTTTTTCAAAAATGTGCTAATATATTGATTTGTCAGGGAGCGACCACACCTCCTGCACGCCCAGCTTCTACGCCAGTGAAGTAAAATATTACACCCGACCCCTTCTCGATCCGTCAGTACGCGCCACTTCAACAACATCAGAATCAACACTTGAGTGGTAGAAACAAGTTTGTGTGCTTTCGTGTCTGGTTGGCGCGAGAGATAAGTATTTTGTGTACGTACAGCATTAGCGCTCGGTTCATCGGTACAAGTTTGCTTTGGTAACCACTTATCTTGTTGCTTCACTTGGCTCAAAACACTTGGCATTGTTGATGACGGTGGAGCAACCAGTGGAATCTTTTTGGATGTGATCTTGAATTGGAACAATAAAGGCTACGAGAGATGATGATATGTTAACTGGCAACATTACCAGCTGTTCAAACCTTGTTTTGATATTGGCTGGCGAAGCCGTAAAAAAACTCATTTATTACCTAGCTCGAGACTTTCGCTTTGTATTGTATCATAAGCACTCCCAGAAGCAAACTGCCTACCACTCTTAGTTTCACGTTTTACTCATTTTACGCAGTAAGTGCAACCTTGTAGGATGTGAACGTCAAGCAAAAGTTTACATTTCGATTGATCTTGCTGACTGAACAGCAGACGGGAAAACAAGTCAGACAACGTGCAATCCACTACTGAGAACAACTACAATGTTTTCCTGTGCCCNGTGCACGTCACACATTGCTTCAGGAAAATTTNCAAAACTGGCCTGCGAAGCGAAGCAACCACACTACCAATTTTTTACATGGGATGCGCACTTGCGGTGATATTTCAACTAAACTGATTAACTGAATACGCTTCGTCTGTTTCCATTATTGTTAAAATGCCACAAAAAGCAGCGCTAATTTCCTTAGGTCTGGTTTGCCATTTGGACATGGAAAGTTTACTGTAATGTAACTCCTTCACAGTTTACTCTTGGCTCACGGGAACGCAGACATTTTGATCATGTCAACTGCTAAGTGCTACATTGAAGATCGATAATGACATAACATGGCAACGTTCACGTCAAATACTTTTTCGTTGCCACTGTTCAAATACCAACAGCCAATCTGGTTCTTCAAATCGTGGGTGTGGCGCAGAGGCCAATGCTCTGACGTGTCAATCGAAATGCGTATCTCCAGATCATAGGCATGCTACATGCAGCACAACCTGGTTTGCTGCAAAACAAGCTCGGTGGACACAAAAATCAAACTGTTTGACAAAAAGGAAATGGTGAAGCTTCTTCCACGAGCACATAGAGCATTTGTGATGTCCTTGAACATACAATTGTTGTAGAATATATAGCATTCTTTCCCGATAGAGGTGAACAGCGGCATAGTTTAAACTGGAATTTCATCACATCTAACGATCTCGATCAGGAATACCGGTACGAAAATAAACCTTAGCTCATTTGTATAATTATCTCATGAAATGTTCTCTACAAGATGTACAAATATCAATGTCACGCTTCGAAAGAAAGCACAGCTGAAGTTGTTGTTTTTGTACTTCATTGAAAAGCAGGTTCGAACAGACATAGCGGTTGAAGCACGCAAGGCAGAAAGAGGCAAACGCTAAAATTTTGAACAAACGCGATAGCATCATGCCACCAGTAAAGCTGATTCAAGTGACTAGTATCCACAAATGCGACTTAGTTGAACCTATAGGTTCACTATAGATGCGCGGTTATCCAGCGAATTGCGTTTTGTCAACTTCACATCTCAAATGTTGTTAACACATATATTCGCAAAAGAGAAGATTTTAAAAAGCAAAACATATTTTTGCGTGTAAATACGGTGTACGACCGAAGTTGCCTCTTTAATGAAATCCAAGTCATTGATGCTTTTGCAAAAAATCTCAAGTTTAGTTTCTTGCAGCTCAAATATTGGACACAAGCGCATGTTCCAACGTGAAACGAACCATTCCTGCCTTGTTTTTAACGAGATTTCTGAACTGCCACGTGGCGAAAAGGCTCAGCTGAAAACTTGCATGCTTGAGAGTTTTCCCAAGAACTCGTGAAACTAACCAGCTTCGTCGTTTCTTTCAGTTTGACAAAACAACCGGTAGCGCTGCGCGGTTTAAGCGCTGCCCTGTCACACTCGCGGTTGCTTGTTTGTGAAAGAAGCGCCGATGTTGTCCACTGTGCATAAAACAGTTTCTAACTACACCAAACATCTAGCTGCTGGTACATGAAATATGACAAAATGCAGAGATTGAAACTCAAAGCTTAAGTATCTTAATCGCCCTCAACAGTTAGCACCACAACGGAAGTATGATGTAAAATGGTTGAAAAAACGACATCTTCGCAAATCGTTTTCTAGAGTACTCAATCGATTTAACGTTAAAGCACTCAAGCTTTTCATCCTGCTTAGCAGACTAAACACGAAATGAGCGCGAAACGCGCCATACGTGAGAGCACCACACCACATGTTTCCAGGTCGACTTCCTGCTGTTTCCTGATATTGCTGTTTGGCGACACCTATCGGTGTCAAGCCACAAGATGAACCTCAATACGGCCGAGAACAAAGCTGTGAAGTCGGTGGCGCCAGTAGTGTAACCAGCCAAAAAATTTGGGAGGGGCCAAAAAACTGGGAGGGCAAAATGTTTGATTTTTGGCGAATAACACTATTTTGTTTGGGATACCGCCTCTCAAAGCACAAAATGACTACATGGGAACATGGGTGGCGCTGTAATTTTTGGGTGCGTTCGAGCAATGCAGTAGAATGAATTCACTCGAAAAAAACAACAGAAAGCTGTTGTTACGTACAAACTAAAATTTATAACATGACTGACAAGATTTGATTATCAGACAAACGCTGGAAAGACTAGTAAAGTCAGTAGTTTGTGAAACCTACAACAAATCCGTAATCTGACCACGTTTTCCTCCTGTAAGCGACTTGCAGAAGACATAGTACGTGCCTTGAACTTCAGAGTTGGGAGATATAGGAGAGCCAAAGCAATAATTTGTTTGGAAAGGCAAAGCGACGGCTGTGCAACTGTCATACTAATTTTTTTTCGTTTTCATTATTTTTAAGTTATTTGTTATTGGATCATGTTTTCCAAAGAGAGCGTTATTTACTTACCCTTTATAAAGTGAAATTTGTATGTAAGAAGTATTTTTTCATCAACGTTTCAATATTAACTTTGTTTTCCTCAACTTGCGTGATTAAAGGTCAATTTTATTTCAGCTTTCATTTATTTAATTTGTTTTCTTTCAATTTGAACCACAAGTTTAAATCAGTGGTTCCCAAACTGGGGTAAATTACCCCCGGGGGTAATATGCGATTCATCGAGGGGTAACGCAGAACCAAACCACATTGTTGTTCTGTATTATGAGCGACCACTGCAAAAGAAATTTTCGACATGAAATGCGAAAATTTTTTATTGGTTGGTAATAAGACATAATCGCTACCTTGATTTTGGTAACGGTTCGAACAAGTTTGGGAACCACTGGTTAAATTATAAAATGCATGCATATCGTCATCGATAAAAGCTCAGCTTAACAACTGATATTTCACCTCCACAAAATCCTCGCTTGATTCGCACCAGGAATATCGCCGAGTCAAAAATTTGCGGCAGAATAAAAAAGCAATGAAACGTTAAATGGTGGACGTTTTGATGTTATTGGCATCGATGAAGCAGGCGAGCATGTTACGTTAAAAGCCTAATTTGAAGTTGAAAACACTGCAAAAAGTTTAGATATTTTTATTAATCAGATTATTTTCTTCTCTTCACCGCAGATTTGCAAATTACACAAATTTTTGTTTGGTGGCGAATAGAATGAGAAAATTGCAAAAGAGGGAGAAAAACACGAAAGCAAAAAGAGACAAAAAGAGAAAAGATTGAAAAAATACTATGAACAAGTGATAGATGTGAAAGAAGAAAACAATTCTTAAACATGCTATTTTGTTTCACCTTGCCCTCACAATTACTTAGTAATTGGTTCGCAAAGGTAAAAGTCTTGATTTAATTGCACGGCAGTGTTTGGAGTATACAGTTGCTACGAACGATGGCTGCAAAGATGCACTTCGATCTACAAATTGTAAGTTGCAGCCATGTTTGCGGCAGACCGCAGAAAGATGAGGCACCAACTTTATGTCAATGATGCGCGCATTCCGCTGTCACGAGTCTGAAATTATGGTGCAATTAAGAATTTGTAATGGCGTGCAGTCCGCAAGCGTAACTAAAACAAATCATGTTAAAAAGCTTCGTACAAAGCAAGTGGAGTTGAAAGGCGTTTCAACAGAGGTCTACAAGAAGAGCGTTAACGACCTTGACAAGAGCGAGAGCGAGGTTGGTTCTCGCTGCTGCGGCGATCAATTATTCATTACGTGCAGAACGCGACGCAGCAGATGGGCGATATTGTCTATCACCTTATTTCCGCCGATATCGCCTGCGCACGCCACGCTACCCGCACATAAAACCACGACGAGCGGCAGCTAGAAGCCGTTGGACGTGCCGGCAACGTTTTCCAGTTCATCAGATGAAAAATATTACGGTTCAAAACTTCTTTGTGTTCCATCAAGCACGCCTTGTTCGCCTCCCAACGATAAAGAAACAAACGACCTTGAAAAAGCGCAAGAAGTTGCTGTTGGTATTTAAACTTTGGTCAGCGTAACGACCTTGAAAAAGAGCAAGGAAACAGGCGCAAACACGTTGTTGTTAAAAGCGGTAATACCAAACGTGACCATAACCAATATGCTTTTCTATGACCGTTTTTGCAGATTGTG
>JGI24158J21664_10014052_pt1 | contig 10542 bp, 6 predicted proteins | sample Ectturendosymbi3_FD_21664 | JGI IMG/M metagenome (IMG submission 21664)
GTATTTTCGGTTTGCCTTTGTAAACTTGAATTTAAACTATTCAGTGTGTAAAACAAATCTGAAAGAAGATGAACTTTTAACCACCAAAGTTTGTCATGAATATAGAAAATCCAAAATTTTTTTTTATTTCTACGAAAGAAATAAATTCAGGTTACAATACCCTTTGAACACTTCTCCTTTCGAAAGCCAATAACTCAACATTATTCGTATTCCGAATCGACCGCTTCAAAAGTTCAGAAAAATGTCGACATTGAAGAGATGGAAAACAAGGCAACCTGTGTATGTTTTCCGCCTAAAAAGTTTAAACCGCCTTCCGCCCCAGTTGTTTCCCTGAATGACGTAGGTGTTGAATTTGTCGACCAAGTCGAATATCACGGTGTGTTACTTCATGAAGGATTACAATGACACGCAGAGACAAGTGAAATCACTCTCGTGCGCAGCAAACAAGCTCAGAGGCGTCTTTGCTCAGTGCTCTATTGCAGTTAAAAACAATTCCTGCTTATTGCATGCCTGCTAATTGTGGTGCAACTACACACAGGCTATTGTAAGCGCCCCCGTGTGGCCTGCAACAATGCCCGTCGGATTTTGCATTACATTCTATGAATGTAGTGTTCTCCCACATCAACTTACCCACTTTGTCAGGACATTTGATGATTTGGTTTTAAAAACAATTTATACACCTTTGTTAAACGATTCGCATCTTCATCCAACTTTTTTTTATCCGCTCACTTTATTTGTTTGATGCGTTGTACAAATATATATTTTTGTCCAATTGTGTAACGCTTTTTATGACAATGCCCGAATGCAGTTGTTATTACTGGTGCATTGTAAAAGTGTTCGTTCATCTTCAGTATCGACTGCACGTACCAACGAACTCCTACCTTGTAAAGAGTTATGTATNAGCATTTCTGTAACCTTGTATTCTTTTATCCAATGTGATGTGGACCTTGTGTCTGAGGCACGTACGCAAAAAACGAAGTTCACCACTTGAATAACCTGACTCATATGTGCAGGCAAATTTGTTGGCAAAGTTTTGAAGACGAGAGTTTTTCTGTAAATCATGCAATGCAAATGACCACATTTGTTTTTTGGCGCACGTACATAGCAAATCCTTCCACCAATATTTTGGAATATGCAGGACGCGTTTGTTGGAAACAACAGTTAGTTTGAGACCTAAAATAAAGTTTAATCTGCGCCATTTTACCGCCACTAGCGGGTCTGAAACGACATGGTTGTCACGTGACCGTATTGCGCAATTAATTACTGAAATTGACTTTGTTTCCACTTGGAACCATCGAGCGAAGTGGTAACAGTCTGTTGCCACCAGGGCAGGGGTGGGCAATTAATTTGGCTCGGGGGCCACTTTGAGAAGTCTGTGCTTAGTGGAGGGCCGTACCTTCTATTCTAATGCAATGTTTCTCAACCTTTTTCGGTTCATGGCTCCTTTGGTATTTTTGCACACCCTGTGATCCCTTCCTACCCTTTTTTCGATACATATGACATTATAACCATTATGATCAACCACAAAACGCGGTTCTAGAAATATGCAACAAACTACCACAACATTTTTACCACATTCGAAATTCGTGGTTACGTGTTTGACAGTGCTAATCTTTTATCATGCTCGACTATCCTTTGATTTCGTGCCTCCGTTTTGATGTGAGCTAGACTCTAGACTCCAGGTATGGGCACACTCGACATGAGCATGGGGTACACCTGACCGGTCAATAAAAAGTTAGGTTGCATGCATTGCATAATGTTCACGTGATATCCCATGTAAAATAGGCAGTTTCTGACTGCCTCTCCACTTTTTTCACATTCTAATTACCCGCCATCACTGCATGGCAAAACAAATTTTTATGATTACCAAACGTTAAATGATGCCGTTTTGTCCATTTCCCGATGTGGATTAAACGGTGAAGTTCCACTATAAGTCTGAATGAACGTGCAACATCAGTAGCGCGAGAGAAGGAGAAAAAGCATAACTAGCATCCATGGCAAAGTTCGTACTGCCAAGGTCAACGGTCGTTTTCTCATTTTTTGTTAGCGGAAGTGGAAGTGGTTGACGAAATAGCCGCTTCCACATCCCTGGTTAAAATTAAAACAAACACGGCAAGTTAAACATGTGTTACATTGAAATCTTTGCGCACACTAAAAAAACTTCGCGTCCTCAGGTTGAGAAATGCTGCTTTAGTAGAAATAGAAACAAGTCTCAGTTCAAGTTAGCCTGAACACTAAAATTTACTGTGATAAATTCGAGGAAATTTCAGACTTGATGATTTTTCCTAAATGCTTTCGCGGGCCACATGTGGCCCGTGGGCCGCTAATTGCCCAACCTTGCACTAGGGATTCAAAACTATCTTATAAACTGACTCGCAGCAATACGAGTTAGCCAACACACTTGCAAACTTAGGTAGTCACTCTCTGTTTATTTTGTTAAAGTGTTGCAGCAAAACAATAAACCTTGATGCAATGAATCCTCACTGATCTACTAGCTCATCAATTTACTGGAGCTAATCAATAAACGAATAATTCCGCATTTTTTAGGGTGGAACATTTGGAAGTAGATAAGTATCTGTAGTAATGAGCATCACTGTCTGTTAAAGTCTGCTGACAGTCATGGGCGTCGGAAGGATTTTTCCAGGGGGGCTACTAGAAAATTGTTCCAAAAAATTTCTAGGAGGATCCAAAAGTGGTGAAATTTGTTTTTTCCCACTCGAAACCAAGAAAACAACCTTTTTTGCTGAGATTTTCAAAATCCAAGTGGAGCCTTGCCCCCCCTTCCGACGCACATGATGACAGTGTCGACTATCAAATCTGTTTTTCTGTAGTCCTGGCTAGATTTGCAAAGATTTAGGTATCAAAAAAAATACTCTAACAAAACTAGCGCATTGAAATTAAAAGTAGCACCTAACAAAGGTATCAAGAGAAAATTTAAGGAGGATTACAGTAACTATGTTTTTGTTGCTTCTGGATCTGGAGATCATTAAGCTTTTGTGCATTCTATGCAATGCTACTTTGCCAAAAGAAGCTCATGTTCCAATCAAACTGAGAAAACATTTGGAAAAAAGTCATCCATCTTTGAAGAACAAACCAAACAGATACTTTGAGAATCTCGTGTTACAGAAAGGCAAACATGCAAAAAAATTGTCAACTATACCTCATGTTGTCAGTAAGGGCTTACTTGCAAGCTACAAAGTCGCTCAATTGTTTGGTAAACAAAAAAGCGCACACAGACGCAGTTTCAGTTATTGCACTAGCAGTAGATATTTTTGTTAAAACTACGATTGGAACTGACGCCGCAGAAAAAGTGAGCAAAGTTCCACTGTCAAATGATACAATTTCGCGAGAAGTATTAAGATAAAGATGTGATTTTCTGGTTGTTGTGTAAACCCAGTCCAAAATTGTGGTTAACTACAGTATCTGCATTAATTCTTGTACATACAACAATATCGTTGACGACTCGCTTCTGATGTAGAAACAACAACACGTGGAAGGTCATGACAAAATTTACTGCATCAAACTCGGCATCTTGAAAAAGTGTGGCAAACGAAGATATTTTAAATTCCCATAACTAGCAGTGCATCAATTACTGAGGTACACATATTTCAAAGCATTCAAATAAACTGGCTACGGAGATCTAGTGCTGCTCCTTCGAAACTTGTCAACGACCTGTTTTTTAAATCTTCCCCAGTATCGAAACGAATAAATGAAGGGATTCACGGAACTATTTATGGGCAGAAGCACCATCGTCAATATAGAGACCCGAGCGCTCCACTTGCTTGTATAGCGATGAAACTCGCAGCCGTGTACGGCGAAGCTGCTGGACTTTATGAAGTGATAAATAGACAGAGAGCAAATCGGAATCCAGCACAGAAAGTTCGTTGCAATGATGACCATGATCTGCACGTGCATTCTGCGGTTTTCTCTGTCGCGGCGTTGCAGTGGCGCGGTTGCCTGAAGAGTGGGGCATTCGGGCCCGGCGAGACAGGCCAAGCGGCGCAGCGACTTGCGGCGACTGGTCTTCTTCCACATGAAGATGTAAGCCGAAGAAATATAAAGAAAAGCAGCGCAGTCGTAAAGAACAACCGCCAAGGTGTAAAACATTGACCCACTGCCGTACGTGACGAAATACTTGGCAGTACAGACGCTCTGTTTGTTGTAATAGCCGAAAAACTTCGGATCATCGTTCGGGTCGAAAATGTTCAATTTTCTGCCAAATTCGAGCAAGTCTTCCCAATCGAGTCGTTTGGGCAACGTGTATAAGTCGCGTGCATTCCTGCCGCACTCAGTACCGACAAAACGCTCAACCTCGTGCATGACGTCCGTCAAGTAATCGCGGTGCATATCTGATTGCTTAAAGCAACTGAGCGAGTTGATTTTGACGTAATCGTAAAAGGCGTTGTTGATAGTCGAGGACGAAATTAGGGGGATTAACGCGTACATGGTCCAAAAGGCCCATGAAAATAAAGTGATTGCCACCGCTGTGGTTAAGCGCTTGTTTTGATCGGCGAACGGTTTAACTACGCTGGCTAAGCGGAATGTGGTGATAATGATCAACATGGTCATGGACATTTGGCAAGAACAGAGAGACAACACCCCCATAGTTAAGCAGGTTGTACTACACAACCACTGGTATCGATGCTCGTCACTATATTCGTGATGGTGATTCCCATGGCCTATTCCATACAAAGTTACGTAAAAGCCCATCAAAAAGTCTGACAAAGCCAAATTTACCACCAGAAAGTGGTGCACTTTCTCCGTCCCCATCATCGATTTGAAGCGCGTTGCTTGCAGCCTCATGCATCGATAGATTACTGCGGAATTGCCTGCTATGGCAGTGATTGCAAAAAACCATATGAGGCCTTGTATGACCGCTCGGTGGCCCAGCGCGTCAAACGAGCCGTGATCGTTCGCTCTCAGGCTATCTTCAATGCCGTGGCAGACGTTTGCTCGCTGAGTGCAAACAGTATCATTCAGAAAGGTCACCTTTGCTGCGTTGGGTCTGTCGGCATCTTGCAAACACATTAAAAAGGGATAGGACGCACAGCCTTTGTCATTGCAAAAAAGCTGAAGGTTTCTTTGCACGTGACTGCTGCAATTACTTTCCGGAAGTGTGGAAGGGGTGAAGCTTTGTGTGTTGAGAAATGTATTTTCTTCGTTTGAACTTGATATGTTTTGTTGCCTGTGTATCGAGCACATCTTCCATTTTCCTAAAACTGAAGAAAAAATCTCTAACGCCAAGGAAGGTGCTTTTGCATCCTGAAAAAGTTTTCCTTCCTGAAAAGATACAAACAAATCTTTAAAAGATTATTATCGACCACAACGTGTTAACTTCAAAAACTAAAGCTAATGAATTGTATGTATCGCCAGAAAGGAAGCATTCAGCAAAGGTAATGAAACGTCTACCTACCATATTTAAATGTATCGGGGTTCATTTCATACACCGTTTCCATTTAGAAATCGACAGCCATTTCATGTTGCAAATCCAAGAGATCATCCTGGTCACGATTAACAACTCAGCAATACTGTTATTTACTGGTTAAAATCATTGTCTACTGAAGTGTCTGAAAACGCGCAAGATGTATACAGTACGCATGACACTTCTCTTTTGAAGCACCTTGCCAACGAGGGTTTTTAATTTCCCGGTTTTTACGAAGAAGGGAAACCGGGAAAAATCTTAACTCAATCCCGGAATCCCGGGAAAAATAACGTAATGTGCAAGTGACAATACAAGCAAAATCAAACAGACAATAATGCATGCAAGTTGTTATTCATTTTTTTTGTCATAGCTTCGCAGAAAACTGAGGGCATTGACTGATTGGTCACTCAGCCGCCAACGAATTTTGGTGGCAAACAAGCCCGCAGCGGAGAAAGCTCGTTCCGTCCCAACTGAGGTTGGCGGAATGCTCAAGTTATGATTTGCTTGCTCAGTTATGCTTGTTATGATAACAACACACGTGCAGTCGGCTCGACATCTGAGATGTAACTACTGAAAATTTAAATCAATTGTTCCCCATTAAGTATATGAATGGACAAATTTGTGAGAAATACGATTATGCCGTCACAACAGGGCCCACCACAACAGTCTGGGCTGTCTCTACCATTGCAGCACTCGATTCATTGCATTCGCTGTGGAGCAACTACGAATTTCAACGTTAAATATGTTGTCTACAACTGTAGGCAGCCTACACGAATTTTTGTTTGCGAAGTACAAAATGAAATATTTTATGCAATATTTTCAAATTGGTGACATATTGAAATCATCTGGGTATTCCAGCGAATTTTGTTCGGAAAACCGGGAAATGAAAAAAGTCACAAATTCCCGGGAATTCTCGAAACCGGGATCCCGGTTTCCAAACCCTATTGCCAACCAATAGCCGAACATCCAAATTCAGGCATTAGCAACTTATTCTGGAGGTTTGTAAGTGAAGCAAGGCGGAAAACCTGCAAAGATTCGAAGTTTTCGTATCACGTTCTCGAGTCAAAACTTATCGCAGCCAACCTCCCGCGTTCCTCACGTTGCAGCCCTGTCTCCTGTACCTTTCGATTCTTTTTTCTGCCTTTGGGACCTAACCGACAGAGGCGCACTGAGGTTGAACATCTTTGAAATGCTATTGCAAATTGCTTCGCACGCAATCTACCGTGCCAGAATTTGATGTAACATGTAATCGCATAAATAAATCTTTCTTTACAAAAATTGTAAAATTTCACCGACACGCGGTGAATGTTCAGTTGAGTTTCGTCATACGCGGGTTCACACTCCCGTTGGAGTGTCCCTAGCAGTCAGCGGAGTCCAGCTCTGCTTGCTGTACCTGGGCCGCGCGATTTCTTTCGCAATGAACACTGCATTGCTGGCAAGTTCAGTGGCAGCACCGCGAGCGAACGTTTTCCTTGTACTCACCCGTGTGGACTTTATAAACGATTTCCACAAATCTAATTTTCTAGACTGGCCCTTCTTGTGATTTTTTGGGGTTTCGCACTAATGCTTCTCGAACTTTCTTCACTACATCTTCTGATTCTGGTTGTCGTCCAGATCGTTTGGCCCTTCGCAAACAACCTTCTTCTTTGAAGTTTTCTGCCATTTCCAAATCTGTACTGCATGTGGAGCTTGTTTATAGAATTCTTTTGCGAATGCACGCTGTACAGTCTTGTTCAACTGTGTGGGAACATTCGCTATCGCATAAACGCCTCGGCTGTTGAAGTGAATGTCGTACTTACACCTAGAAGACAGACGCATGAAACGTAAAGCATTTGAGGGGTTTCTACACACGCCCTTAAAATTTGAGACCATAAAAATTAGTCAACTTAATAAATTGCATAATGATAAAATCTTATTTGAAACACCTTTATTTCATTTAATTTAAAAATTGCATACAACATTTTTGAAAAAAATTGGGTAGTTCAAAACGAAGCTAAATCCCCTAAATCGTTTTTTGCGCACCATTTTTTAGACTAACCAAGCACTGGAACATGACTCTTCGCAAAAAAGAAATACACAATGTACAAAAAATGGTTATTAAACTGACTGGTGCCAAAGAAACTTTCATGTGCGGAGTTGCCAATGACCCACCATCGCTGCAAATTTAAGTAAACGCATCGTCTTTTCTTTTTAGCTGGATCGAAAAATCTCAGGCGGCAACTCAGCTCATCGTCATTTGTTATGAAACAATTAAAATCTCTGACCGGTTCAACTCTGGCCGCTACGTGATATTCGCCCAGCAAGAGGAACTGGCCATCAAACAGGCATCAGAGCATGTTTTTCAGGTGGGGGATTACTACTATGGTGCTGACTGCTGCTTTTGTTGCTGCTGTCGTTTGCTACCCATGAGTTAGTCAAGATCATTGAGTTCGAACTTGTGCTGCGCGCTAACGATCACTGGGTTTTGTCCAAACGTCGCCATGCATGTCTACATGTTGACAAGAACAAATAAAGAAATCAGGTCACGCGGCACGAATTCATTTTTCAAGTATTTTATTTGTTTGATACCCATACCTTTACCTGCTTTACAGCCTTGTCTCTGCCACAATATAGTCTGTCATCGAAGCTTAAACTTTTTGAACCGGAAACTTTTATGTCAAGCATTTTCGGTAAAGATTAAAGCTTTTAAGTTCCCAATGTTTTTTAATATAAGTCAACTGGTCCCTCTCAACCACAGCCACTCAACGACCATAGAGCTCACGTGCACACCACATTGCTAGATCCCAACTGGCCCGCTGTGGTTAACAAAGTTTACCTCAGGAAAAGGCAGAAAGACTCGTGATGCCACTTACATCGCTTTTTCGATAAAGTGAAAGGAGAAAGTATTTTCCACACAGCTTCTTGAACAAAACTGACAAAACCATAGAAAGTGCACACCACTCTGGCAAACAGAGCATATGAATGTTGCCACAGCTCCAGAACTCTTCCAAGCGGAGTCCTACCTCGATTGCCCTTCATTGGCCATGCTCCATGCTTCAACAATACATTAAACTGCAGTTGCAACATTCGATTGTAATGCAACATCCTTCAATTTGGAACATCCAAAGAAATTTTCAAGCTTGTTTAGAATCGTTATACTCTTAAGCTTTTGAAAAGTCAAAATAGTAGCTTGGTAAGAACCTGGGTTTTACCCCGCACCACTTTCATAAGCTTATCTGAAGAACTGCGTGCTTGAAGCATTCACTGTCTCCTTTGCCTCACGATGATGCATCAGACTTAACGATTCAGATCATAGCGCTGCCTCTTTTAAGCTTGACCGGCTGAGCTTCACGATTCTAAGTTAAAAGAGATTTACGCCTCACGCTGGTACGTGCCTGTTTAGGAAAGTACACAGAAAATGCGTGCAAACTTCTTTTGGGCACAGCAGAAAACTAAGCGGTTCAATTTCCTACGTAGAGATGAAGACGCACATTTTTAAAATGGTATCTACTGTATGTCCAGGAGCAGCGCAGCTTCATGGAAAGTACAAGGTTCACTTTTTATATCAACTAGTCATTCCAACAGAATTTTGAAAACATTCTTCAAATACTTGTAAGCCTTATACTACATTCCCGCTCTTAGCTCACATACCACGCATAGCTGAGTCTGATCTGTACAAAGCGTCACATCACAAGCGGCTGGTACCTAATACAACTTTTTGCAAGTCCACCTTGCTCATCTCAACCGAATGAAAAGAACTCTGTAGTCATTGCTGAGAGCAGACGTTGAAACTAAGACGTGGATGATGTAAGTAAAGCCATCAAAAGTGATTGATACCCCGCTATAGTTTTGTGGAGAAAGCGTAACTTCTGACCAAATCGACAGTTAAGTATGCGCGTAACGACTGTCACGATTTGAGGACACTGGGCAATTTGCCAGGGAAAACCATTAATATCTACACCAAAAATAGCTCTAATTGGTACAGGATTCGGGTTCAAAACGTGCTCACCCGGATAAAGCAGCTTGCTCGCATAAGAAAGAGCTGATATTGTAGTAAAGTTTAGGACATCAATTTAAGAAGGATTATTGTTCATCTTGTTTTCACTGTGATCACATTCAAGCAAATCACACCGCGGTATTTACAAATGTCATTATCAGTTTTTAAATATTAAGTGCAACATTTTTCTCGTGTGACTTGAACTAAGAAGTTCACGTATCACACATTTGTCTCTGCAATTGCAGAAAGTACAGATTTTCGTGGTTGTTACTTGGTGGAGAAAAAGGATATTTAAAATTTGTCCTTGTTAATGATACCACCATTGGTTCGTGATCAGTGAAATGAAAAGTTCATTGCTTGTTCTTTTGCAATGCAGAACGTTCGGCATTTCCAAACATTTTTCCGTCAAACGAGATCTTTAAAGCAGGCCTGCACAACATACGGCCCGCGGACTGCATGCGGCCGGCGAAAGCTTTTCTTGCGGTCCGCGAGAGCTTTCTCAATTGTAGAAATGTTGCCAAAGCTCGACCTTGTATAACTAGTTGTTGTTTCAGAATTTCTTCCATACTACAACGAAAGCTCCACATCGATATGAAATAGATTTGCGGTTCGCGGCAAATTTATGTTGATAATTTGGCCCTTCGAGCTTTCTGATTTGTGCAAGCCTGTCTTAAAACAATGAAGCAAAAAAGCGTGCCTCAGTTCTAGGTGGTGAGCGCTTCTGCACAACAACATGCTGAAAAAGTCCTCAAATGCGCCCAGTTATATTTTATTTCTATCTCCGTTTGGTGGTGATTATTATCACGTCGGTTTCACCTACGGCAGGGGTGGGCAATTAATTTGACCCGGGGGCTACTTTGACAAGGCCGTATTTAGCAAAGGGCCGTACTTTCTAATGGAAATAAAAGCAGGTCTTGGTTAAGTTGACCTCGGCAATAAAATTTACTGTGATTTGAACATATTTCCTGAATGCTACCGCGGGCCACTGAAAACGCTGTGGCGGGCCACATTTGACCCGCGGGCCGCTATTTGCCCAACCCTGAGCGACGGTATTCGAAATAAATCGACGTTCTGGATTCGAATTTATTATGATGCGGACGACTCTATCTTCCAAAATCCTTATACCGTATTTACTCGATTGTAA
>JGI24158J21664_10014053_pt1 | contig 10542 bp, 9 predicted proteins | sample Ectturendosymbi3_FD_21664 | JGI IMG/M metagenome (IMG submission 21664)
GTTCTGTTCTGTCTGTTTTTACCAACCTGCATTGTGCAGGCTGTGTGTGTATGTACTCTACGCACTTAGCAGGTTTTTTTCTATGGGAAATCTTAGGTACCCGTTAGGGACCCGATTTCTCCGATTCTAGGGACCTAAGTCGGGTCCCTAAAGCGCCTTAACAAAACCCTGGACTTAGTGTTTGTTACAAAACCTTAAAATTAAACAAATTCACCAAGCGATACATTTGTTTTTACAGTTTATTAAAAGTAAGGGGGGCGTGAGCCAAAGGAAAACTACTTTAGGGGGTCGTGATGGTGAAAAGGTTAAGAGCCACTGCTCTAAAGGATTTACTACGTCGCTCTAAAGAAGTCAGATCTGTGTGGTTTTACTTACCTGCTATGAAACTGTCTTTAACTGACTGGTGCTAAGACTCAGGAAAGGGTTGTGCTGTGTACAGGTAATGCTGGTGCATTTTGCTTATGACTACAGTAAACTGGGAGAGGTTCTTTGTGGGTTGTTTTTCATGAACAGCGATAAAATAATGAACAACGTCCTGCGATTTTCCAAATTTGATTAAAGATTCCCTGTCAATCCTTTCAGCCTTACGGCCGATCTCTAGATAAAAAGCTCGATTTGTACTGAAAAGGATAAACAAAAATTTAGCCGATCGACATAGTTCTTTGGCTGCCTAGCTTCAATGAGGATGTATTGCAGCAAAGAAAAAGCACAGCTTGCTGTTTTGATTCCTGCGCTGTGCTTCGGGATCGACCGGTGTAGATTTCGATTTCTTCAGCTGCACACAGGGGTGTAACGAGGGGGGAAAGGGGGCACAATTCCCCGGGCGCCAAATCACTATGGGGGCGCCGAAAAGTCCCAACAATGCCGCCAGTACTTTTTTAAAACAGTAAATTTGATTCCGAAAGATCTCAGTTCGAACATGGGGGCGCCAAACTTGCTTTTTGCCCCGGGCGCCATCTCATCTCGTTACGCCCTAGGCTGTACAGCCAAAATATTTGGCTTACTGAGTAATTTTATGGCACCCATGGTTAACAGGTCGCCTATGAATACTACAAAGAAGCTAAGTTTTGTAAGGCTAAGATCGTTATCTGAGTGATCTTGTGGTATATATAGGTGTCCTGTTTTGATAGTTGTGGGGTTGTTAACAGTTGTAGCGTTGTATTGTGACCATGGATGAGCGACAGAATGATTTTCTGTGTGAATGGTTTTGATGGGTTTTCCTTCATATGCTTCTATGTGTGCTGCCCGGTTACATTTACATCCTGCGTTTGTCTTTTAACAAACTTACAGTGTGTTTCTATTTCTTGCTTTCAGAAGAAGGTGACGAAGAGGATAGTTCACAAGAGGAAGATGAAGAGGATACGAGAGACACGGCCTACTGGGAAGAACGAGAGGCGAGAAAGCGATGCTTAACTTGTTTTAATTCGAAAATTTCGCGGTCCGCCGTAAAAAAAATTGCCTTCACTGATGCTTTCGATTTCTCACCTTCAGTTCGAAAACGGACGTTTGGCAGATTTTGATGGACACTTGTGATGACGCTCTGCTGTTCTGTATCATGCACGATGCAGCGTAACGTTTTGATTGTTTCATAGTTGGCAAAACCAGTCAGTGCACACGTTTTTGCCAAAAATTGCAGCAAACAACGCATTTTTTATCCTGACAGAAGCATTTAGCGTAATTTTTCTGCCAACATTCCGAAACGACTATAGTAGTGCAATGCTCACGTTCTGAAAATGTTTGCGAGGGTGCATTTATTCAAAAATCGTAAAACCTGCCCGTGTTTCCATTTTCATTCGCTGCATCTTTGTGTTCTACAGGCGAAGCTCTTCCGCGTAATAACGCTATTAAAAGATGCCGTGAAGCAGGAAAAGGAAAAGGTGTTTGCGATCGAGTCGGAGGTGCGACTGGAGTGCGCGGAGGAGATGAGGCAGTGCATTGTGGAGATCGAAGAAAGCTGGGAGTAAGTCTGTCGTTGCATGCATGTCTGAACTGGTGGTGAGAATGTGAGACTTGTCGCATCAACCATCAAGGGCTGCTGGATGGCATAAAGGTTTTAGTGAGGGCAAATGTTGACTTTTGAAAAAAGCATGCAATGTGGCCGGTCAGAAGAACATATTTTTGCCCGTTCCCAGTCGAAGCGTTATAGCACTCACGCAGCACTCATTCTCGGTCAGTTAGGCACCGTGCTATATAGCTATCGTGCAGAGGCAGATATTACAATACTTGCTAAAACTTTGGCAAGTCCGCAGCGAAGCCAATGAATTGCTTGTTGCCCAATTCATCCCAGTGTGCATTGCTCTGCAGTGAATAACTGTAGTGTTTTTGTGGGAGCTTGTTTTTCAATAAGAGACGAAGCTGGAGGCTAAACGTGAGTTACGATTCGACAGTAAGCACTGGNGAGAACTGATCACCNAGCTACTCGCAAGGATCGAAGCGCACATCAGAAGCCGCAACCCAGGCACAACACATTGCTTCGACTATATTATTGTCATGTAGCTGCTTCTAGCAGATGTTCCGTTTATCGTTGACCTGTTTCAAAATCTGTAAATGTTCGCAATTGCATCACAGAAAGTTTAAAAGTTTTGCTAAATCTTTTACTACCACGCAAACCCGTTCCAATCGCAGCCACCGACAACACGACTCGATGCGTCTCTAACCTTCTATATTCACTAAAATTTACGGATTACGTGAANTCCGATCGTTCNATATGGGCAGTGAGACGGTGAATGGTTTTGTGAGGTGTGGTTTTACCGCTGCAAGCTTTGCCTGAATGAAGTGCGGAATCACGTTCTTGTGCAACAAAGCGTTTCATCGTTTTTGAAGTTTAATCAACAACTAGGAACTTGGATTTAAGAAAGCAAGTCCCTGCTTTCGTGTGCTTTTCAATTTTTAAGGGCGCCAAATACTATTCTCCCCAATTCGCGTATTTGCGTTTGGCTCTTGCGTTGTTTCACTGTTTACCACTGTTTCGCCCGTTCAGCTTGTTTCGCAGCAGTGTGCTCTTCAAATTAGTACCAATCTCGTTAAAAGGTTTTAGATATTGTGGTTTTCAATGTCAACCTAAAATATTCTTTATAGACCAAATTTACATATTTTCATTATTTCCGTCGGAAGTTGTTCAATCAAATCATTAGAACTTGGACTTGCGCAGAAAATGCCAATGCAAGAAAGTGTAAGGAATATTGAAATATGGTACTATGATATCTTCGTAGTAAGTGGAAGTTCAAGATGAGAAATTGGTTGCAGTTGCCCCGAAATACCACGGCGACTCTGAACTGCCACTCGTAATTCTTCACTTCGTGTTTTGGCGACCTCTGAGCACCTTCCTCAAAACAGCTGATTTAGATCTGTCAGTGTTCTTAGAACAAATTGATGACTGCATCTCATTACCGTTTAACCAAAACTTCAACAATAGCAAGGAACGAGGTTTGATGTACTCTCGTGGCGTGCACCCGTTGTGGTTTATCATATGTGTGATTCTGTAACTTCTGCCTTGGTCTGATCTCCGCTTCAATAGCGCGTGTTCATATGCGTAATTTTCAACCATTCGCTATCGCTTGGCAGAGAGCGGATGGACAGGTTGGTGGAGAATGCACAGGAGAAGGACGAAGCAAGATACGGTCGCACAGTCGACATGGCCAACGAGATAATCGGAAGACTGACCAAAGAGAAGAAAGAACTGGAGAATGAAGTCGAAGATTTGGAAAAAGAATGCGAAGAACTCGAGGACAGAGTGGAGGTAGTTAACTTGGCTCGCTATTGAGCAGAACGTTTTTGCGGACTCTGTAGTTTTCAATATATTCCGTCTCGCTTGCGGCGAAATTAGCTTTAACGCTGGTTATTTTGCGTGCATAGCAACTTCAAAAAAATCAAAGTCCAGCGCCAGAAGAACAGGAATCGATGAAAAAAGAAATAGAGAACCTTAAAGCTGGTGCGAAAGAAAAAGACGCCGGTGAGTTGCCTGCTTCGATGTTTGGTCGAAGTCAGTTGAGGCAGAAAGCATCCGATAGTTAGTCGATGCCCAAGTTATCTTTCACTTTGAGCTGATTATGTTGCTGATAAGCAGTGTGAATCCTCTCGTTAACGGTTAGTTCGCGTTCACATAATTCGTTGTCGTGAACAAAATTCACATGATACGTTGTCGTGAGCAAAGAGCCTCATGCGCCTGTGTTCTTTGAAGAATTTAGTGTTGCTCGTGTACGAAGATGTAACGAAAATCAAAGCGTTTTGACATAGCAAGAAAACCTGCTTGGTTATAAAGCGGGTTACTCAGAATGCTCAATATCTATTTTGTTTCATTACACTGCCGCACAGAGTTCGGCCAATTACAATTTGTAGTGGAGTTGGTTAATGAATTACATGTTTTCATATTTTTCTAATTCAGACTTCATTTTCTTATGTGATTGTAAAATGCTGAAATTTTTAGCCTAATTAATTACAACGACATTTTGCTTTCACCGAGCGTGAACAACTACACAAAACAAAGCCAGTGAATCACTTTCCATGTGACCTGCTGCAGCTTGGACCAGTCAGGGGCGACATGTCCCGGTTGTACTGTGCGTGTGATTCGGATGGTATACAACTCAGGGTTGGATCAATTACAATTTTATGCAATTAGGATAAACATTTTCTTAAATTTATACTTTGTAAATTAATAAAACTTGAGTATTTATAATTGCAATTAACTGACTCATGCACTTGATCCAACTCTGCCATCACATTATTGTCCACACAGGCTTGAACTTTTACAAAAATTGCACAGCTACACTAAATCGAGACGCACGAGTGATTGCGAGGGTTACTGAGGCGCTGTAATTGTTACATAAAAAAGTGTTGCCCCGTTTCGTTCCTGACCTCATCTGTTCGTGTGCATCCGTATGATGGTTGTTTTGTGATTAGTTTCGATGCGACCCAAGTCACGACGGTTGCAAACAGGCCCGCAACAGGCAATTGCTCCCCTGAATGTTCAAAAGCGCGTTTATTTGTTAGGCACAACAACAAATTACAATGATTTTGCCTCGGAAAGTATCAGCTGGTTGCAGGTTTTCTGGCATCTCGTGCTTTTGTAGAAATTTCCGAACTGAAGCAACGCCTTGCGAATGCACAGCGTTCTTCGAAAGCAGCAGAACAGGAAGCAATGATCGAAAACCTGCAGCAAGAAAACGAAGACGGTACAAGTTACTTCTTTTTATGTAATCTCAGGAAACGGCGCTTATTTTCTTTCCTCAAGCTAAGACTCTTCTCACGTTTGTACGCTGCATTCCGCTAAAATTAATAAACTATACTCCAGCATTCTCCGTGCACTTCCATGTTTTCCTTCTCATTAACCGGTCTTCAATGTTTTTTCCGCTCAACAGGCCGTGAAATAATTCAAGAACAGCTGAAAGAAATGGAGGAGATGCGTCTTTCGATGGAGGAACAGGAACAAGCGAAGCGGGACCTGACTCAGGTGCGCTCCGTACCATGTATTCACAAACTGCCATTGATTTTTATTTTTTCTCGTTAATTCTGTATCCGAATCTGCTGATGGACTTGCGCGTTCTTGAGCAATCAAGTCGCTGCGCCTCAGTGACAAGATAGAGACTTGCATAGTCTCTCCCGTTTGTTGTTGGGTAGAAAGACCACCTGCGTGTAGCGCGCTGTGCCCCCCCACCACCATGAGCGTCAGAAGGACTTTTCCAGGGGGCTGACAAAAAGATTTTCCATGGAGGGCCAAGAGTTGTGAAATTTCATTTTACTAAATTGAAACTAAGAGAAACATTTCTCCACTAAACAGAAAAAGGAAAATATCACATTTCCAAATAGAACTGCGAGGCGCATGCCCCCACACTGTTATCTCACGTCAATCACAAAAGTTGCAACTTAATGAGTGACATTCTGTAATGTTCCAACAAACAAGCTCCAGTTCACTTTTGATAGGAAATACCTTTCGTAGCAGCTTTGGAAGTCGAGGGCTTGTGCGTGAATTTTTTTTGCAAAAAGTTGTGAAAAGTACAAACACTCGTTTCCAGTTTTGCAGCAATGAGCCGTGAAACTCGGGAAGAGAAGTGAGAGGCCAATTATGCGCCACATTACGTATGAGTATGCTTTGCGTAATTGGTTCACGCCGCCCGGCAAACAAAAATGAAAAACAAAAACACCAGTATGTAGATAGTAGTGCTTCTTATCGAAAATGTAGGATTTTGCACGTTTTCGTAATTGCCACCGTGGAATAGACTCAACCCTTGACATCCAGCAAAGCGAAACGTCGGTGACGCAGTTGCCTCGAGCGTGACTGCGCTGTTGTGATTGCAAGGGCCAGTTAGCTTTTTTCTCGAGTTCACTGTCTGCTGCAGGCGCGTTATGGGTTCAACTCGCTCTTTGGTTCAGAAACAAGCAGCAGAGTAAATTTTGAGGTCCACCACAAATGACGTGGTCTGTACATTAAAAGCGTTGGGTTAACCAAAGTTGTGAGAGTTGATGCTTGCCAGCGTTTCTGTACGTGCTGTTAGAAGGGCATTTATATACTACAGTACAGAAAAAGAAGTAATGAGATGTGTGCAGGATAGTAGAATCATCGCAGGCTGCAAACAACTTGATAGCTGTTTCTGACAGTCATGGTTAGGTTCGAACGTCATATTTGATAAGGAGCGTATTTGTCTCAGTGCACATTGTGGAGAAAAAAATCCTTGCGAACAAGGAGCGCAACAAGATAAACGATTAAACACGAGAGCGTGGCAGCAGTGTTGCCGAGACATTTCGTTTTGCTTGTCATCGTTTTTTGCTTATTGTTAAATCATGCCGCATAAGCCGGCGAAGTGGCTTCTGCAGAAAGTAAAAATTTTGAGTAAATGTCTGCTTCGGTATACGTAACAATTGCTCTCATTATATATGTACTACTGGGAATATCAGAAACGATCTGCTTGGTTTGTTTGCTAAGAGACGGAAATACTGAAGAGGTGGGCTACAGCATTGCTTGTAGATTTTGCGTTTAGATACAATTTCATAGATCGTTTCATGGGAGCAGCATATCTTTTGTGTCTGCATTCTACTCCATCGAGTCGTTTCATTATTATTATAAGACGACGTTTGGCTTGCGAAGTCGATTTTTCAAGTTCCTTGGCGTCTATTTCAATATTTCGATTAATTATCTTTTCAAATAAGATAATTTATATTACCTGTGCTTGCCGCAATGACCACCTTAACTGGATTAGCCCTCAGAAAGGTGAAAAAATGTAACAAAATTAGAGGATTCTAAATTTTCTGTTTGTTTTGAGCTTATGTTTCAGCACTGATTTAAAGTTCTCTGGGTCTTCTGAGACATAGGGGTTATCCCGTACAGTAGGCTGCAAGTAGTTCTATTTTCACGTGTTAGTGGTTTGAACAGGCATAAGATTGTGGCGATTATTCTTATCGAGCTCAGTTTCTTTCAACTGCCGTGACGTCCGTTTTTTCCAGAGACTGAAAGGCAGCGAGGACAAAGCATCCGAGCTTGAAAAGCGAAATGCCGAGATAAGCAAAGAGCTGCTAACCAGCAAGGAAGATCTGGGCAAGATGTCCGAGAACCTTGACAAAGCGCAATCCAGGATCTCGCGACTCGAAAGCGACATCACGCGAGCGAACTCAGACTGCGAGAAAAGTAAAGCAGAGCGCGCGGCTGTTTTGCGCGACCTCGAAAGTGCCCGAAACCAGCTCGATCAGGTCAAAACTGATTTTGATAGGAAGCANAGCGACGCNGCATCTGTATCTGACAAATTGTCTGCCCTCGAAACGGAACTCTCGAACGCTCACGAACAATTAGCGGCGTCGACCGCTGCCGCTGATCAAGCCAGGAATGATCTGAAAGAAGCGAGAGAGGAAATAAAAGATTTGGAAAAAAACGCAGAGCGAAATAAGGAGATCGTTTTTGTGGAAATGACTGAATTGAAGTCTGAAATTGAACAGGTTTGTTTTTCCTCATATGTGGATGAAAACGTTTTTGTAAATAGATTTAAAACTGGGTAATCGTCCATATGATATGGCATTCCCATAACTTAGCGGCGACATTTCGGTCATTTGTCTCACAATTGCATCAAAACTCGCCGCAACAGCGTTCATTAGCCTGTATTCCAGGCGTTCTGACCGAAATGACTAACTTTTTTCGGTCATTTCAAAAACGTTTCGGTGACCGAAACCGAAAAAAACATGTGCTGATGTGATACAATTCCTGTTGCAGTGCAGTGCTGAACATGTGGCACTGGCTGATTGCACGAATAAGAAAATCGTGGTTAAAGCTGCATTAATATTTGATTTTTGCGTTACGCTAACAAAAGATTTTATGTTTTTGCAAAACGGTTTTGCAACAATTTGTTTACAAAGCAAAATGCCCAGAAATCAAACGCGTTATTTTTAGCTGTCGGTGAAAAATCGCGAATTGACGAACGCTTTGGAAGAAGCGTTGTCTTGCGCTGAACTGAAAAGCGACCAGGTTGAAAAGCTCACCAGGGAAGTGGAAGAAATGAAAAGCGAGAAACTCGTCGAGTTACGGAAGCAGGCTGAGCAGAAAGACCACGATCATCACGAACAGTTGCAGTCGAACAAAAAGGAACACGAGGTTTGTTTCAAGCTTGAAAGCTTGGTCTGCACTGTGTCCACTGCTTTTTTTCGTAAAAATGGCGCTTGTACGTTTCTGACCAAAACTTACCGGTAATACCAGGTTAGATTCAATGCCCTGTTCTTCAGTATCTGACTTACCTCACGCTATTTTTCATCGCTTTAGTCGTTAATGTGCTTTGACTGAACCATGCTAATGAAGATTTTCATTGAACCAAGCACAAGACACACCGAAGTTCTGTCTCCCACATTTTTTAACACCTCGTTGACCCTAGAGTAGACTTAACTTATTCTGATCTATGCCTCGACGCATTTGCAACTCGCCCTGCCGTGTTTTATCCATACTAGAACGTTTCCGGCTGTCGTTTGGTGTGGAAAAACAAGTTTTGTGACTGACCTTTGACGACAATCGATTACAGAAAGAAGTTACTAAACTGAAAGCAAAAATCTCGTCGCAAGACGGCGAACTTGTACACCTCAAGAAAGAACTGGACACGTCCAACACCCTCCAGTCTCAGTTAATCGCGGAAACGGAACGGCTGCAATCAAAGGTGGATCAACTCAAGAGGGAGTCGTTGATCAGCAAGAAGGCTGAAGACAAGCGGTTGTCTATGAATTCGGAAATGGCCGAGGTAGTCATGGTGACTGACATAGATGCGCTGCACCTGGCGGTTAAAATAGCTTGCGACGAAGTTTCACGATACCCGGTATTTTTCAAAAGGCTCCGTTGTATTTTTATCTTATTCGCTATACACTCTTTAATGGAAGTAGTCCTGTCATTGAACCTAACTGTACTTTATGCTCTGAACTCAATCCCGCGAATAACAAAGAGTGGTGTTGCTTTTATAATGGTGTTACTCAACGTTTTCATATCCACGCAAACACAGCTTGAAACATCTCATTCGTGTTTTTAACTCATCGTTCTATCGTCCATTTGCCATTTAAAGTGATGAAGATTGCTCTGCGACCTTTTAATATGCACCGGATTTCGAATTTGCTCGTTGACATTTCTTTCCAAAGTAACTGAATCTCACCAACGCCTTTTTTGTGTGAAGGGTCTGCGCATTCTCACCATTGAAAGAGACGACCTTCTGACGAAAGTCACATCGCTCGATCGAGAGCTCAACAAAGTCAAGAAGGAAAAACAAAAGCTGGAGGAGGTGGGTGACAGCAACGAAGTTATTTTCTGCTTTCGCTGCCATGACTTCGAGTTGCAAGGTCCAGGCTCACAAAGCGGTAGCGATTACGTTTAAATATTTTGTGTTTTAAATTCACCGAGCTTATTTTAACTGCCCAACATAAGTTTTGTAAAACTGAAACGTAAACTGCGCGACACACTGGTTGCAATGAGTGAAAATCACGATGCGCTTCTGCATTCCAGCAAATTGACGAGATCTTAACATTTGCTTTGTTCAAAGGAGAGCTTGCCAACTATGAACGTTGCCGAAGCTTCCGAGCTTGAAAAGCTAAAAGCAACGTTGAAAGAGATGGACAAAGTCCAGGTGTGCTCATCGCTTTTCTTAGTTTTAGGAGGGATTGTTCATCAACTACCTTATTTTTGAAAATTCCCCTTCGGTTTCAAACGACTCTGACTGATAAGTTTTTACTTTGTTTCAGAATGAACAGCAAGCAATGCTGGACAAATACGAAGAAGAGAGCTTGTCAGTTAGGAATGATAAGATCGCTTTGGAAGAAAAACTCAATAATCTTAAAAGAGAAATGGAGGAGGTAAGTATGCGTTCCTTAGTAATGTTGTTGTAGCCACTGTCGTTAAACCCTTTTTTTGCCATGTATCAGTTACTGCTTATAAAATGTGCCAATGCACAACTTCATTGCTGTTGTATGCACTCACACTTTCTGGCGAGCAGGGCTGTGGAGTCGGAGTCGGAAGGATTTTCAACCTGAGGAGTCGGAGTCGTAGAAAATTTTAACGACTCCGACTCCGGGAAGACCTTTTGCTCACCAATTGTG
>JGI24158J21664_10014055_pt1 | contig 10541 bp, 8 predicted proteins | sample Ectturendosymbi3_FD_21664 | JGI IMG/M metagenome (IMG submission 21664)
ACACTAGTCAAACTTATCAAATTTCCTGCGGAACACCTGACGATCTTTCACGGAACACTAGTTTTCCGCGGAACACCGGTTGAAAATCACTGGTTTAGACATCCACGACATCCGGGTTCACTATCATTTATTAACTTTTTTTCTGAGTGTTGGTTAGCGGCCCTCCTACGGTGGCCAGTGGGCCCCCTTCATGCTGCTTTGTTTTGTTGTGCTGAGTGGCATAAATGTGTGTTGTGTAGGCTATAGTCTTTTTCATGGGTGGTCAACGTGTCTTCGACTGGGATCGGCGAGAAAATTTCTTGGTAACTCGCTGTCGGCCAATTGGTAATAAAATCACAAATACAAAATGCCAAAGTTGAGTATCACATGTGCAAATGCAGTGTACCATCGCCTTAGTAAGTGATGCACAGACGGAAGGCACACTGTCTGTTTCACCTAAATCATTATTGCCACGCAGTAATAGAAAAACGTATTACAATACCTTCGCGGCATCTGCCGTGCTTGCCTATGGCCAGCCATCACAAGAGGCACCAAAGAATATACGTAACCAACCAACTGATGGATAATTTTTATGTACTTTCTGGAATATTGATTAAAAAATGTTCTTTTTAGGCAGCTTGTCAATTCAATTCAAAATCAGGTGCAATCGACCAAGTGACACTCGGCGATCAACCGGTTGATGCGATCAAACTGTCGGCCACCCCTGGTCTATTTCAGTGTTTAACCTGCATTTATTTTGGTTAGAATTTTGAACATTCTTCCTCAAGTTTTATGCAGTCAACCTTTGCTACAACACAGTTTGAGTTTGTAGTTTTTGTAAGCTACATATTTTCACTATATTTCATACAGTGATCTACACAACAGGAATTCCCTTTGTACCAGGTTCATCGTAGTAACTGCTAGTGCCACGAACTCAGTGTTATAAGTGTATAAAGCCAGATATACTACAGTTCAAATGGAAAAATAAACATGGCAGAGCTATATCTCTGGCAGGAAAATATACACTAATTTTCTGTTTTTGCAATTGAAAGTGCACAACATGTGATGTTATTCTTATGGATTGGGTCACAAAATGACAGGGTGTTTTTGTTTGGAGGTGGCTATAGGTCCGCTGGCAGTGACACAGAATAAAACGCTAAGTTTGTCACATTAGTAGCACTGTCATGGTAGTCATATAGACATGTCTTACTGTGTGAATGGTTTTCGTGTTGACTCTTGCCTAATCAGGTACCATTTGTTTTGGTTGTAGTGGTTGCACTTTTCATGGTGCCGGTTTTTCTTTACTTTTTTCAAAAGTTTACTAGTTCATCAAATTGTGCCCCTTTTCCTTCCCTCGTTACGCCCCTGCATGACAGTATGATTCTTGTACTTACAAATATTAAATTATGTGTTCTTTTCCTGCACGGTCGATAAGAACGTTACCAGCAATCTCTTGTATTTACGAATTTACGAAGTGTTTGATAGAATGCTGCGTGCTCGTGTTTACCATTTTTTGGCTATCCCTAGAAAAATCAGAAAAACAGATGTTTGAAATGTATTTCCGACCTGGTTGCAATTAGAAACTTTTTCTTGCACTAACAGTAACAATTAATTAAAGTCAACTTTTGATGTATATAAAAATATGCAACAGCATTGTGTCCTGTTTTGAACAGATTTAAACAAACTGAGGATGTTTTATTAATATTCAACTTCATCAGAACTTTCTTCCACTCCCATCTTTACGCATGTGAGAGACATGACGCATTAATTTTTTTTTCTTTGCAATGTATGCCGCATTCAAACGTTGATAACGGTGGCCCAATATACGTAACACTGTATTGATCAAATGCCAATTTCGTTTTCATAGACCAGTGCGTCTTAACCTTTTTCGGTTTCGTTCACCCCTGCCATCGATTGCTGCATTCCCATTCACCCAACTACGAATGTATGTCCTACATGACAATAACCTAACGAACTAGTACATATACAATGTTTTTGCTCAGTTTGATTTTTGTACAAGATCTACTTAAGCTAAGTAGCTCACTTAAAGTCAGCCTAATCCGTGTCAACTGTCAAGAAATGGGAAGCTTCGAAAACAACAAATGCGGTCATCTGATATATTTGACGACCAGAGAAACAGAACCTGAAAACTACGCGCTCAGTGAGAAACAAACTCCAGTCAGACCTCAGCCACAGCAGACAATAACAAAAACCACAAAAACGACAGAAACTATAAATACTTACAACAGAAAATCGTTTGCCAATTACTGCACTATTCCCGAACTTTAGTGATTTCATTCAAACTGTAGATGAAGTAATTACTTCAGCGCCACCCTCAGCTACAAGTCAATGCATTTCAGTGCATTTCGCGTTTTGGTTTTCAGCTCGACCATTAGCGTCGAAAACATTTTTGCCAGGGGAGGGGGCAATAAAACCTGTCGTTGCTCGTTGAACTACATCGGATGACTACATTTTTCCAGGTGTTGAACAGCAGCGTTTTTCCATAATGAAATTTCATTTTACCAACTCAAAACTAACAGAAAAACATTTTTATGCAAAAAATGAATAGCAAAATATAAAATTTCAAAATTCATGGGGCCAAAGCCTTCGCTGCCCACCCCCTTCCGACGCTCACGGCTCGACCAAATACGAAAACCCTTTCTCTGGCATATACGTTTTGGTCATGAGCACCAGTTGTTGCAAGGTTTTGAATGCAATTTCTATATAATCTGGGGATTCAAACAAACCAAAAATCCCCTCAATAGAGATATGTTTTGAAAGACGTTCTGATACAAATCTTGCTTAAGGAAACTTATTCTCGACGCTAGCCTTCTTAAAAATCTGGTTCTCAAAGCTGTTGAAGCTGGCGTGTCCTGACCGATTTCATCTATAGATTTACATTTACTTGCATCTAAACGAAGCATTTTTGTACATATTTCTAAGACTTTCTGTAGGTATTACCTGAAATATAAACTCGTATTAGATGTGGGAATCAACACCAAAGTGGTAACAAACAAAAATCACAAATAGGCTACTTTTTTACTTCGACCGATAAGGCTACTCTGGTCAGTGTTCTGGTCTTCACTTGAGATTGAGAATGAAACTTTTGAAAGTACTGGGATTCTACCAGATAATATTTGCACAGGACAATCATGTACAACACAGCAGATATTCCGTCATTGGAGAGAATAAAACATGGAATCTCTTCTTAAAATCTACACCTGTTATGTCATACAGGTTGTTATTAGCATCATAACACGGATTTTCTGAAGTGATAAGTTGCTGACTGCTTAGGACGTAAAGCTAGAACGATTGAAGTTCGCTGTTTTATTCATGATTGCTGATATGAGTTGGGTAAAGGAAGAACAACCAAAGGATCAAAAAAACTTAGCAACAAAAAACCCATTTACACTTCATTCACCCCTCTTCTATCATTCACCCTTGAAAAAATTTTATTCACCCTGGAGTGAACCATTCGCCGGGTTAAGAAGCACTGGCTTACCTACTTTCCATTGCTTTCTGACAAACGGAAGCTCATGCCATGCTGCTGTGTTGCGCGAAACAAAGAAATGGTTGTACGAGCTACATATCTACTTTTGCAGCATGTAGTGTGCAGCTGAGGTTCAGAAAACTGAGGTATGATTTTGCATCCAGGGGCGGATCCAGGGGAGGGCGATTGGAGCGATCGCCCCGACGCCCCCCCATCTTACGAAAGTAACTTTATTCACCATGATTTGCACAATTCGAAGAAAATATTCGCGATATAAAGTCATTTTGCCGTCCGTTGTTTTGTCACAGCAGTCTTGTGAAGTATACTGCATCTCTCCTGTAGTAGGAAGCCGTAATGAGGCTTGACTACCCAAATACTACGTAAATCGCCCATCTACCCTAGCTTTACTGGCTGGGTCCGCCCCTATCTGTACCAGGTCTACTCTTTCGTTATTGTTTCGTCAGGGTGTTACGGCGAATACTGAATCAATAGCTAAATGTTATTTTAACGCTTCCGCAGACACAGAAAATCAAGTAGAAAGCAACTAGCAAGGTAAATGAGCAGGTTATGCAAACGTATTGACGGAAATATAGCCAAAACGTTGTGATGAAGATCGACAAAAATTTGAGTTCACGGTGGATGCAGATTATTTGGTAATTTTGAAAAGCTTGTGAGAGAATGCAGAATTACATTGGTTGGTGCAGATTTCCCAGAAAAAATTTCATACAGCTCATTAATTTATTTTATGCATCTGTTAAAAATTTGTTTATTCGTTTGTTTTTCATGATGGTCTGAAATACTTTATCACCTCACCTATGTCGGCACCTGAAGAAAATTTCGGGGACAAAGTTTGAGAAGTGAGGGTCCATCGTCACTTTACCCCTAACGACTTTGGGTCTCACATTGTACATTTAAATTATGTCACTTGGCGGTCTGAGTCCCCAACACGAAATCATGGTTCCGCCCTTGAAACCTTCCATCTGCATGAAGCATGCCTAAGGGACATCGTTCCAGGATATGCAAAGTCACCACTTCAAGGTTTTGTGCTTAGGAAATACTTGTAGATGCATCAGAGCACCGTCGTCAGAAAGTTTTCAATAGTGGGGCTGTTCAGGGGGGCTTTACATTCTGAAATTTGATAAAAACTCCACCAATTTATAGCGCTTCATAATTCAGGGTCTTGGAGCTTTGTTTGAGGGGGGCTACGACCCCTAAAGCCCCCCCGTAGCGACGGGACAGAGATACACTACATGATCAGCAGGTTACCGCTTGAGTTTTTATGAATTCTTCCTCTTGATGTCGCTGTGTACTCAACAAGGAACAGGTGACAACAAAAATTCTTGTTAAGTGCGTTAACACCGGCAAGCATGCACTTCAGCTCTTTCGTTGCAAATCGAAAACATATACAGAATATTTTTGGCGTAACTCAAGCTTGTTTTGTTTCATTTGGTATTTTCAGTTTGTGCTTGTGGGTATCGCGTCATTACCCTTAATATTATCTGTTCCGGAGTTTGTGCAAATTAACAACTCCGCTTTTACCGCGTGAAAACAAGCTTTGTAAGCACATTGTAGTAAATTTAACTGAAAACCTGTATTAAGTGCCATTTACACACTTTTTACCTTGCCAAGTAAAGTTATTTGTTCTAAAATCTGCTGCTTGAAGAATAACAAAATAAATTCGAACAATTCATAGAAAGACTTCAAGATATATAAAAATAGACAAAAATTGGTTAAAATTTGCATCACAGGCCACAACCTTCATGTAAATCGTCAACAAGGAAAAACGAGTCACGGCGTATAAAAAGCGAAATAATTCATGTTAAACCTTTGAAGCTAGTGCAATAGTAATTTATGCGTATGAAAAGTTTGCCAACAAACACTGCTTCTTTTTTCATGAAGTTTGTGCTAGCTTATTTTGTCATTGCAATGAATTGGAAACCCGGTGGGATGCTAAATTTCTGTTGTGGTACTACTCATTTAAAATCATTACAACCTGAAACAAAAACCGGAAAGTTGTCATGTGCTGACGTGTTTCTTGGCCAGCACTGGACTGACATTTTTACAATTATGACCAGTGTTTTTGACGGTGTTTTGAGAGACCGTTTCGGTCCCACTGCAAGCACCACAAGACCTTGAGAAAACGTGAAGATTCCATTGCAAGAATTAATTTCGTTTATAAGTATGGCCTATACCGATTAATGCTAAAGGCTACCAGTTTGATGCACACTTCTAAAAGAAATTGCTCAATTCACTTTGTTATTAATGATATTCATCTACGTGAAGACACTAATCATGCCAATGCTATTTTTGAAACGGGCCCGCGGGCGACCCGGTGCCTGCTGTCACCGTGTTGGTGACCAGTATCCTATAATGACATTACATTGGTGCAGACAACAACCTATGTTTATGAGTCGCAAATCTCCAGTTCCATGTTTTTGACCATTGCTAATTTTTAATAACGAACCGCGGCATTTCGTTATTAATGCACTGTGATTATTGTGCTGGCCCAGTGGCAGCGACAAGAGACCCTGGGTTAAACGATTATTACTCATACGATAAAAACATATTTTTTATGCTAGAAGCTCGGCAACATTACACCAATTCAAAACTATCTATGGTTTTTCATGTAACTCCGGAAGCTGAACATGTCAGCTTAGAAATGTTAGGTCATTGGGCATCTTTTCATTTTTGTTGTACCAGCGATGAAAATAACTACGGTAATAATGGAACATGCCAAGCCATATCGTCGCCTTGTGTCCATGACGGCCTGGGTAACCCCAGAAATTTTTGAACAAATAACTTTTTCTACATGATTCTCTTAAATTACTGGTCGGCAGTCTTTAGCGGACCATGCTATGTTTGAGTAACAGCCGGGTGCTAAGGTGGACCACCTTCATTATTTGCACCATTTTTTATTCTAGGGGTGTAAACACAGGCCACGCGTGTCCAGTGTGGCACCAGCTAAGTTCGTGAATGACAGGTGACGTCTAGCTTAAGGTAAAAGTTGATTTTTCTATTCGGCGCAAATCACGATAATTTATGTTTATGTTACAGTAATTCAAATCAAGAAGTTTAATCACACACGTTTAACTGCTGACAGAGACTATAGCTAAGTAGCTTATTACAGTGTTGCTGTCTGGTTTGATGACAAGGAAGTTCGTTTGCAATGCCAATAATTATTTGAACATGGTATGGGTCGAGATGAAATTATATAAAAAAAAAACTTTGGCACGTATGTCCATTCGAGCTGAACACCCCAGATTTATTCTTTGCTTGACAAGATAAAAATCAGTGAGCATGAGAAACCACACTGACGGCAGTGCAACATTACACCTTGGAACCTAGACACAACACTGAAAGTAAAAATTATTGCTAGCTATCTTTTCAGCAAAGACATTGTCCAATGGCTTACGATTTTGTTCCACTGACAATATATAAGGGCATCATGAAACTATACAGTATACATACATGACGCAAGGCAGATTGAAGTAAACACTTTGCTACAATCTGTTTTTACAATTAGAAAAAGCAGTGTTGATGCCACAGCATTTCTTGTTTTCTGTAACCTAAATTTACTACTACTTTCAATTAACAGGCCTCTGTTTCTGCAGACGACACAACCTAAACCGATATTGCGCTGAGCTGTTTACGGAATGGTTTGGAGGAACAAGCTAACTCTCCAGAGGCAGTAAGAGGTGGTTGTAACCTACATCGTCACCTTCCTTCACATTGGTCATTTTCCTGTCTGACGTGCTGAATTATACCGACTGATTTGCAATTGAGATGATAATCTAGTATTTAACACAAACTCACGTTCAGCAGCGACAGGTAAAGACCTCCAAACGTCACGTGCCTCTTGTTGGACCTCGAATGCATAATGCAGCGAGAAAGATCAACCGTTGAGCCAGTTTAACACCTTCTCAGCCTGTAGGTTCCTTTTGATAAATATTTGATAAGTACTTCATCTACAACGTCCAGCATAATCGACAAGTGCCTTGGTTCAGCTGACAGCCTCCAGCACAAAATCGTTAAGTGCCCTGTTTATTGCGTCTGGAGAAGTCAGTCGTTTCCTACGCACAGCACCGCAAGCCAGAAAAAAACTGTTCGTTTTTTTTTAAACATTTCTGACTCCTTTTTCCTAAACCCAAAAGCTGTTTTCAAGTTTGTCGCTCGCATCCTGTCGGAACTAAAAGCCGGCACGCCGTCGCAACAGCGATTAAATCTCTCGCTTGCTGCAAATCCTCTTAACGACGTCACATATCTGTTGACGACAATCCTTTGCAGGCCAGACTCATCACTTGGCGTATTTCCTGTATCAGTAATATGATCTTCAATCTCAAGTGGAGGATCTCGATGACGATACCCGTGAAATCGATTGTTTCAAAAAGAATTCTTACCACTTTCGACGCCTATTGTACAAAAAGAGTTTCGCGAGTCAGTTTTATTTGCTCAACAATTAATCAGAACTGTTCATACGCATAAGCGAGACGAGTCGCGTGGAGAGGACAAAATAAAGGAATTTTCAATGCGTTCATAAAAAATGCACTCTTTGTTGTTTCAAAACAACGATCTTATTCCTTTTTGTGGATGCTTACACAGAGTCTATCTTGGAAAATGAAACGCGCTGCGGCGTCACGTGTTCTGAAACAAGCGTCAAACATTCCTGAACCATGGCAGCGATCACGTTCAATGCCACCACGCCAAGCACAAGCGCACGATCGTCAGCTTGTGGCCTCACGTAGCGTCTTATCCAGGCCTGCAGCGATAACGGACACTTAAAAGTAATCACCAGGCGATTCGTAGTGGAAATATTGCTTTAATTTGGACAATTATACTTCTACTGTTCGAATCGTTTTGCTTCATCATAGTTCGTAACAATGCAAAAATATTTGGCAAACTTCGTGTGTAGCAATTTACTTGAAATCTTTGTTTCGCGTTGTTTTGAAAAAACACAAAACTGGGGTGTTCAATTTGAAGCTAGCCTATGGATCGTTTGAAGACCTACCCAGTGTATTGTCCCAGCTGGCAAATCATTACAAGCATTTAATTAAGACTTAATGAGGTTTTCTTGGTTATTTCGGATTGTTCAGGCTGAAGGTAGGTACGGGTTTCAACGCCAAAACATTATGCAATAATGACTAGCACCTAAACAATTTAAAGCAATGATACAACGGTCTTCAGTATATACTGAATGACATTTACGGCCATCGCATTTAAAGGCGAATGTTTGCTATCTATCAGCTGGAGGTAGGGCCGCAACCAGGTGATATTTCGGGAGGGGATGATTTTTGTTGTACCAAACAACTAAACATGTTTTTGAAAATTTCGGGAGTCAATTGCCCGATTGCTCTCCCTGGTTTAGGACCTGATGTAAGGTTGCCGTTTCGTGAATATCAAAGCAATATATGTAGTAAACAATATATATATCAAAGCAATATCTTGAAATATAATTCACTCTGTTCTCCTACAAAAAGCGTTTTCAGCGGAGATTCTCTATTTTGTAGAAACACCATGCATCTACAACGTTTCTTAATATCTCTTCCGACCTAGGTTTATCTACAGACTACTTTTACAGGCACTAATGGAAACGCCGCATTCGTGTTCAGCGAATGATAGTGTTGTCATCCTGAAACTTCCTGTGGAAATTTCGCTGTTGGCAATAAAACCAGTGGAAATTTCGTAGTAAAATGAGTTTGCATGCAATTAAAAAAAAAACTAAAAGATGTAGTATTTTCAAAATCTTTCAAAATATAGAAAGATACCGCTTTGTTTTAATTCATTTTTCGCAAAGAGCCGTTTACTCTTCATACTGAGATGTCAGTCACCTAAATGTAGCTGGAAGATTATTTTATGAAAGACTTTGAGCCTTCTTTATGTTTGGGAACATTCAAACGTAAAGCCGTGTCTGCTGTTTACCATTAGATTGTTTGCGTCAGCCAAACAGAAACTATCATGCGGCGTACACCCATTTAGCGGAACACTGATAGCAATGCAAATGAAAGTTGTTCTGAGCTAATCAAAATACGCATGCAAGTTGTTCTGATCCACTTACAATAAACAACTTAACATTAAAGGTTCTGCTCGAGGTGACTTTTCTTTCGCTGAGAAAATCCGATTATTATTGTGTGTCGCGAGCGTCACGTGGTTGTTGTGGAAACGACCACCCACTTTCACTAACTGTGTTCGTTTCCATTTAATAACAATGAATGGCTGGATCGCATGACACAAACAAACGCAAGAAGACAATACGAATGCAGGCAAAACGAGGCTGCAATTTTCCCAAACGATTTTCGATCGTGAAAACACCGTTTACGTTGTGGTAGATACGACTCACACTAAAACTATGATCAAACTTTCAAGTACTCTCCACAAAAGGGGTAAGCAAGGAATCGATCTGCAAATCTTTTAATAAGAAATCGATTTCACGTAATACTACGCATCCTCAGTTTTACAAGCTTCACGAAGCTTTTATAGAAAAAATAAGCTTTAGCAAGATAAGCTTCAAGCAAATGTGACCAAAATTACCCTTTATGAAACAAGCCTACATACTACGTTCAAACAAATCTTGAGAAGGCGGCTCTGAATAGAATAGGTGACCAAAAAAATCAAACGCACAGTTGGTTCGTATTTAAAAAAATAGAATTAACAGCATCGGCCTAGCTAAGTTGGTTTATGTTTGGATTACTCAGGCATTTCCAACCACTCTTTCACATCCAAACATCTCTTACGTAGCCGCAAAACTAAGCTTTATCCAAGTAAATGTATAGTCACTTTAAATGTTGCAATCATCAACCCTGGCGTTTGTATGTCGTCCATTACCGAACTTTATTTTGCTGTCTACTCGTAGTGAGTCTGCGGTAACCATAAATTATTTCTGTGTATTCGTGGAACAATGTGACAAAGCAGCATTTCGGGTTGGGAGCTGGCGTTCCTTAAACCTCAGATGCTGTTATATTGTGTTACATTCAGAAAACACTTAAAAGCACTAGTGTTTCTGTATGCTTTCGAGGAATCAGTCGACTGCCATCTGCTTTCGTCTTTTCGCGATGATTCAAACTTGCACATATCTCTA
>JGI24158J21664_10014057_pt1 | contig 10541 bp, 4 predicted proteins | sample Ectturendosymbi3_FD_21664 | JGI IMG/M metagenome (IMG submission 21664)
TAGACTTGTATGTGGACACGCTACGGACACACTTACTACAATTAGAACACCACGCAGGTTTTGCAAAATTGACCAGATGAATTATGAAAACTCGCCAAAGCAAATACAGCTTTGCACTCAGTATTCACTCAGATGTCAGAACTAAACCTTAACGATTAAGAAGTATTCCCACAAGCCCGCATAGATGTATTCTACTGTGACAAGCCACATAATTCTATACTGCATGAAAAGAAGCCTGCATAAGTGTAGTTTGACACACAGGCACATTGGTCACACTTCCACTATTAATGGATTTTTAAACTCATGGAAGCATTTTATAGACTCACTCGTTCCTCTTTTCACAAAGTATAAATGTACGTGGCTTACCACTATCAGCATGTCACTTCTCGCTGCATTACCTGCCAATATGTCTGCGTTCAACAGTCTCATGCAACAAAACGCCTGCCACCGTAATACAAAGTGAACCTTTGCAGATTTGTTGCCATGTGATTGTTACGCAATAAAGACCAACAGCAGAACAATCCGCTCGCGACTTTCGCAACCCACCTCTGCAGGCAAAGGAGGGGACATGAGTGAACCGCAAGCTCATCACCGCATAGCATTATAACTGTGAATCTGACTCTTGTGCAGTGTGAGTTTCATACCGGCAAAAAAAATTGTCATTGCAAGAATCAAATCAATTAATCGGAATTAAGATGCCGACTTCAGGTTTTCCAGATATGTTTGGTTCTCAATCCCAATTTCCAGGCGGGTGGCAAATGCCCGTTTTGCCTCCCACGCCCTATGGACGCCCATGCGATCATTGACTATTTTATATCAGGTTCCATAAATAAGGCTACTTCATCTAATGAAACGAAGAAGCGTTTTTGACTAAATGTTAGCATAAGTTAAATTGTAGTATCTTTAGCGAGTAATGTGCAGTAAAAAATATTTTGGCGATGATTTTCAATGAAATCAAGTGTCATGTTAACACTTCTTTACGTCTGGTGAGGGAATGTATCCCCTGCACCCCCCCCTGTGTCCGCGCCTGCACGCGGTATCACAAACTGTCAACATTTTGCTCCACTGAATATTTGTAGCCTTGGCTACAGTGCAGGTTAGTTAATCTTGTCTTTTCCCGTATTTTACACATAAAAAGCAACAAGAAGGACACCCAGTCTGAACCAAAGTACTTCTGTCCTCCTGTACTAGTCTGAAACGACTTCAGACGTTCTGCGTGACAAATTATACGTAAAAATAATTCATTCTCAACGCCATAAAAAGAGAATCCTCATTGTGATTCACCTCAACACTTTGCGCTGCACCGTATTCAGACCCGTAGCTAGGTTTTAAAGTTTGGAGGGGCAAAATACATTTTAGAGGGGCACGATTTTTGTTTTTATCATATTTTTGAAACAAATTTTCTGGGAACAAGAAAACTTGGGGGGCCACTGCCCCCGAATGCCCCTCCCCGTGGCTGCGGGCCTCACCGTATTTGACTTATTTTATGAGGCCGCACATTCGTTCTTCTGTAGAATCTTTTGTTAATGGCGTAAGTAAAAATGTGAATTGAACAAAAACAAAAAAACAAATACATATTAGCGTACTTGAAACTCTAAGCAGAACGCCGTACTGGCAATAATTCTTTCACCGGAACGGCGTTCCGGCTGACTTTCACCTATGTTGTTAATTCGGCACTTACAGGAATTACACAACTATGCAACGGTGCTATACAATATATGCGATAATTATCACAACTTGTCACTCATTCATTTATGTTGCTCTACGCACTACATGTAGAACTTGAAAAGAACAATGTAAATCTTCAAGTAACGTTCTAGTGCAAAAAGGTGTGGGAACGCCGTTCCCACCCCACAACACCACGGCTTATGATATGGATCATCAGTCTGATCTGAATGAAACACACATATAAATAAATAAATGAATGAAAAGCACTTGGCATGGCACCAGTGCAGTGCTAGTCAGCGTGGTCGCCGGCTGACGCACTGATTGCGTTTTTCCTTCATTGATCACGCTCACGGCTCGTGTCCAGATCGTGACTAAGGTGGAATGAATACGCACATAAATAATGACACAGCGGTTTCTTGTCAAGCACTTTACCATATTCGCATGAGTCTGGCAAACATATATACTAGCTTCCCACTGTCTACCCTGGCACCACAAGACCTCGAAGTCAGAAAGTGCCATCACCATCTTCATGATAATAATAGTTAGTCATTTCTCAAGTTGTCAGAGCCTCATGGGTGTGCATACCGCATGGCAACGGCAGTGTAGTCACGGAAGTAGAAACCAATTTGGAGGTTGGGTGTTGTAGAAAGTAAGGGTCAGGTGTTGAAAGCATTTTTACGGCAAGTGCTGTACAACCGAACTCCCGAAGTAAATTCGTGCTACTGAAGGGAATATTTTGTTCTGTGTCGCCGCAAATGAAAGATAGTGAAGAAAACATACCAAAAATGTATTCTGTTTTTGTTTATGGTAGCCTTAAGGCTCTGCTCTTTAGTTTCTTTTAGTTTTACACTGTAGGCTACCGATGTGTACTAGGAGTATGCAGAAGAGTGTCAATAATACCTTCCCAAACCTGGCAATTTGCTATATTAGATGGTTACTTTAGGTGTCCCTGCTTATTAACTGTTCTTGGAGTGATAAAAGACAAGTGACTAGTCAATGCTTGCTTTGATAAAAACAGCTAAGCTACTATTTATTATGATTAGTGTCTAATTTAGTTGTACTGACACTGACAGTTGTATGGTTTGAATTTGTATTGGATTTAGTAACATTAGTACAATATTGTTTGTGGTGGTTTGTGCTTTTCTGATATTTTGTATAAATATACATATTTAAATTTTGAGACAGATGTTTTGTGGCAGTTGTGTGTGCTGGGCATACCTTGCAATACTGATATTGTTGACAAACTGTTAGTCTTCTTGTTGTTATTATTATCAGACAAGGTCTAGCTTGCTGTAAAGTTAATTAAAAACATTCTGAATAGTGTCATTTAAGTTAGTCATGAGACAAAGGTTTTTTTATCAAATTTTAACTGGCAGCAATCCTGTCAAGGCACTATCTTCATGTAATGTAACCCAACACTTTGGAGCTTCAAACATTCGTCTGAAAAGCTCATCCTCAAAGAAACACAAGATGCTAGGACATTTCCATACATCAGATGCTGTTTTATGCAAAAAAACAATGCATGATTTGCCACAAGTTAAGGTTCCAGTCTCAGAAGCTGTGTTTCGTGGCAGCAATTTTGAATTTCCTTGTCTGAACAGGAGGTACGGTAAATATTGATTTCACTGTATGTGCTGCTTTTATGATGATAATGTGATATTTTTGATTAAATGCTTGCTCTTCTATGTTTCACTGAAACTAGTTTTTCATGATTTTTGTGTTGATTTAATCTGGCAGGTTTATTGATGGTCCTGAACCTAATTATCAAAAAGTGGAAGGAGGGTACAATACACTTAAACATGAAAAACCATTTTATTTTTTTTACAATGATGGTGTGTTACCAGAAATTCAAGTAAGTGTTGTCTTCTGTCTATTAATTTAGTGCAGTGGACAGGTATTTCAAGGTATCCAAGTGAGTTATATTGAAAAATTAGGGAGTGAAAGTGTTTTCTTGTGAGAAATTGTTTATTGGTTGTTGGTTTCAAACAGTTGTCAAAGATAGGTAGGTTGGAATTACTTAAACTGATAACCACTTCATATTTCAAAAATTTTGTGATCGATGAAGGTGTATCATTATGAACAAAGACCTTAACTTGTTAATCAAAACTTAGCTCTCATTGAGATTGCTATGAGAAAAACCTCATTTTTGTTCATCATCAGTCTTTCAATCCAATGTCATTTTGTATGACTTATCTAAGCTGTTGCAAACAGATGATTTGTATATACCAGAGTTGATATCATCACATATTTTCTTTAGCCAAGAAAACATAATCATGCTTGCCAACATTTTTACTTAAATTCTCAAGGATCTAACTAATAGATTTAGTTAGATTTTGCACACGTGCAATACACTTTGGGTGGATTTTTTGGGCACAAGAAAATTTGGCAGGGGGCACAGTAAAAAATTGGATGAGCACTGCGCTCAAATGCCCCCATGTGTGTGGGCCTGGATTCATGATGACTAACAACTAGAGTGAGGATCATTTGCAGGTTGGAAAAGGAGGAAGCTCATTTTTGCAAACATAACCACATTCTAGCTACTGCTTCTCAAAATGGAGCTCTGTTTGCAGAATGAGGTTGTATCAAAGTATCCAATGCATATTGTATTTTTGTCGGTAGGTTGCATATGAAACATGGGGATCTTTGAATGAGGATCATAGCAATGCTATCTTACTTTTCACTGGACTTTCTGCAAGTTCACATGCTGCTAAGCATATGGTAAGTTAGTAAAGTTGTGAAATCTTCGTTTGCAGTTTCAACTGTTCAAGCAATTGCTTCAATTTTGAGTGAGTCTTGCATGTGCAAGCAAACCATCAAATGCTATTGTTTTCTAACCTGAAAAATCACTATGTTTGAAGCAAGTGAATACAAAAATATTGCACTTTAAGTGTTTTGTGAAAATATTGAGATGTGCTTGCTGATCAAACACAATTCTATTTTTATTGGAAACCCTAATTGAACCATGTAGTGAAAGCATTCAACATGTGTTTGGTGGAAAATGTGAAATAAACTCTTTGTGGTACAAAATGCTAATTGTATTTCTTGGTAGTCAATCACCTTTGTTGACACTTTTTCACTTCATGCTAGTGCTCAACCGTAACCTTCTTGCATAAAAGTTTTTACAACATGGCATTCCACTGGTGTTGGTCTTAGCATTTCTTGCTACAGATGAAACCCATCCATCTATATTTTTATTTGACAGTACCTTATTTTTATTCACAACAATCTATCAAACCTACTCAATTTTTTTTCAATGTGCAGGTTTAGATTATCCTGGTACAAAACAAGATTTGCCCCAGTGTAATGCTTGCACTGTAGTTGCAGATTACTGTAAGAAGGCCACCGAAGCGCACACGCAATGCTTAGATGGAACAAAGTGTGTATTAACACTTTGTTTCGACCTGACAGAATCCTCCACAGATATTTTATTTTTACGACTTAGTTCCTCCGATTCCTATCTTCGCTTCTCAGGGTTTGACAACTCAAAATTTTTATAGGACAACCCTGTGCCTGGCTGGTGGGATAAGTTTATTGGACCTGGTCGAGCTCTGGACACTAATAAGTTTTTCATTATCTGCGCAAATCAGCTTGGAGGTTGTTACGGCACAACGTAAGTTTTTCAGCAAAAGCATGCCATAGTAGTTTACCATTGAAGAGCAGTGATAAATCAGGTTTCCACTAAACGTCATGAGTTTCGTAATATCATTTATAGATATTGAAACGCTCTTCTGTCCGATAGCAGTAGTATCATCAGAACGGTGTCAGGAGTCTTTTGTGTCAGGCAAGAAATGTGGCTGGTTTACTCGATGCAATAACATCTGCTTGGAGTTCGCGTTTTTCAGCAAATGCCACATTACGTTTTTTCTTGTCAGCTGCAAACTTTCCTGTTTCTATTTAGAATCATCTTCCAGTGTAAATAAATAAAAGTGAGTAGCTGAACAATAACAGTAACTTTTTACTGGAGCATTCTATTTGAATAACGTTTTAGGACTGAGGATGCGTAGTATTACGTGAAATCGATTTCCCATTTTTTTAACTTGATGATGATGTAAACCCGGTCGCCTTTGTGGAAATTAATTACTTGATTAATGGAAGATTAGTCGAGAGATTTGCAAACCCTAAGTTAGTCGCCAAGGGTTTGTGACAAAGATCCAACTTCACTTACTGTGGTTGTTAGCTAAGCAACTCCCAGTGATGCAACATACACATGGGAACCCCTGATTTAGATGTAACAATAGTGGAAATAAGCAACTCCCAGTGATGCAACATACACTTGGGAACCCCTGATTTAGATGTAGCAATAGTGGAAAATAGAAAACAATGTGATCTGCAGCAATCATGTGTGAGCATCACGCAATTTTTACATCGTTGGTTTAGTACGTGATTGTTAGTAGTAAAAATAACGCAGCTGTTGTTGTCGTGCTTTTGACTAACACCTTACTCGTCTAGAATCATGGAGGTGAAGGTTAATTTGACATGATATTCACTTCTCAGTCAGCACTATCGCGCACATCAACTCTGCAATCTTTGATATTCCAGAGGGCCGTCAAGCAAGAATCCTCTGAATGGTAAAGCATATGGAACTCATTTTCCTATGGTCAGCATCAAAGACATGATCGAGTCTCAAAGATTACTTCTCGCTGACTTGTGCATAGAAAAGGTAAATCGTTGTTGCTGTTTGCGTGTGCAGCGTGATGTCTGGTGATTGCAGCGAAGTGTGCATTTTGCTTTTCTGTAGCTCTATGCTGCTGTCGGCTCATCCCTGGGAGGCATGTGTTCAGTGGCAATGGCAGCCATGTATCCTTCTGAAGTGAACAGGTGCGGCGTTTTCTGTTTCTCGTATTATTTTTTTTGTGTTTCAGATTACGAACATTTGCCAGTTGCAACTGCTTTGCAACGGTGTGCAAGTTCGGGCTCATGGCTCGAGACAGTTGAAAAGTAGAACTTAATAAGAAAGTTTTAGTTGTTTGATGTCTCACTTGAAGAATCTTTTGTTGTCAAATCTGTTGGTCCATGCTTCTGCAACACGTTTTTCTCAATAGTTGATAAGCTCGCCTCGTTTGCATTCGTGATTTCATCTATTTCTTGCGCCAGTTAATCTTGAACCAAGGACGTTGTAAATTGCTTTTTAGAGTCGTGTCCATATCGGCGTGTGCAAAAACGCATCCCACCGCTATAGCGTTGCGGTATCTCCAGCGAAGATGCATAATGGAAGATCCAAACTGGAATTTCGGTCATTATTATGATGGTGAATATCCTCTCCGGGGGATGAAGCTGGCGAGGTAAAGTGAAATCATGTCCTCTGTGCGGCTCCGATCAGCTTTTGTTAGTTTCATACCACCATCATCCTTACGACTTTGCATATCCAGTTTAATGATGGTTGCACGAGATGTATGTTCTCACCAACAGCTTGCATTTACCGCTTTGTCCACAGCTGGCCAGTGCGAAGCGTGTTGCGGCGATCAGTGCCTGTGCTAATCCTGCGGCTTTGGTTTTGCGTGGCTAACAGAGCGTGACGAGTGCAGTTATCAGCTGATTCGCGGCGTGCGGTGGAAACTTCATGGAAAAATTTCGCCCTAGTAATTTGAGCCAGACGTCGGTCAGTCAATATCGTTGCGCACTTCTGCAGACCGTGTATCCTTCATGAGAACTAGGGAAATGTCATTTCTGCCCGTCTTATTCTTGCTTGCCTGACTCAGCGACAGTGATTCTTAACATGGTTATTTACTGAACAAACTCCGTTGCTCTTCGGGTGGACTCTGTATGTTTCTGCTTGGGGTAACAGAATTGATAGTCAGCATGCGTGTTCGCATAAGTCCTATTGCTACTTTCAAGTGGTACTAATTAAAAAAATGAATTGACCTTGTTTGCTTTGACTGTTATGTGTGGTGCTTGAGCGAAGCAAGGCGATAAGTTTTTGAGGTTTTGTTGACGCAGCGATCGATTTGTGTCACTTAAGTTTGCCGTATGCCGTAAGTTTGCCGCATGCGACTCTGGGTTTTTTTCGCTGAAACATTTCGGTCATTTTTTGCTGAGACATTTTAGTCACTGAAACATTTCGGTCATTTGTCTCACAGGTGTATTAAAAATCACCATAACATTGTTTTTAGCCTGTATTTTCAAACATTATGATCGAAGTGACTTAATTTTTTTCGGTCGTTTCAAAAACGTTTTGGTCTATGATCGAAAAATGACCGAAAAAATGCAGATGCGACTTACAGTTAATTTAATATTTAAAGTGCCCGGAAGAAAATATGAAACTTTAATTTTCGTTGCTGATGAGATTCAAACTCTTGTCGGGCACCGATACCGCTGCATTATTTAGCTTGCCTTTGCTTTAGCTTGATTGTTCTCACAAGCGTTGCGTGCGTTTTTAAACATAAGACCAAAGACAATGCACGAGAATAGTATTTTTGACACGGTGCAGATTTATCAACATGTCACCCTATATTGAATAAATACCTTGCAACTTTCCTAATATATAAAGTAGATACCAGTACGACCAAATTTGGACCGCAATGAAAAAGCCTGCGGTTTTGCGGCAAACGTAAAAGAACTCTGGTGGTGCGATGACCCAAGCGTCCATGCTACGTACAGATCACGACACGTGACTTCCGTGCTGCAGCTCACCTTGCCAGCATGTTTCCTATTGCGTTTGTTTACTAAGACTGCACATCGAGTTACGGGTTTTCCTCATAAGCTTTCAGCGACCTGTTTCTCACTTTTACAATGCGTTACTCAAGCATTTGCGACAATAATTGTATCAGCAAATTTTCATGTCTCGGCTTGCTTCTTAACTGCTGGCACCTGTTACGGTTCGTGTGGGTCTTGCCTCTCGTAGCACGTTTGTGCAAGCAACGTTGTTTGAGTTGGCGAACCCGTATTGTTAAACAAGCATCCGGGCGAAGCTAGCCTTTTCTTTATATTATCACGTAATGCTATGGATAACTATCTGTTGGCGATCTCGCTTGAGTTGTTACGCAACGTTGGCTCTGTTGGAATCCGCGCACGCCATGTGCCATGTTCTTCTGTGCCTCCGTGCACAGGATATCCGCACGCGGCTTCAAGTCTCTTCGTCTACAGCTACACTGGGGGCCCTGATATCGCGTTAATGTTGATGCAGATTGCAAAAGCGATCTCGTTGGAATTGAACATTTGCTGATTGCAGGGAAATAGGAACGATGACGTACAGAAGCGGCCTGGAATGGGAAAAAAGGTTCGGACGCAACAGGATTCCTGGCGAAATGCCGTCGCTGTGCCACAACTTCGAAATAGAACAGTACATTGAGTACCAAGGGCTGCAGTTCGCCACGAAATACGATCCTAATTCCTTACTATACATATCGAAGGTAGGCTTATTTTGAAATAGAAGACTTCTCTATGACAGTGTTTGAGATTTTCGAGCCGAAGATCTCTCAGTTCGTGTCATTCTTGGAGGAAAGTTTTTCACTTAAATTTGCAGCTTGCAGTAGTTTGGTCTTAGGTAAATCTGCAAGATTTGATAATTTTTGTGGTGGCTGCGGTGTGATTGTTATAATAATTTTGATACATTTTTGTTCATGAGTATCTCATATGAAAAAACGAGTTGTGTGTAATACAGGGGCGTGACATGAAATCAGTAAAACTATTAATCATATTTAACCCCTTCAGAATTTTAAACAAATGGTATAGTTGTGTTGGCCTTTTCCAGTTTTTCCTTTCTCGCGCAAAAGTTTTTGAAAAGGAACAAAAGAAATAACAGAAACAAGCTTACAGTGACTCAGGTGTAAGTAGGATAAAGCAACTGTCTGGTTTCTATGGAAACAGCCGGAAGTTCTCTGCTTTTCATTTCGATTTTCTGGTCGCCTGTAGTTTTGTATTAATTACACAACAAGAACGTCTTAAAATTTTTATTTTTATGCGTGCACAGTTTTGAAAAACATGTTCATATTTCCCGAAACGATATTGGAGTGCATCATTAAAGTGTCTTGAACCATCTTGTGGTCATATTTTCATGTCTAATTATGTATGCGTTTAGAGAGCCTACAATCTTTTCGCCTGCGCACAAACTAAGCTTCGCGCAATCAAGCACTCGGTCAAAGTCCTACACTGCACGTCTTACCAACGATACTGTTTCGCAATGACCGAGTTCGGCCAGCCATCGTCTTTGTTTTTGCAACCAAAGCGTTATTTTAAAGTCAACCAAATATTCTAATCTTTCTAATCAAACACCGTTGACCTGTCGCACCGCAGGACAGCATGAGCCTGGGGACGACATTTCAATTCGTTTACTGTGGCGCATCATACGCCTTTCAGTTTTGTGCAACTGCAACGCAGAGAAATCTCCCGTACAGATCAAGTGATAACGTTGGTTATATTTCCGACTTAATGAAGTAGTTGTAGCCGTCGGTTGTGGAAAACAATTTTACGTCTTTTGTAGTGCTGCAGTGCCAAATAAAGTTTATGAACGTTTTAAAAAGACACTTTTTTGCTACACTCATGATATTTCTTAAGTTTTTTGCAGTTTTATAAAGTTCGCGAAAGCAGCACAGTAAGCCCATATTTTGATGCAGCATAGAAATAATAACTTCAAAAACGCGGATAGCAGTGCTTCGCCAAACTGCACCACTACGTTGAAATTTACCTGGTTTCAAGGATGATAGGTACATTGCGATTCTAAGATAGCCGGCCCGCAATTGAAGGGGTTGGAGTTGGAGATTGTGGGCGCTGATGGGTGCTCAGTAAATTTTGGTGTACCCCGTCCATCCGCTACGGGGTGAAGATTTGCCAAGTGAAGATCAAATCATGGAGACGAAACTGCTGTTTGAATCATATTGGAGTGCCTATGTTGCAGGCCAGTGGACCCAACCTCCGGGCCACGGACCGGTACTTGG
>JGI24158J21664_10014058_pt1 | contig 10541 bp, 3 predicted proteins | sample Ectturendosymbi3_FD_21664 | JGI IMG/M metagenome (IMG submission 21664)
CAGTAGTGACACAGTAATGAGACTTGACTACCAAATATTACTGAAATACCCCCTCTAACATTATTGGCTTCATCCACCCCTGCTGTGAGCTTCACTGGCGAATTTTTTTCATATGTTACACCCATTGAGGGTATTTTTGACATAATAGGCGAATGAGAAGGAAAATTTTTGAAAAGAGAAAGAAATGACCATACAACAGGAAGACCAGCCGTCACATTCAAGTTTGGTGACGAGTGCTCTTTTTCAAAACGTGACATTGTAAAGATACTCCCGTTTCCAGAAGTCACTGGAACGACGAAAAGAAACATGTATTTTCATCGGACTTCAAAAATCAGATAATTTTAATTAAGAAGGCGAAATAAATGTTTTTGTAGTTGTTTACGGATGATGCTTCGTTCAGGTGTATTCAACATCAGCAACATATTCTCAAGCCGATGGGACAAGTCTTCGATAAACAACATATCCGCTCAGAAATCAATTTGTCACAAACAAGATGGGTGGAGAGCGTGAACTTCTTCAATTTCGCAAGCGCTGAAGCACCGCCAGTTTGTTTTTATCTGTTATCCGATGTCTTACCCATATTTTTTGGCTCAGAACGGCGAACTCTGGCGACGTCGTCAAACGTGGAGTTTGTGAAGCAATTGTCGTTTTCTTTCCAACACGTTAAGAAAGCGCGAGAGACCTATTAGACAGTTGTTCGGCTCGCTCCTACCGACTATTAAAAATGTACCCAGCAAGGAAGAGATTCTGTTTCACAAACTAATAAAATTACTTCTAATGACGTAATTTAAGGAAAAAGTACAGTCCTTCGTTTTAACACACTTCAAAAATAAAAAAACGAAAGCTTAATGCAACTGATGAATAATAAGTTGCTTACTATGTGCAATAACTTCAACCCATGTTCGCCATGCACATCAGCGCGACATGAACTCTGGTCAGCACCGTGCCGGGCAAGAGGACGCTTCTGACTGTCAACTGGCTCTGCTACTCCGTGAAGGTATTCATCCTGCGACACAACAAACATGATTTGATGATGAATAGTAGAGGGATTTCTATCCAAAAATAAGCAATTAAACGTGAGCTACGAATAGATAAGCAGCTAATAAGAACGATAGAAAACTGGCGAAGACATCGAGGTCGGAATAATCGGAAATTGAAATATTAACGCAGATCAAACAGAATCAGCAGCGATAAGTTCTCATCATCGGTTTTTAATAAAGTTGCATTGCTGTATCCCAAAGATTTCTACTTAAGTGTTGGACTATTGCATCACAATCTAACTGTCACCTCAAGCCATTGGACGTCAGGTCACTATTCCGCCCAGTCAAATAGCGATTGTCACCTTATTTTTAGAACGTCAGGTTTTATTCGGCTGAATTCCATGAAGCGCCGCATTACTTTTTAGCCCAGTGGAAGATAATCTTGTGCTTGAAGCTATACTGCCATTTGTATCAAGGTGCTCTTTACGTCTTTTGCCTGGTTCACTATTGACCTAGCAGTCTTTTGCAGGTTTCAGGCAAGCTGCATGTCAAATTTAACTGTCTGCGCGTTGACTGCATCAGAGCGTACTTACAGTAGTTGAACGGGACTCTACTATCAATGCTGCCGCAGTTTTTTTTTGGCAAAAATCACTGCGTAAAATGTCTGCGTTGAAGTTAATAGTTTGCTTGAAAACATTTATTTATTTACTTTATCGCCCAAAAGCCTTACGACCATTTGCAAGTGCGTTAAAATAGATCATGCTGAAGCGTGGAAAATCTTAGATTGGAAACCTTCAGGTTTCTTTCATGAGCTTCACGTGACAACACTAGCGAAGTATTTTAGATCAACCAACCTAGTATTAATCAAAATATTTCGACTGCACTGGTCCTGCACAGGAATCAAGATAAGGTTAAGGGCAAAATTGCAGCAGTAAATAGCAAAGAAGTGAAAACAGTAAGAAACTGAGATTAGAAAAAATTGTTTGTTCTGCTGGTGCACAAATCTTCACGCGATCAATTGTTTTTCTGAAAAAACGAGCTGAAAAGTTAGAAACAGGACATCCAGTTTTTTCAAACACATACCGTACATCGTAAAGAACCACTAGCATGGGCATCGGAAGAATTTTTTTCTGAGGGGGAACTAGGGGATTTTTCCAAAATTTTTCTAGGGGGGGACAAAAGTGGTGATATTTGGTTTTTCTCACTCGAAACTGAAAAAACCTTTTTTGCTGAAATTCGCAAAATCCAGGGGAGACTAAGGCTCCCCCTTCCGACGCCCATGATCACTAGAACAGTGAAAAGTCACTAGATCACTAGCCCTAAAATCACCAGGTCTAGTGAAAAATAACTAGGCGTGGCACTAGTGTCTACCACAATTGCTTCACGAAAACATGACAAAAATGCTTTTCATTCTATATTCGAAAACAACTTCTGCAAGATAGCAGGGAAAAAACAGTCAACGTGGCGGAGTATCAAGTCAAAGGGAGTTGCAGAAACGTAACAGCTAGACATTGGCTTTATTTCGGCACAATGAAACATCATGACAATCATTGGGGAGAACCGCACTGGCAAAAAAATAACGGAAATCGTTATGGTAACGCGGCAAATGTTACAATTTTCTAAACTGGAACACAGCAATCCAGAGCCTTACCTCTGCTTTACGATGTACTGCTGAATTTCGAAAATGAGTGGTGGAAGAAGTAGGCACGGGGACAGGAAAATCTTTGTTTAATTCTTTGCATATAAAATCATGACAGCTCTCCTCCAGGTTAGCTGTAATGGGCTCTTCCGTTAGCGGTGGAATTTCGGTAGAACTGGCAAAGCGACGAAGGATTGATGTTTGATCGCTTTCCTGGCGTGGAAGACCGGGCGCAACAAACTCCGCTGCTGCTACGGGTTGGCAAAGCGCCACATTGTGATGAAACAACTTCCGCTGTTTCAGTGACATTCAAACACTTTTTGATCAATAAGCTTGCATTACTATCTTGTTTTGTGACCAGGACTAGTTACAGTAGAGATTAGGAACACCGTGCCTATGAAAGCAAAAGCGATGGCCTTCAAAAGTTTTTCAAAATAACTCTCGTGTGTCATTAATGGGCAGCAAAGCAAAAAAACTGTGGCCGTTGATAGTTTCCATAAAATGCTTCGGTTAACGCCACAGGACAAGAAAGTGTAGCAAACAGTTTGTAATTCGGATCAATTCAATGGGAAAGTGGGCAAAGAAAACCTTTTGCAGTAATTTTGGTCTGTTCTGAAACTCGGTCAAAGAAAAAGGCCAAGAAAGTTGGGAATACACGATGTGCGAATGGGCTAAGACGGCAATGAACCGTAAAAATGGTTCGGAAATGCAAGGATGCAACGATGTTGCCCACAGCAGAGCTACAAAATGCCGTGAAACTTACCGCAATTGGCGAAAACGTGCAATGGGCGATGGAAATGCGTTGTTTTCACAACGTGAAGTAGTTTCAATTGCTGCAAAAAATGCATAGGTTTAGCTCCACTACGTTAATCATTTGTTACTCGACAAGGCTATTTTCATGCACTGCAATACAAGGATTATATAACAGGTACAACTCTGTATTATCTTATCCCCTGGTTCAAGTCACTTCAACTCCTGTCAATGAAGGAAAGCAAGTTTTCGCCAAGTAATCTCGCATGTAATGAATTTTTCCGTGTCAGTGTAAAGCTTTGCAGTGGTTTGCTCGAAATGCAAAAATTATAACTGGTGGCAGAAGTGCACGTCACGCAACAAAGCACTGTGCAAAGTATGTTATGGCAAACAAAACCAGAAAACCACAGAATTTTACACAGCTTATAAGTAAATAACTTTGCACGCTGAACTTTTTACTGGAATCCGGTCCTAAGCAGCTATCACTCCAAAAAATGATTAGTCAAAAATAGCTCAAAAAATATCGACTCAGTGAAAAACTAAACTTCCTCCCACTCAATAATCAGCTGAATAGACTCATGTCATTTAGTCAAAAAAATGACTCATGGCTCAAGGAAGAGTGGAAAAAGAGTAAATCAAGTTTGAGTGACTGGCGTTGACTCAAAGATAAGTGGATAAAAGTGACTCACATTTTAGTGACTGAGGTTAACTTTTTTTAAGTCAGTACATACTGACTCAACCATTTACTGACTTTTGACTAACAAAAGAGAGGAAGTTACAGTTTTTCATTTGGTCAAATCTGTCTATTTACTAACTCCAAATACTACAGCTTATGTTGATGTTCACTTAAGAGGAATCGCATTTTTCGAAGCGAAGAGCAGAAAGTTCCGTCCTTAACCACTGAGCACACACTGAAAGCAAGCTTTTACGGAAAGCGCTGCAATGAGCCACGGTTTATTTCACACTGGCACACACGTTAGGCAGCAAGTATGAAACTGAACGTTGGTCACATGCTGTTGCTGAAGTTCTGTACTTGTTGCAAACAACAAAACTTTTGGTTCCTCACTGCAAAGGATCGTCACTTACTAATGCCAATTCTACTCATAAGCAGTCCTGCAGACGGTTTTGCTTTCCCGGTGCAGCAGTACGCATCAAACAAACTATAAAATGCGGTCCGGCCAGGAGGGTACTTGAGATTGAACACCCAAAAGCGACAATAAAGCCTTTCAAAAGCACACAAAAAATTGCCTCCTGCTGGAATCGCTATTTGGTCAATCACTATGTAGCAGGACAACCCTTCGCTCATGCAGCACAAAAGGAATGGTTGCTTCTTGCTTTGCATATTCCTTGGCGTTAACTTCACTCTGCACAAATAACAAGTTGTGGGACTTAACAACGAGCCAGTAAAAACGATTGCTAAGAACGTATAGTGATAAACCTTCTCTATATACAACTTAAAGAACCATCTAGCGTACAAAAAATCTGGTTGGTATATTATGCAGGTTTGTCCATGAGAATGAGATAGCCATAAGATGAGAAAGAGGACTTCAAACTTTTCCCATACCAAGTAATTTTAATGTCATATAGCACTAATATCCTGAGGTTGAATGCCATCACGTCATAAGATGACTATATATGGTCACGGTAAAGTAAGCAGTACACATATGGCTCAGTGCCATGATTCAAGGTCCCCGACAAAAAGGTTATACGCCAGGGGCGGGCAACCTTTGTCGGTTTGCGTGCCGAAATCGGCAAAATCAATGACAAAATTCTTCCACGTGCCAACCATGATTTGTGGTGAGGGGTCTGAATTTTGGGCCCCTGTGATTGGGGGGTACGGAGTGCGGCTGATACGGCTCTGTTTTTAGCCATATGGCATCGAAAGCACATAAGGGTTAAATTAAATAACCGATTGTTAACAAACGAAATTGAAGAAACGGACACATTGAAGGGGGGAGGATCTCGTTTCCGCGGCCTCGCTCACGTGCCGGATAGAAGTGCTCGCGTGCCAAGGGTTGCCCACCCCTGTTATAGGCCCTTTCTTATGCAGTGACAACTAAATATTCCGTTAATAGATCAGCCAGATGTGATTGATACCCCTCGCAGCAATACTTCCATACTTTGTGGATTTGGGGTGGCTTAGCCACGGCTCAGTTAAGACTAGACAGGCACATGATATAACTGTACTCCATATTACTAAATTTGTGGGATGGGCACAGAAAAACGTGTCCCATGCACAAGCCTGCTATTATGGCTTACTTTAGTCTGAAAGTTATGCCTGTGCACAGTGTGCAATGACATGACTTGCAACAGAGTGAACTTGTTACAAAAGGAAAATTGTATAAAGCTATTAGTCCGCTTATGCCACAGGTAAGAATTCCACAAATGATTAAATTATTGCTGCGGTAAATGCCGCGATCTCCAACTTCTCCCAACAAAAAAAAACTATAAAGCACGATTGTTGAGTACTTGTTGTTCGCAGCAGGTCTGTGGAACCAAAGCCCTGGCAATTTTGGATGATTTAAAGCTGAAGCTGGAGCCAAAACGTTTTAGATGGTGGGACCGAAGCTAGAGCCTGAAATGTAAGTTCCCGTTCCACAGTCCTGATTTGTGTGGCAAGTGAGTTGTGCAAATGATGCAATGGTTTTCAGTTTTCAATGGACCAAATAATTACCTGGAGCTGGAGTTAGAGGCTGAATTTTGAGCCCCGGTTTTACAGCCCTGTTTGCCAGAATCATGTAACACTTTCCCATGAAGGTTATCCAAACAAATGTGATGAAGGAAAACTGTTACCTTGACACACTCGATTCTTCATGAAACTTTATGTATTCCTTTATTTTTGATATATTGTCTGTGTGGTGCTGTTATGGTTCATCCAGTTCATCTACACAACACAAAGATTTCATACTTTTATTAAGCCCAGGCTTGAGAAACCCCAGCCTCAGAGGAACCATTGTCCAGCCTGAAAACTTAACAGTTGGACACTGATCTATTGTGCAAATACTGGGGAAACTTCTTCATGTGCTTTTATAGGATGCGAAATGAAGTTTATAAGCATTACCCTAACACTGCCTCCTTAAATAGTTAGCTTCAGTCATAAAATTACACTATTTCAAATTTATCTAACACCGTAAGCAAAGTCTGTCTATTACCATCTTAAAAACTGTATGCAGCTCATTAACAGACAAAGCAATACTGCCAATAATGCAGCCTGAAACATTGCAAAAAGAACTATCTTTGCAATAATGTTTCTTTACACAGAACTCATAATGTGATAAGTCATTTGGCAGAGCTTGCATTTTTGAGTTATTGAAACTTGTCAGAGCCAACATCCTGAAAGTGACTGCAACAAATGCAGGTAAGATAAGATCACAAGGTAATTACTGTCAGACCAAATAAGCATTGCCTAACAAAGTATTACTGTACAAAAATATCACAGTATTTCCAGTGTTTTTATTCAAACCAAAACTATTGGTTTATAACAGGGGTGCAAAATTTTCTGCGGATGTTACTAGTGTGCAGAAATTTTTAGTGGTGGACACACAAGCTTTGCCATGCAGCATTCACATGCATAAAGTATAAAAATGTAAAAAAAGCATCCGCGCACAAGATTTTGGTCGCATGCCGCAGTGCACCGCACTGCAAAACTGCCTGGCTCTTCCCCTTTCCAAAACCTTGGCAGTCCCTTACTTCAAAGTTCAATCACAAACAAACTTAAAGAACACACATTGGCACCAGGGTTGATTGATTTAAATTTTAAATCAAGCAATATAAATCCAAAAAATCAGCAAAATCATATGAGGTTTCAAAGTTCCATGTGGTTTATATGACACATTTAATTAGCATTCTACTAAGGGATGAGCATTATGGAACATTAAGAGGTTACGGAACATTTATTTCGAATCCACAATATCGGATCCTGTTCCGGAATAACTGTGGACTTGTGAAGCGCTATGCATCGGTGTACATTCCTATTTGGGGACCGCAAGAGCCGACTTTTGGCTTTCCGGCACGACTTTTGCGATAATTTACGGACCACTGAAGCTACATGGACACAGACATTGTAAGAAAGTTTTTTCACTGCGCATTTTTCAGGTGTTGACGATGTATTTTTGGCGTCATTTGTAACGTCAGACCGGAAAAAACAAAAATTTGGCATAGTCAAAAAAGCATTAGTTATGTTCAAAGACGTGTAGACAGAGATCCAAACATATTAGAAAAATCCATTCTTCACCCAAAGGTTGTAGAAAATTTTACAAAAAATGCACCATTTTTAGGGGATGCGCAGGAGGAATTGATCGATTTTTGGAGGTGTTTTCGTCATTTATCGCTTTAAGAAAATCCGTATCTCCGGTTTCGAGCACAAAAAATCTGAAAATTGCAGAACATGTTCACATCCACGTCTTACAGCTTCCTACCAAATTTCAAGAAAAAAAATTATGGCAATTCAAAGTCAAAAAATTTGACCGAAATTTGACAAAAAGTTGAAAAAGTTCCGACTTTTTTGGTTGCATTTTTCGCGTTCTTTCCAATGGTTCAATCCAAACTTCGCTATTGGCAACACTTTTGGCGTAAAACCCGAAAAATCTATTTTTTTCAAGTTTTCTAAAAATGCGTATTTTCGCTCCAAATTTTAATCCCCAAAAACTGTTTTTGGTATTGGTAAGTGACTTTTTGATATTGGTGGTTAGTTATAGTCCTTGTAAGCAGTCGAAGCCGAAAAACGCTTCAAAAATCTAAAACTTAGGCGTGAGGAATTTTTCTTGAAGATGACCTAAATTTGCCCAAGATGGGCAAAAAAACAAAATAAAGCGATTTTCTCAAAAATTTGAAATGCGAACATACATTTTTGTTGGAATCATCTGCAAGATGTCGCGAAAACCTTTCTTGCAATCTTTTACTTGTCGACGTACCTACAGTGGTTCGCGAGTTATCGCCGAAAAAGGCGATACATCGACTTCTGCGGTCCCTGAAGAGGTACACCTTCAGGCACACACCTGACCCGCTGCAGCTGACGGCATTTACTGTTTCCGGTTGTCTGCTTCATTTGCTATCGTAATTTGGAACTACCAATTATTCGCATTGCACGATCATTTGTAGAGGCAATTGTCATTAAGTTTCTTGCCCAAGAAATCGTGGAAATTTCCGTCGGAGAAGAGCAAGTACAAAAAAAATTATTGTGTGTTACGCAACAACTGAATGCACCTTACAAAGACGAATCCGGTTAATTGCATAAGCCGCTTTATCACATAGGATTTTGGAATACCAAAGCAAAGCTATTCACACGTGAAGAAAATAGTTCGGTTGATTGTATGACGTTTTGCCGCATAATCCGGATATTCGCATAGAAATGTTGTCCTCATTTGTAGATTAGTATCACTTATTCGCATATTTTGCTTCAAAGAAAGGAAAAGTGCACTGCGCATGCCGCAGACGATAGCTTATTCGACTGTCCCCATGGGGATGACCAGAAATTTCCATTTTTTCCACCTTCCGTCGAGATGCTAAAATCAGTACCGCCGGTTCAACCTCAAGCGGCGAATTTGTAGATTCAATTGATTATACAGCAGCTTTACTAACTAAATGACCTTACAGAACAAAGAAAAGAAGTTTTAGTGTCAGTAAAACCACTTTTGTTATGTTCTTCACTGTCTTATCTCAAGGAAAAGTACACAACAGCTCTGAGACATAAACGTGTTGACAACAACTGCATTACACAATCTTACGCAAGTGTAAGAATCATGGCCGGAAGTACGCGAAACGTTCCACGACTGACACAGACGATTATTACGTCACACCACACATACAGTGCTAAAGATACAGTACCGTGCAATGCACGGCCCTGCAACAACTTCGCATTTGCTTTTCAAATTTGAAGTTATGACCGTTGTTCTGTTAGACACTGCAGAGGTTCAGAATTTCAGGTAGCAACTTAGCAAGCATGTGGACAGAAATAGAGCGAGGCGGTAAACTTGTGGATATTTGTCTGATACGGATATAATCGCGTAGTCCGGATAAAGAAGCTTGGCTACTTCCTACTTGCCTATGCAATTAACCGGATTCGTCTGAAAAAAATGCTGTAGCCTAGGTTTAGTAGAGGACGTTTGATAAAAATCTGCAATCGCACAGATGTTCAAAACGCCGATCAACGATCACACGGCCTGTTAATTAGCTCATTACCTCACTACGCAGTGCCGTGAGCTTCTGGAGTGTTTCTTTCTTTGGAGCGCAAAGAAAGCCACTGCGAAATTTATTGCGATTCCAGAACTTATTGAAACCATTTGTTTTGCCGATTTTGCAATTTTTCACGTTTATTTGATCCAAATTTATTTCGAATCTGAATATTCGAAAAATCAATGATTTTTGTATTCGAATACTGAACGATTCGGATCCATAGGATTCGATATTCCCTTATATGCATGCCTAATTCTAATAAATTTTCCCTTATATCGGTATAGAACGCTATAAGTTCTTATGATGAAACAAGTTAAACGCAATAGAAGCAGTGTTTCCCAGCGTGGGCGGTACCGCCCCATGGGGGTGGTGAGAAGCTCTAGGGAGGCAGTGAAGCATAAAAGGGAGGTTGGGGGGCGTTAGCAGACCCAGTTAAAAATACATTCATGTTGTCTTACTAACTTTGAGCGAGCAAATATCATCAAAAACAGTATACATGTAATTTGTAAACAAAAGCTTACCGTTTTTGAAACAAAACATAATTGAAATGCTAGAAGATAAATTGATGAGCTGCAGTTTCCATCACTAAGGTAAGCTGCACAGTAAAACTGCTGTGGCGTGGTGATTCGCCACATATCATGTTGAACTCGTAACAGCAAGAGTAGAGACTACCTTGTCGAGTGGGGAAAACTCTATATTGCTGTTACGCGTGGGGTCGTGAGTTCGTCCCTCTCTTTAGGTGGCTCATGGCGACGCAGTATTGTGGCTGCAACCAGTGGCGTACGCAGAAAATTTCCGAGGGGGGAAAGTTTCGTTACAATCGTGTGACGTCACAAATCAACTTTAGGGGACGTGCCGAAGGCACGACCATTCTATGGGGGTCCGGGGGCATGCCCTCGGGAAAATTTTGCAAAATTACACCTAAAAATACGCATTTTTGTGCATTCTGGAAGCAAGTTTTAGTATAATGCTTTTACGAGACTTATTAGCCGGTGAGA
>JGI24158J21664_10014060_pt1 | contig 10540 bp, 4 predicted proteins | sample Ectturendosymbi3_FD_21664 | JGI IMG/M metagenome (IMG submission 21664)
GTCTCGACTACATCACTGCCACACCAAACTCTGTTTCAACATCAACTTGGCTATGTGTGGCCTGCCATCTAACATGAAAAGCTCTTCACACAAAACGCGACAAACATCACTTTTATTTTTGAAACTCTCCCAATACAAAATCTAAACAGAAAAAAGTGGGGTACATGACATATTATGTCCCCCCCGTCTGAAAAAGTGAGAGGGACACGTCCTCCATGTCCCCCACCGAATTGTGCCCATGATTGGACAAGTTACGGAAAATGGGATTTGACCACAGACAATTTGACAACTGATTCAGAACTGTTTTTGACTGCATTGTTCCAATGCTAGTTGTCTATTTGCATTTAATTTTCCAACACTACAGAAGCAAGTCGAACATACGCTAGAGTTGCACTGGCAACGTGGCAACTTTCATAAAAAGTGCAAAATTGCTCAATAATAACAAAAAAATTAGTCTTAGTGATGCGATTGGCAGGAGGGAGAGTGCTACTTCATGGAAGATGCCATAAGAAAAGCATCATCTGGCAAGCGGTGACTATGGAACAAAAACAAAAGTTTGTGGCCTTACAATGCAAACCTTCAAGGGTACAATGAGACTGAACTTTTCAAACTGATTCGGGAGATAAACAACAGTTGCTTTAGCCTTAAATGTGGATTTCCGCAAAAGTGCTAGCTTTCATGAGCGATTGATGAAGATATGACCAGTGTGTGCAGAAAAAAGTTGTGCAAGCTGATCCATGCAGAAGTATTAACAAAAGAAGTAAAATCTATGTCCACATGTACGTTTGGGGTACATAAACTTTTAATCTAAACAAGACAACAATCTGATGAAGTGATGCCATGAAGGTCTGTAAGTTAGCACCTGCATACCAAAATAGTTAAATTAACCAGACCAAAACCATTACAGAGAATTGATCAGAAAAGCAGAGTGCCACCTTATCTGGATTGTATTCTTAACCTCATCTGCTGTAATATAATCATTAGTTTTGTGTTAATGTTTTGCCTGATGAGCATGCTACTGCATGAAACCTTGGTTTTAACCAGAACAAAATTTTTGCTTCTACCAGTTACATGCAATACCTTCGCCATTTTGTATTTCTGCGTTGGTGGATGGTATGCTGGTAGCGACCATGACAAAGGATAATCATCTGTATACCCAGAGGGGATACCTGAAAAGTGTGATGTATTACCATAAACTTATTAGCTATCTTTGGAGGAAAGCTTGTGAATCCAACATTTCATGATAAGCTTATCTTTGCCATAAGTACACATTATTTATGAGTACTTTTTTAGTTACATGTTTTGCAAATTCAAGTTAGCACTGCATCAAAATTGAACATCAGTTTTTGAAATTGAACACAGCCCACAACTACATCAGTAGGAAATTCAGTGGATGCTTAATCCTGTTCATTTAAATGCTTTTTCTTAGTGATTCTTAGCAGTTGCCACAAGGTTTAATTTGAAGCAAGACCAGTTTCTTTTCTGGTGATAAACTTTTCGTTTATTTTCTGTTTCACCTTCCTATTCAGGTGGAGTTGCCACAAGGTAATGCCCTGAGGAAGCCTAGACCTGATTGAGTGGGCAAAATGTCAGCAAAAATGAAATAAAAGTAATCCCCAGAAGAGAAATTTGATTTGCTGGTGTATTTAGTTAAGTATCAACCCAATATGATCAGAATGAGAAAATGACAATTTGACATCACATAATTTTAAGAGTACATGAAAATAAAATAACTGGTTCAAGGGAAAACTGGAGCAAATAGTGGCATGTCAGCCTTTCCACAACAGAATCTGTTAATATACATATATATATACAATTTGCAAAACCAGCAAATCATAACAGACTATTTTCCTTGACTTAATCGAACTCTACATTGTCACAACGCCAACAAACAACCCTTGCCATTCAGGAGGGTTGCTCTTGCAAACACCTTCTCCAAACTATTTGAGCATTACATTTTATCTTGCATTTTGCCATTCGTTGCCACCACTTGGTGTATTCGTTCATGCCTTACTGAAGGATGACAATGAGATGCAGAGGCAAGCAAAATTACTTTGTTTTTGAGCAGACAAGCTTTGAGGTACCTTTTCTCAGTGCTTTACTGCAATTAAAAACACCCATGTTTCTTGTGTATTGCATGCCAATGTATGCCTGCCAATTGTGGTGCAAGTAAATAGTAAATACAATCTAGCATTAAATGCTTTCACACTGTGTACAACACTGCCAATCGAATTTTGCATTATATCCCCAGGAGCATAAGTGTTCATTGACATTAGCTATTTCTTCAGAAAATTTGATGCCTTGATTAGAAGCAATTTGTATGCCTTGTTCAACGATGTGTATCTTCATTGTATCATTTGTCTGATGCGTTTCACCATAGGTGTGCTGCTAATTTTTCATTTTTGCTTGAGCGGTTCTTTGTTAACAAGTACTGAAGACATAATTCTAAAATTTATTGAATTTTTTTCATAAGTATGGAATGGAACAGGGATTCTCAAACTTTTGTTCTGCAACACCATTTTGAAACAGCTTTTTTATGCAACCCTTGATGGATATGATAGCTTAAATGTTAATGATACGTGCAACGTCCAATTATTATTAATCTCAAGAGGCATTTTTTGCTTATGGTGAAATCATGCAAATTCACACAATCCATGAAAATAACTATACAGTCAAGACAAAAAAAACAACGAAGCACAATTCAATTTATAGAAGTTATGAAGGACAAGGCACAACCAATGTGACAGATGCACTTGATGGCTTTTACATCTATCACCAATGTGATAGATGCAATTGATGATTATTCATTTGTAGATTGATACAAGACAACGCAACATGATGGACAATCTTAATATTTTTCAAAAAGGAATTGGTTTTTGGAGTTGATGATTATCAATGTTGAGAAGGCCCCTTCAGATAAATATGTTGTGCAGAAGTCCAGTCCCGTGGGGGGGCTTTGGTGGGTTTAGCCCCCACGGGGAGGCTTTGGTGGGCTTAGCTCCCCAAACAATGCTCTAAGCCCCCCAAATTAAAATGCAAAACATTATAAATCAGTGGAATTTTGTCAATTTTTACAATGTCAAGCCCTCCTGCAGAAACGTAAAGCCCGCTGTTGAAGACATTTCTGGTGACAGTTCTGCATAAGGCTAAGGGTTNATGAATGGCTAGATCCGAAATGACTGGGCATTAATTTCTTGTTCTTATCCAAAAAGGACTTAAACTCTGTATTGAAAATTCCAGTTGCAAAGTTTTGTCGTTTAATAACTCCACAAACTCATCCTGGGCATGACAGGTGTGTTGCCTCCTGAAATGTCAATTGGGTATGGTTTACGGATCCAAATTTCCCTGAATCAAAGTCCTAAGCACTTTTGAAACTGTGTATGAAGCTTTTATCGTTAGTATAAAACTACTTCAGTGTGCTCAGAAAGAAGTTAACCCAGCCCTTAGACATAGCGTTCTAAACACAAGCATATCTTCATGTCGGAATGAATGCAACAAGGTCAATACGTAAAAAAGGTCATGATGTAACAATGCATAACTTGTTACGCTTGATTGATCATTATCATTTGATGGCTCACACAGACATCCTAGTAAACAACTGACAGCATGAATCACAGTATTGCCCCTAAAATTGTAGTATAAATAAATTCACTGCATACCTACTTCTAGTTTGCTTGCAAAGTTTATAAAAACTTATGTATCTTATTTGTCAAGCCATTTGCTTCATGACCCCAAATGGGGTTGCGACCCATGGTTTGAGAAGCCCTGGAATAAAACATCTAAAAATCGCAGGTTTTGACGTCATGGTTTTTGCACTCCCGTATAAATTTTTAACTCAGCACCTATGCATTTCACACAGCTATTTCTCTCTCACTATGTAATGCTTCAGTGTGGTGATAATTGAGGACAGTAGTTGGTGGTGCTTTGTTTCAGTCTTCATTCCTCTTCAGTACCACCTACGCATACCAACTAACACCTACCCTGTGATGGGTTGTGTGTTAGCGTAAATCTGTATACTTGTGTTCTTCTAACTAGTGTCATATGGATGTTGGCAGAAATCAAGATCTTATTTCAGCAACGCACAACAATAACGTTTTGGCAGCAATTTGTTCTGTGTTTCAGACACACTCTGAACCACTACTGTGTAGGCATTGAAAAACCTTCTAATTTGCAATTTATGTGGTTCCAAACTTCAAATTTATCCAAGTTCAGAATGTTACCACCAGGTAATTTGTTGCAGTTGCTATTTAATCCCACAGGATGTACTACATACAAATACATGTCTACTGTAAAGTTTAACAAGTGAATGTGCGGTCAGTGAAGTTCTCAAACCAACACTTTATGAAGAAACAGTTGATTTACCAAACTGATGGCCTATTTTCCCAGTCTAACATCCAGTGTATAGGCTGGGTCTTGTGATAGATCAGTTGTCATAAATTCCATGAAATGTACAACAGTGCTAACCCAGTGTGCTATCATGAAGTCCCTACATCAGCCTTCTTACATGTTATGGCAAAACATATGTTGTAAGTGAATTAAAAATACTTGAGTTAGTAAGAAATAGAGAACTGACTAGGCCTGTGCCAACTTGAAGTCTTCAACCTGACTGGTTTTATATAGTTTTTACATTGTTTTTTCACAGTTTTTTTTTGCTAGGTTTTCAGGATATGACAGTTAAGCTGTCATCAGAAAAGAGTAACAGACAAGTTGAATGCTTAACAAATACAGTAGAATTCTCCTATAATGACGCTTTTTCATCGGTCCCAGCAGAATTCTTATCTTTTATGTGCATTCAAAGTTTGGCTATATCATCACTTCGTCTAAGCAGGGGTGGGGAACCTATTTACTATAACTGGACGCATAAATTGTGGATTGTCACTGGTGGGCCGCAAATAACATTTGAATTTATTCTGAAATTATACCTTTAACAATGAAGGATAGAGGCTTGTTATGACATACAATCTAAGTACCTGCTTATCATGGAGATTCGTTTTGATGCGATTTTGTATTCTAAATTGGGTAACAAAAATTCTGATGCGGGTCATATTAAATGTTCACGTGGGCCACAGGTTCCCCACCCCTGGTCTATAGCAATGGTTTTTGTTGGTCCAATTCTGCTATATTAAAAAGCCACTGTTTTATCTCCATTCATTTTTTTCAATTTTTCTAATACACATATTTTTCACGTACACTCTACTGATTTGTGATAAAGTTACCAGAGCCTATCTTGAATTTCCCACATCACACTCTTAATAGTTAAGCACTGCTGTAAACTGAAGCAGTTTTAATACTGGCACAAAAACGCCAGTATGATGAAAAACCAAAATTTTACCAAGGGTTCATTTACGCTACACATTCTGAACACACAGAAACTGGTAACACATGAAATTGACAAGCTGCCTTTTCTGATGTTGCCATAAAGAATACTTTTTAGGTTTATTGATACCTGGGTGAAAAACTTTTCCAATGCTGTAAGTGAAGTACCCATTATTTTTAAAATGTTGTGGTAAAGTAGTATAGTTTCCAGCATGTTCCCTCCAGTACGAACCAAAATCATACAACAAGGTGGTATCTGGTCTTCTGCTCGTGAGAAAAGATGTTCGGCTCGGTGCACAAACAGTTTGCTGCAAATGATAGGTGAAAAGTTTTGAATTACATTTTTAACTGGCAACAGTTATCTGCTTATTGGATGCAGTTTGACTAAATGGTCTCTATGCATCCCACAGACCTGCTAAAACAGAAACAGCTGTTAATAACCAAATACCAGACCTCTAATTTATACACATGTTTTTACTAAAACTCAACCAATAAAAATTTTTGGGGCGTCACCAATTTCGTTTTTATTGTAAATATAAGCAATGCTGACATTTTTAATTACTGAAACCACTATTTAACCAACTCAGAAGAAAATAGGAACAGATTACAAGTAAAGAAATAATGCACAGAAATCTTTACAATTTTCCAAACAATATAATTTCATAATTTAAATTAACACTTTTATGTGAATGCTCAGGAATTAGTAAGAACTTTTTTAAGTTCTTACCACTTTTGGTACTGGATTACACATCTAAACAAGAGTGGTCTGTATGGAACAGATACTGGGCTATATACCTATACACCTCTGGCCAAAATTTTTTCATTTGGGTACAGGGCATAATGTTTTTCTCTTGTAGGTTTGTAACTGTATGTGCATAGAATGTGAAGTAAAAAAGCAGATTGTTTGAAAAAGATTGCTAGTCTGTTGTGAACCAGAGATTGCTTAAAGGCTTTTCTTGCTGCTGGGGGCAAACACGACCATGCTAGGGTCTTAAGTTCATGCCAGTACTGCTGTTGGTTACAGACTGTTTGTAAGGCAAGGAAGGCAGTTTACAACATATTTTATGAAGTATTGTGTGCGTGGTGATAAAATTTATGTATCTACTCATAGTACCGTTGCTTTTAGGTGCTTTCAACTAGTATTGTTACTTGAATAATTTTTAAAAGCAATTGCATAGACATTTGAATTATTTTTCAACATGGCCACACTAGGCTAGCAAGCTTGCTGCAATGCTGCTGATCACTCGATCACTCCAAAAATGTTGTTGAATGTTGCATGCAGGTAGGGCAGAAATGATTGTTTTCTTTTTTAGCTGTGCTTGTTTCATGCTTGTTTGTACTTCAATCAGCACATGTTTCAGGTGAAAATATGGAACACCAGTACCCAACACATTTTCCCAAACTAAATACCTTGTGCCAAAAGTGTTAAGTATGTCTCCTTGCAATCAACATCTTTTGCCATCATAAACAAACCCAGCAGTGCTGAACACATGTTCACTCTTGTGCACCTCAACCAATGCAACACTTCAAAAGCGATTTTTTGCATTTGACCGATGATCAGCAACTGGCACAGTTTTGGCTATACAGCCAAAAGTCCCAGGCAAAGTGTGTCTACATCACTTCATCCATTCTAGTAAAGATGGGACCTTTTGTTGATGAGGTTGACTCAAATTGACACTAATCCAACATACATTCTTGTTCAATATCAAGATGGAAAAGAATCAACAGTCCCTCTCAAGGATCTTATGCCTTGTCAACCGCGTGCAATTGAAAGTACAGCTACCACACTGCTAGACGAAAATACTCTTAACATTCTAACACTTTAGATACCACACAGTTTTCCCCAAAGAACAGGCTGGTTGTCAGGCAGTTTTTGGGAGTTACCATTTTTATTACAGTTTGATAAGACACCCACAATTATAGACCTGAATCTCCTGTTTCCTTTCATAGCTTTTGTATGTAAATATGTGAAATTTCTAGAGAAAAAAATATTGCAGCCAGTATCCAATAGATTTTAAATCTGTATTGGTACGTACCTTGGTATCTAATCCATACTTACCAAATACATAAGATCAACAGAAAGTGTTAGTTACTACATGGTTTTGTTATTTATCACAAGCTGCATGTTTTGCAGTGTTTACACTTTTGCATTCACCAAACTTATAACGATGAATGCTTTTTAATATTTTTATATCACCACCATTCAACATTTTTGGCAATAAACACAGAAACTTAACACATTCTCACTTGCACATGTGCATTTTGAAATTGCATACTCATGGATGCCAGGTTATCTATGTTAGGACTAAGCACCTTCGGATACCCATAACAACCCAAAGCTGGTCTTAAATCATCAACAATCAACAAAATAATGTTGGGATGTTTACCTGTAAAAGAAAGAGTAGCTATGTTAATCTAAAAGTTTTCATTAGCATTTTTGTCCGCACGCCTTGAACACCAGCATACGAATATATATATTCATATTTGCATACCATTGCTTGTATACCAGTAGATGAAAATATTCGTACCTTCAATCAGTTCTTGCATAAACTGCAACAACTGTTTGTAATGAAAATTTCCACAAATATTCTTCCCCTACATGCATTAATCCTGAAAAGTTCAGGCAAATTAAGTAAGAACTTTTTGAGTTATACGATGTTTTTCATCAAATGTCCTCTGTAATGCCTAGGCTACATTTTTCCAAACTAATGAAGTTGTTGCATAACACATGATAACTTCTTTGTACTTGGTCTTTTACAACGAAAATTTCCATGAATGTTCTTCATACCTGCAGACATTAGCCCTGAAAAATTTCATGCAAATCCCAACAAGAAATTTTTGAGTTATGATTTTTTTCAAGCATCTTCTCTTATGCCCAGGTTACAGTGTTTTTTTCCAAAAAAGCAAGGTGCAATCAGTTGTTACTTAAAATGCGATAACTCTTTTGTACTCTGTCTTTTGTAACAACAATTTCTGCAAATGTTCATACCAGCATGTATTAGGCCTGAAAAATTAAGCAAGAACGTTTTGAGTTATGTAATTCTATATCAAGCGCCGTCTGCTAGACCCAGGCTGCAACAATTTTCCAAAATAGCATGTTACCTTTTCTGTACTCAATATTTTGCAAAAAAAATTACTAAAATGTTCTGACATAGTAGTCCTGAATATGTCAGGTAAATCGATCAAGGACTTTGAGTTACATAGTTGCACATCAAACAACTTAACTTGCAACAAGTAGGCTTCAATGCTATTTCAAAAACAGTTGTTCTGTTTTTTTTAGCTGAGATATTTCGGTCATTTATTGCAGAGGCATTTGGGTAACTAAAACGTTTCAGGCATTTGTCTCACAGTTGTATTAAAATTTGCCGTAACAGTGTTTTTAGCCTATATTTTTAGACATTCTGACCGAAATGACTTAATTTTTTTAAGTCATTTTGAAATAATTTCAGTCTATGACTGAAAAAAAATATGTTGTAATCAGTTGTTGCCTAAAACACGATAACTTTTTTGTACTCAGTTTTTTGCAACAAAAATTCACATGAATCTTCTTCATACCCACAGGCATTAGCCGTGAAAAATTGAGGTCAATCAAGTAAGAACTATCTGAGTTATCTATTTTCGCATCGACTGTGTAAGCTACAAAACTTTATCCTATACAGTTGGGTGCAGTATGTTGTTGCGTGAAACACGATACACTTTTCACACTAGTTTTTTGCAACAAAATTTTACAAAGTGTTTTGCTTGCATACATGCATCTTTGAAGTCAGTCAGGCAAGAAATAGCAGAATTATTCAATTTTGAATCAAAAAATTGAATGTGCATTCAGAACGCATTGTGAATGCGTGACCATGACAAATAAGTCATTATAGAGCAGTGCTTCTTACGTATTGTGCAACATGGAAAGTTTTTCAATGAAAAAATGTTCTGTCTAATTAACTTATAGTTGAAGTCAGGGGAGCTTGAACTACGGACAATTGCTTAGGCGAGGCATGACAGACAAAAGGTTAAGAAGCACTGTTGCAGAGCATTCAGAAACCAGCTCAAGCACCTAGTGTCAAAGGTGTTAAGAAGTTATCAAAACACTGCTTTACAATATCATATTACACAGAATGCAACATTCTAAACACAAAATGTTACACCAAAAGTAATAAGAACATAGCAAACCAGCCTGATATGACAACTGAATTACATTACTAATTTCATAATATTCTCCTGTGCCACAAAAACTCAAATATCATATGTTTTTAATTGAAAAAACTGTTTCAGCGGAGTGTAAAATATGTAATATTTTTATATGATTTAATTTGATGAACCCACACAGCCATTACTATTTGAATCTAAAAATACATCACATTTTGAAAACCACTGCACCAAGTTTATAATTCATGACCCATATAACTCTTCTCAAGTCCCATAGCATAGAACTAAAACTTTCTTCGTCAAACATGGTTTCTCATTACAAAAATGAAAAAAAAGTACGTACTGTATTTATTTGAATTTAAGCCGCACCTTATATTTTTTTTAATCATTTCGTGCTGCTGATACTTTTTTCTTTAGCTTATTGCAAAGGTCTCCAAACTACGGCCCGTGGGCCAAATCTGGCCCGCAAAGCCATTTCATCCAGCCCGTGGAGACATTTTGTCAATAGTGAAAAAATATTATATTTATGAAAAATTTGTTGATTTGGTGGATTGTTAAAATATCCCAAAATAATCACATTCTGCAAGATGTCCAGCCCTCGGACTGTTGTGTAATAGCTTATGTGGCCCTTAGATAAAAAAGTTTGGAGACCCCCGGCTTATTGGAAAGTCTACATAACCCCAATCTTCCCTTGGCTATGTTTTGTCGACGAAACTTTATTTTCACATGCTTATTCTTCTCTGCAGCATCACATGCCCATGCTAGCACTTTGTCACAGGCAGGTATTATTATGAACAAAAGGCAGTTTTAGTGGTGTAAGCATTATTACCGTGATTCCCAATTAAACATTAAACGTGTTAGTACGTAAGTATCTCAGAGGCTTAGGTAACCTACGTTCAAATGTGGTTTAGAATCAAGAGCAGCTTACATTCCATATTCATTTTTAACACCATTTCATGTGGTTTATAATCAATGGTAGCTAACAATTTAATAAAGTTTGGTACACGAAAAGCGGAAGTGCTAAATAGCCTTATAATAAATACTACGGCCAAAGCAAACGATACAACTGACATCGATAACAACT
>JGI24158J21664_10014062_pt1 | contig 10539 bp, 6 predicted proteins | sample Ectturendosymbi3_FD_21664 | JGI IMG/M metagenome (IMG submission 21664)
TTTTGTTGCAATAAAATCGTGAGAAATATGCATTTATTTTTAACAAAAGTTGCAGTAAAAAGTTGCATTTATGCACAAGCATTTTAAATGACAGTGATTTACTCAAGCGATTTATTTAGCCTACATATAGCCTAATGCTAAATATTTCCAAACGTATTATTACTGGCGAGAAATGGCGATCATTTGCACATAGTTTGCATAGCATGCTAAAACTTTGCTCCAGAGTGCATGAAGTTGCTTGGCAATTTAACAATTTGGCCTACACTTCTGGATTGATGCTTGTTTGGCCGGGTCATATCTACAATTGCTTTTAGGTCATTATTCAAGTCGAATCGGTTATCAAAGAGAACAGAACTATACTGAAATAGTTGTCAAGCATGTTTTCACACTTTTACACTTTACGCAAATAAGCCTACTTAAAAAACGTTGCAAGTGAAAAAGGAAACAATTGCAATATAAAATTCCTGCAACCAGCTCGTCGTACTACATTAATTCTGAGAATTTGAGAAGCTGTAAAAAAAGTTGAAAAACTTGCCCTACTCATAACATCTGAAGACAAGTCTAACAAGCAGTAAAATCAATCTACAGTACTCAGTCTTTTTCATTGACAACCAAACCAAAACTTTCTACAGATCTGATCTTTCGCAGTCAACAGACTTGAGGTGATTAAAAACACGTTTCAGTTCAGTTGAGACTAGCTGTGCGTTAAGCGTGGTTTTATCTATTTAGAAGTTGTACCCTGTAAAAAGCGGAGCTCCGTAAATAGCGGAACTTGGTTGTGGGGGTTTGATGACGTAACCGGAGTCGCTAAAACTGATATTTTGCGTTGAGAAATGAGAACTAAACGGTAGTAAATATAAATTTATTGGAAAAGGTGATATTACACTACAGTAAAGGACGTCTATTCTGAAGTTCAATAATTTTTCCTTATCTGAGTTTCACAACGGTTCGGGGACAAAAAAATAGGTTTCACAGTTGTGAAAGTATAAATTTTTTAACATCGCAAACTTCCATACATCACATGTTTGCGTGAAGCGCATATTCAGTTGCAATGAGACAACATTTTTCCTTTGCATTTCTTCCTTTTTTTCTTTTGCAACACAACTTTTTTCCACTCCGGTTACGTCATCAAAGATCCGCTAACAAGATCCGCCCCGACGGAGCTCTGCCTTTTACAGGCAACCTTTTCAAGTGCTGCTAGACTGAATTATTCCTCACCAAGTGCGACGGTACTCGGTATCGCATTGGAAAATGTTCACTTGCCCACCACATGGCAAGAGTCTGAGCTAATGTTGTGCAACAATGGGTTGTTACATCATAATGTAATAATTGCTGCAGGCCTACTGTCCTAAGCGCAATGCTGCAAACAACTCTAGTACTGCACATCCACGTGTTTTGCGATTTTTGAGCTGATTAAGTTCACGTGCTTTGGCTCAAAACTCTATTACCCGCACAACAATTTCTCATCTCACGCCTGCCCCTCACCCGCACCAAGTACAACCCGCACCCGTCCCGCAGTAAGTTCAACCCGCCCCCCAAATGAGTGCAGGTTCCCGCACCCCCCCCGCAAATGTGGGTACCCGCAACCCACACGGGTTAACCCGCCCCGCACAGGGGAAACATTAAACGGAGGGCAGGCGTGCCGGGCGGGCTGGAGGGCCATGTCTCCAATTCCAAAACATGAATTTTCAGTGGGCTGGCGGTAGTGTTGAACAAAATTTGAGATTTTTGCAATCCTAATCCAGTCCAAAATTTTCATTGAGCGATCCTAATCCAGTAGGCCTGTCCAAATGTTTGATCCAATCCGGTTTATATCCGAAAAACCCTCTGATTGAGCATTTTACTGCAGTGATCAATGCAGTTTGGATCAGAGATGGGCGGACTGTGAAATTTTTCAGTCCGAGTCCAGTCCTGATGCGATGAAATTAAATTCGATCCAGTCCTGATCCGCAAAATTTTTGAAAATCATCAGTCCAATCCAGTCCTGATCCGCCAAAGCAAAATCATGTATTTTTATTTTGCTTCATGAGGCAAAATAACTACAGGAGCTATTTTGCCTTCAGACAAATACAATTGACTGAAGGGAAAACAGTCCAGCAGTGCTTCAGCCTCATGAGGCAAAATAGTCACAGCCTTTTGGCATTTCCAAAATTTTACAAGCAAGTGTCTATTAGTCGTCAGAGGGAAAAGCACTGCTGGAGTTATTTCGCCATTAGGTGAATCTGATTGCTTGGATTGGTCAAGTGACAAGGACGATACACTTGGATTAACGTAAGGTCCTTGTTATACGACCTAAAACCCTAAGCCTAAGACCAAAACCTAAACCCAAAACTTAAACCCAAAATCTAAACCGAAAACCCAGACGCAGCTAAACCTAAAACCTAAACCCAAAACCTAAGCACAAAAACCTAAACACAAATACCTAAATCCAAGAGCTAAACCCAAAACTTGAACCTAAACCCAATATTAAAACCGAATCCCTAAGCCTAAAAGTTGAACCTGAAACCTAAACCCGAAACCTAATCCATAAACCTAAAACCCAAAAAAGCAAACCCTAAACTTTTTTAAAAAGTACATTAAAAGTACTCCTATCAAAGGTGTAACCTCTGCAAGCTAAGCCAAAGGAAGTGGTGAGATCAGAACCAAAAAACAACAACCGCACAGCAGACATAGACACTAACCACTCAATTATGGTCACGTTCCTACTAGAACTCAACGTTATATGTGAACAATGGAGGATATAGTTCGAATTGCAAAATAGTCCCAAGAGAGGTTTTGCATTTGATGGTAAAATATACACTACCATTTAGCAAACCTGTGAAATCGGATCACAACTAATTTTTTTGATATTTTCAGAATAATAACATTAAAATAACAAACATCTTCTCAGTCCGATCCAGTCCTTATCCCCCAATTGTGAAAAAAATTGGAGTCCGAACCAGTCCTGATCCGGCCAAAATTGGTTTCAGTCCTGATCCAGTCCGATCCAACCCTGATCCGTGCTCGTCTATGGTTTGGATATCCATATCTGATCCGGTTGAGTTTTTTTCGAAATCCAGTCCGATTCGGATCCGGTTCTGAATTGCAGAATCCGGTTGTATCGTGATCCGGACACCGGATCATGCTCAACACTGGCTGGCGGGCTGCACATCATGGCGGGCCGGTGGGCTGCACATTAGTGTGGTCTGCACAACAGAATGGACCGGCGGACCCGCCCTTTAGTGTACAATCTTCAGCATAATAGCAACTAAGATTACACATTTGACCAGGTTCGCTCTACTAATGCAGCAACGAATTCTACATTATATGTGGTGTAATCACGTCGTCACATGGGCTTGCGCTAATAATAGTGGCAGGAATTGGATTTAAACAAGATTCGGTTTTCGTATTTGCATTATGTTTGACAATACAGTTTTTGGTTTGCATTTGAATCTGAAAAAGTTAGATCACTTTACTGGTATCTGGAAGAGACTCAACGTCACAGTATAGGCCCACTGCCATGATCACGATTTGAAAGTACTACATTAAACCACGATAAGGTATCAATATATTGTGCCCTGCTGATCCCTCAGTGAAAGCAAAATCTCTGGTCTTCTCTATGCAAGTTGGGGAAACGTGATCCTTAAAATGCAGCATAGCACGACAAGACAGACAAAACAGAAAATTTCTGCCAATCTTGATCATCACTGAAGCGAAAAATGCTGCTTTCTTTATGTGCAAACGAACTGGATTTGTCCATCAAGAACTCAGAGATTTTGTAAATATGACTCTGACTCGAGTCACTGACTGCGATTCGAGTCATTGACTCGAGTCACGCTATCACTGGTATGCCCTTCCAAAATTGACCTTCATGTGTTTTTCTGGAAATGTTGGGTGCCATTTTTTGAAATCAAACAACGTAGCCTGCCATTTATGCCCAAATTTTCAGCAATTTTGCTAGGATTTTCGACAAATCAAAACTTTTGGGGGTGCGCTTTCATCCCCGCCTCCTGTACCACTTGATGTACTGTAACTTGAATGTATGTTATTTTCTCTAGTGTGGCATTTTGTCTATCCATTTGTGCTCAAATTGTAACCACATAGTGACAACGGAATTAAATTTGAATTAGCATTGGATCTATTTAAGCATCCACTCTACTCGTAGGTGCACAATTTCGCAAACCCACTGGTATGTTGTTGCACAAAGCTGTGACGTTATAGAAAAAAGGCTGACATCAGATATAAAATGAGCACCCTGAAATTAGTCGAAATTAGTTGAAAAAGTTGAAACAACTAAATGTGTGTATCAGACATGAGGCGATTATAGCACGAATGTAATCAATTACGGTTACTTGCCACCTGCTCGATTACGATTATGATTACGAATAAACAGAATTACAATGTAATCGACTACGATTACGATTACATTGAAAATAATCACGATTACAATCGCGATTACATTTGTCTTGAAATATCTTCAGAACGAAAACAGACCCCATTTGCAAGGTTTGATATAAGCATATTTTCAGACAACGTGCGATATTAATGAATACAAGACACGAAATTACCAATCTGTAAGGATCAAGCACCGGAAAAAATTACAACAATTATTTAATGAGATGTTCTTCCAGTCAACAAACCAGTGGCGTAACTAGAGGATTGAGCTAGAGGGGTACTTAGCTGAAAGAGGCCAACTGGCCTCTGGAGGTGACCTACAAGTAACCACTCAGAAAAAAAACTTGAGAAATAATGGTGAATCCGGCTGTGGATGGCTATACTAAAACCCCAAATCAATGGAAAATCTAATAAAAACAAAAAAGACGACAACCTACTGAAAACAAAAGGAATACTAAAATCGAAATATAAGCTAAGTGGGGGCTTGGTTTTTACATTTAGCTGGCCAGAGGAGTCATATCGCCTCTCATCCCTCTTTTCAGCTACTCACCTGCAACAAACACTTTAAATACTAAATAAACAAAAATGATCAATGTTTAAAATCTTCGTTACAGTTGATAAACATCAAGGCTTCAAATCTTTAACAGTCAAGCGACATCTATCAGGCTTGAACAATCGTCCAGCAACGCTGAAAGTTCGTTTGTTAATAATTTCAAAATTTCTGACTATTTCTTCTAACTGCGGGTTCCGATCGCCTGCAAGCCAGCATAGCACTGTGCAGCTTTTAATTTGAAATGAAATGAACAGTGACGCCAANATAGCTACGCATCTGTCTATTGGACCAAACGTCAATGGTCAACAAAACCTCACTCGTTTCGCTTAGTTTTTTAGCAGCATCTGTTGGATCACGGATGACTTGCTGGTTATCTGTGTTGTGGAAAAGTACTTTCGACTTGGATTAAACTACTTCATTCTTCTGAAAAACAATCAATTTACTGCATATAAATAATTACTGTACTAATTATATACAGAGCCTATTTGAGCACTTACATTAATAAGTTTTTCTGAATATATATAAATAAAACCAACACCTCTCCTCGTAGTGTCCCGCTATTCCGTTGCCGAAGTGTCAACCAGTTTTTAAGTAAAGCTCGTCTTTTTATTGCTACGTCGCAGTAGACTCGCTACGTTACATCTGGCGGCCATCAAGAAGGGTAGCTGCAACAAAGCGAGAATTCGCGACAACACTGTGCTTGCCACTGGACTATCTAGATTTAACGCACACAGATGGGAAAATAGCCTCCCCTGAAACATAACCATAATAAACGATGATNAAGGAGGAAACCCAGTCAACACAACCGCGGTTCAGCGCACAGTGATGAAGGGTGAAGATATCCAAGTTTAATCGCGAGCGTCACGATTAAATTGTCAATGTATTCGATTATGATTACGTTTCATCGTTGGTCAATTCAATCGATTACGCTTACGATTACTCAAAAAACTGTAATCGACTGTAATCGATTACGATTGACGATTACGATTACCCCATGTCTGGTGTATATACCTGTGTTATGTTTTCATAAGATTCAGCTTTCAAACAAAAATAGTACTGTCAGCCATAGCACAAAAAGAAAACAAATTGTCAGTGGAAATCAAAAAAGAAAAACCACAATGGCAAAAGAGCTGATTAATGTAAACTCAGGTGTCACTGTGTCTTATACGACTGGTGAAGGACCACGATGATTATCCAGCAGAGGTGGCCAGTGCAACTTTTTCAGGCGCCGATTCCGCTCCTGTTCCAAAATTTTTTAGTTCTGATCCGGGTCCGGCAACTTTTCAAAATTTTGAATCCGACTCCAGTTCAGATTGCGGCTACAATCATCGACCCAACCGGAATTACCCATGTTGTCACATAAGAAATGATCACACTGACTTCTGCCACCGCAGAAATTGAAATGTGACCCCGGATCCGGGTCCAGTTTTTTTTTATAAATTTTAAACCCGGGTCCGGATCCGGATGCGAAAGAAAAACGCAGAATCCTGCCGGAGTCCACTTTGGCACTCCGGATCCATGGCCACTTCTGTTATCTGGTCAACCAACCCCGTTTATCACTTTGTGTGCAATATTTAGAAAACAATAGTTGGTGATCAAATACAAAAACAAACAAAAAATCAAATAAATAACCAAACAAACAAACAAACACAGAATATGGTGAAGTAAATTTACAGATGAAGAAAGAACAAGCCTATGTGCACAAAGGAATGGGTCAAATTTAATTCAGGGAATCTAGTGTGGTCAAAAAAATGTTTGAACCAAGTACAAAAATAAAAAAATTGATGAGGTTTAAAAGCAAGACAAAAGAAAATATAAGGCTATGGATTGTAATTTCATTTCGAAAAATGGGACGCGCACAGAAAAGTACCTCAAACAAAAGGTGAAGATACCAGTGATGTGCCCGAGTCATTTTTGTCCAGTCAGAGTCACAAGCCCTGCGAGTCAGAGTCATCTAAAATTTACTTGAGTCGAGTCAGAGGCGAGTCATGATTTGGTCTAGTCGAGTCAAATCACGAGCATGGTTGCGGTGTTGGAGGTAAAATATCCGACTCCCAACTCCGACCATCTAAAATTTCCCGCTCCGACCTTTCCAGAATTTCTGACTCCCGACTCTGACTCCTTAACACAAAGGGAATGAAATTTGGCTGTTAATATCAATGGAAATCGTGGTACACAGCAAGAAATCTCAGTTTCAACAAGAGTTTCAAAAGAAATTGTACCATTTCAACAGAAATTCCGAATTTAGGAGTGTGATGCAAAAAATGAACCAACTGGACATTCGGAGTCGGGGTCGGACAAAAAATCCGACTCCTAACGAATACGAGTGCAATTCCCAGTGTTGTTAGGAATCCGACTCTGACTCCGACTCCACCCAAAAACCTTCGGCTTCTTACGACTCCAACTCCCGCTCCAACTCCACAACCCTGGTCACAAGAATTGTCGAGCCACTTCGAGTCATTGGTTTGCAAGCTCGAGTCGATGTCGAGTCACATGAAATTTCACATTTTATCTATGACGTTTTTATGTTGTGAAATGGCGCCCGACATGCTATAAAATGGCGCCCGATAAGTTAGAAAATTGTGCCCAATCTTGTTTTAGNAAGTTTTATTGCAAGTTATTGTTATCAATGGTTGTTCAGTTTGCATTTTAGTTGTCTCTTTTCTTCTCAATTCTTAGTCATTTCAACAAGTCTAGCCCAACTTTTCCTCAAGTGTTCGAGCCTTTTGGTTAGCACTGTGTTGAATGTGTGATTCATCACAAACGGGATGTGCATGAAGAACAACACCCATATAGATGTGGCACGAACAAGCCGAAATAGAATGATCATGACGTGTGATATCTGTTGTTGCTTGCTGCCATAGTGTGAAGCTTTGGGCACTTGTCGCCCGGGCTTTCCAAACGCAATCAAGTAGTTCTGTGACCAGGATGCGAAGGTGAAGCCAGGTGCAACCTCCACAAAATGATTGTGCGATCAGTGTGGTTCACTGCAAATAGGAGGGGATGTTGTCGCAAACATTCAGTTGGCCTTGCTGAAAGTGCTGAAAATGCGTTTCAACATGAACAGGATGTGTGCGAATAGCAACACACAAATATATGTGGCGGGAACAAGCAATAACAGAGTTACCTCGTAGTATGATCTCTATTTTGGCTTGCTGTAACAAGGTTTGCGGAGTCGGAGGTAAAATATCCGACTCCCGACTCCGACTTTTCAAAATTTCCGACTCCGACTCCCGACTCCGACTCGGACTTTCCTAAATTTCCGACATTTCCAAAATTTCCGACTCTGATCTTTCCAAATTTTCCGACTCCTCAGAATAAAGGGAATGAAATTTGGCTGCTAAAATCAATGGAAATCGTGCTGGACAGAAAGAAATCTCAGTTTCAACACAAGTTTCAAAAGAAATAAATTGTACCATTTCAACAGGAATTCCCAATTTGGGAGAGTGATGTAAAAAATGAACCAATTTGACATCCAGAATCTGACAGAAAATCCGACTCCGACTCCCAGTGTTGTTAGGAATCCGACTCCACCCAAAAACCTCCCACTCCTTACGTCTCCGACTCCGCGACACTGTCTGCCACAGTATGAATCTTTGCGCACTTGTCCGCCGGAGCCTTCCGATCGCAACACAGGAAATACGCTTCCTTGTCATACGCATGCACAATACATGAAAATGACCAGAGAAGAACATGCACTTGGATTTAAATCTTGTGATGTTCCAATATTATGATGGATTTGGATGTTGTTATTTTTACCTAACCAGTTTTGGATTGGAATTGATGATTTTCTTTCGAACTTCACAACTTTCGGTTCAATTTTGGGACTGTAGGTTATTGTATTGATAAGAGTTTCGCAAATCCATTGAGATTGTTTATTGTGTTTGTTTAAATGTTGAGATTTGTCTATGACCAGCGAAACAAGTCTGCGCCATGTCTGTCATATCATCAATCTTACAGAATTGGTTGGGCATTCATTGATCCAATCCCTTTTCTTGACTCGTCATTGTTATAACTTGCATATACTTAAAGCACAGTTTATCATTATTTATATGTGTAGCTCAGTTCTAATGAGCCCTTTGTGTTGTATAGTTGTTAGTCTTCTGGTGTGATATGTAATACACTATTGCGAAGCTTAACAGAGCTTCTCATTGCATTGCTGCTAACAGTGAATATTTTGAGGTCTCTATTGTGTCAGTTGTTGCGATGTTGTGAGCCAATGGTTTTACTTCGTTTACTTTCCAAACTCTTTATTTGTTTTTGAGCTGGATTGCATATGCGCGTTGCAGCCACAATTATGCATCGCCCTGAGCCAACCAAAGAGAGAGTCGAACGGACAACCCTCAGCATAACAGCAATAGAGATTCCCCAGTCGACTAGATTCACTTTTCTATAGCTGTGAATGCATCGTTATGCCTATATGTGGCGTATTCATGTCTCCACATTACTTCCCCATTTCATAAGCTCAAGACGACCTTCAACAGTGGATTGCACCCACCGACACGTTGGGATCCTTATTTGATCCTCAAAATGTAGCATAGCACGACTAGTCAGGCAAAAGCGAAAATTTGCATCGATCTTGATCATCACTGAAGGAAGAAATGCTCATTTCTTTGAGTGCAGACGAACTGAGTTTGTCAATTAGGGGCTCAGAGATTTTGTAATAACGACTCTGACTCGAGATTCGAGTCATTCCGTGAAAAACGTGACTCGAGTCATCATTTTTTTCAACGTGTCTCGAGTCCAGTCAGAGTCACTAAAAATCGTGACTCTAGTCGAGTTACTGACTCGAGTCACGCCATCACTGGTTGAAAGACCTTGGATCATGTACTCTCAGTCTGCTGACAGAATTGATTGCTGTTGCAGTAGTGCAAACATTTTAGCATGAACACACCCAGTGCATTATCAACAAGTGGAATCAACAACTACCCTAATATTCATACAAGGTTATGCTGTGAGCATGAAAAGTTATAGAATCATGTACAAATATAGATTTTTTGGAGGCGGTGCAGACCCCGCCATCAAGTTTTCCTATTGGACCCCAAAATTCCTATCATCGGTCCTGATAAGCAGGAGTTGCTTCGTAGTACGGCAGAAACCTGGAGTTGGTGACTTTCTGAAGAAATTAATCGCCAATCACACACACTACAGCCCCTTGAGTCTTCAGTGATATCAACAGTTTTCCCTAGAGCTAAAATCACCCGTACGTTATGAACACAGTCACTTATGAGTAGATCTGTTACGAACCAGTCTTTTAGGAACTAGTCTGTTATGAATGTGGTCTGTTATTTACAGGTCTGTTTTGAACGGGTCTGGTTTGAACGTGGTCTGTTGTGTAGCAGGCACGTTTTAACCTGCTACAACTAACTGCTGTATAATAAGGCTAAGGCTGAATTAGCAGCTTGCTAAACAGCAATTGGATCATGACAAAAACGACTGAAACAAAAATGCCAAGCTTCAGTGTGAAAATACACATTAAACAGTAGTTTAGATACACAGAGCATCATACGTTGATCATGCACTTACTCACACTTCCTGTCAACATGCGAGCATGCAGTTGAATCATCTTGAGACCAGACACATTACCTGGTGATCATGCTTTTACCCATACT
>JGI24158J21664_10014063_pt1 | contig 10539 bp, 10 predicted proteins | sample Ectturendosymbi3_FD_21664 | JGI IMG/M metagenome (IMG submission 21664)
TTGTTGCTAGTTTGACCAACATACTGTTCATGACACATCACACAAGTCGCGACGTAAATGCCAAAATCTGCGCAAGTCAAGCTTTGGTTTAGCTTAAGAGTTTTGGGTTTAGTCAGCATTGTGAAACATTTGGTACCATGGATTTGTTATTTTTTCCATAGCAACCACAAAGTGCACAGTGCTCACATAAGCCACCTTTGGTTTGCTTTCGTGTATTGTTTAAAGCAAGGTCTTTGTAGTTCGTTGGCTTTTGTCCAATTGTGGTGGGTCTTTTGTAGGTAGTCATTGCCTTCGGGTTTAACTTTTTTCTTTTTGTTAAAGTCAGCAGATGGGGAAAAGATGTAGCCCAAACCTGTGGGTCTTCTTTCTTGTCGCATTTTGGGGGCCGTAGTCTATCTTCCCAATTAGATGCCAGTGCCATCATGTCATTAGTCATGTTCAAGAGAAATTTTGAACGGATCGCTTTTTCTTTGAGTCAGTTTAAGCTGCTAAGGTAATCATCTTTTTTTTGGTTGAGGCACCTCAATCTCATACCTTCTCCCATCAGGACTGACTTGAATGTCGTTTGCGGATGGTGAGAATTCCCATTCATGAATTGCCTTCCTTCCGCTGTGGGTTTTAAGAAGTCTTTAGTGACAAAACCAAAATCATCTTCAATGGTTGCGCAATGATTGACGTCCAGAAATTCAACTTCGCCTGTTTTCTCGGCAGTGCAAGCTTGTCGGAACGTCAGTTCCAAGCCACTGTTCTCAAAAGCTGAAGTTAGTACTTGTCGAATGCGTTCAAAGTAATTGTGTTAGAGCCATCGAGCCTATGCTTGTCTAATACCGCCACATATCTATCTTGGTGTTCATTAAAGCATCAGTGTGCAAATAAGGGTGACGGGATGGGTTACGTGATGGGACAGCAGGCGCCTCATTTTCCACAGACAGAGCCTATACAAATATACTAGATAGTTGTTTTGCTTGCAGATAAATTGTTACCACAGCTGTCGCAGCGCACCTCCCTTTTTATGGCACCTTCGCGTTGTGGGTTGCAGAGCTATTTGCCTGGGAAAGGTTGCGACCCTTGCGACTCATCATTGACAGTGATTCCTTCCCTTGAACTCATCCACTAATGCCAAGCACGTGAATGGAAAACCAGGAAGTTAAACCTTTCATATGGTTGAAAAGGAAGTGGAACCAAGTTTACCACCAGCCTTCAAACACGTGCGATTCACCCTTTTTGTTAAACTTTTGAGCATTCCAGAAAGCAAATGCTCCCTCGTCAACTTTCTTGCTATTTCCCCTCATGGTGAATTGCAATATGAATCTCTTGAGATCTTTCTCAAATGCAGAGGTTTCACAACTGTTTTGCAAGGTTGGAACCACTTAAAAAGAAAAATGAAACAGAAAAACGATTTCAAAACACTGAAACCATCGAAGAAACCGTGTGAAAGTTACAATACAAATCAACAATGCGTTTTCAAAATGTCTGTTCTTACCAATAGATTCGATAATCTCTTTTCGCAATTTCTTTTGTGTCTCTGGATAATGCAGCAAGCACAAGATTGCCCATCTCAACGTGCTGGTAGTCGTTTCTGTTCCGGCGAAGAAAAGATCGTGACAGAACTTCACCAGTTGATGTTCCTGACAATGAGAAATGGGAGTAAGCGAACGCTGAATAAGAAACTCACACTTGGCGGACAGAAGGTCAGAAACACAAGATGTATAAACATTTCAGGTCCCTTTTGAAGCTGTGGTACTGGTTGAAGATAAATATACAGATCGTAGTGGCAAAAACAAATCAAGATACTGTAGCGAAAATATTTGGATAAACATGAAATTGTGGTAAAGCTTATGTGTTGTTTGTTCATGTCATCAAAAGAGACAGGAAGCAGAAAATCGTTGTCGTGTTTAAATAACGGTGAAGCTGGGACAAGAATATGCAGAAGATAAAATGCGAACAAATATTATGTGACAAAACAACCAAACATATAATATGGATTTTGTATCACAACTGAACTGCAACACAAACAACTTGCGGAAATGTGCAACCCAATTTTTGAAATCGATTTTCAGAAATTTAAGTAGTTACTCACACTGAAGGATGCGTCGCTGCCTTTATTGATTTCCACAAAAAAAGCGTCCACAAAGTCCCTTGGATTGTCCAAGTCTAGAGTCTTTTTGTGCTCCTTAATGACTTCTTTAACAACTTCTGCAAAATCGATGATGGCCGCGACTCATAATTGTGTTGAATGACAAGATTGTATCAAACTTATTTTGCCACCGACCACTCAAGCGCTTTTACTGTCATGTAACTTTACAAATGAATTTTTTTCGGGTAATGAACCTCAGCGGTACATTTTTTGTTTCTTAATTGCATGGTTAGAATGTTTGGGTGATCGTGCCTGGGCCAACACAGAGCGTGTCGACAGAAACCGGTGGAGAAGAATGTGAACTTCACTCCGGGCAGGAAGTGCAATTCAGCAGTCTACTTTCCGTTGGTCATATGAGCAGAAAACTCACCAGCTACACAATTCGCGATCAAACGAGTTTGTTTCATTTAATTTCAAAACTAATGTGTGTTTTACGAAAGAAGTTGTTCTTTCTGTGATGTCCATGCACCATTAAGGCAACTATCACGATTGATTGAGGGAAAAACAATTTCGAAGTTTAACATGTTTGGCAAATTTTATTGGAATCTCAATGGAATACAAACTAAATGAAGCAGCTACACGGCATGCATAAATACCAAGCTCTGAAACTACTGTTCCAGTCTGTTATTTACTATTAAAACGTGCTGAAAAGTCATCAACTTTATCCGAAATTACTCTTTTCCAAGTAGCATTAATATAGACGAACGTGTAGCATGCATTCAAGTTCTTACCTTCAGTAGCTGCAAAGTCTCTTTTCAACGCCTTTAATTTCGTAGAATAAGGAGGAATGTGAATAAAAACCGGAACCAAGAAAACAACTTGAAGTAAAGCGCTTGTTTCTGGATCACCAAACCTAAACGTGAATAACATTTTTGGGCCATAAGGCATAGACCAATAGTTCTCAATCACTGTTTTGAGAACCGCATACGGTTCCCTAGTATCCTTTGTGCGACCCTCAGCGGTCTTTCAATAAAACCTCAAATATTTTGTGCAACTGACTTCGTTCTACAACAAAACAAAACATGTCAATTTACTTGTGGTAAGATTTCTTCAGTGCGGCCCTCTAACAAAGCCGTAAGCCTGGATTTAACTCCCTTTATCGAAAAGGTTGATAACCACTGGCACAGACATTTGGTAAAAGCAAGCTTTTGAAAGGACATTTGCAACAAAACACCAAACAATTCAATCCACACATAATTTTGCACCAAGCTACTCGTATTAGCGCAGGAAACTACCAGGTCGTAATGAGCAAACCAAAGCTTCACGTTGGTGTTACTGTTAACAGAATTGTTAAGGCAAATTTAGCAATCTACTTAAAAGTTGATTTTTCATTTTCCAAATTGCGTTCAAGCCGCCTATTTCTGAAGCAAACCCTTTCACAACCGCGATCGCCATCAAGTGCCTTTCACGCAATTTCGTTCATAAATCGCCGGTCGATCCGCTCAGGAGCAGGGGTTCTTAACCGGTGGGAAATTTCATCCATGCAGTGGGAAATTCTGATTTGGTGCAGTGAGAAATTGTTTTACTCCAATACTTAAGGAAGGAAATCTAAATATTAAGTCACAAACTTATTTTTTGAAGAAACATCTGGTTGTCAATTGGTGCACTGTTTTGCAATTATTGCGTTTTTAGCGTTCAACAATGTTCAAAAGTCGCAATCGAGTCACGACCGTTGTTGTTTAAAGGTAGCCACGGTTGCTATAGGTAGGTAGTTAGGTAGGTTAAGCGTACTGCGTAGCGTAAGTACGAATGATATGTAACAAAGCTGACTTCAATTTATCAGCAAGGTTGAATTGGAATCATACTTTGCTGAAGATGAAGTGATNTTATGTTGTAACAAGTTAGATTAAAAATTTTTTGTGTGAAACATGACAACCTGCTTCTTAACGAATCGTTATTTTTGGAAGACATCTAGTGTNGTGCAAAAATGTCGGTTGCGAAGGCTAATAAGCGAAAATNCAAGGAAGACTNCATCANATATGACGTTGCTTGCCTCCAGAAAGATGGAGAATATATNCCGCAAGGGTATGTTGTACATGAAAACACTGGCTAACAACTGTTTGAAATCATNNCAGCTCAGGCAGCATTTAAACAACGCTCACAAGGAGCAACCTAGNAAATCGATTGAGTAGGCTACTTTACCGTAATTCTGAGNAAGGTTGTCTCAAACGTGTCAGACTNGATGCANGACGTACATTTAAACAAGCAAATTTGTCCGTTGAGGCATCCTATGTGGTTGCACTTCGCATTGCTAAAGCGAAAAAGTCTCATACCATTGCAGAACTCGTGCAACCTTGCCTCCGGAATTGTGTTGAAATAGTTTTGGACGACCGAGCTTGCAACACGTTGAAACAAGTTTCCCCTTCTAATAACACAATCAAGATTTTTGCCATTAATCCTCGTATCGAGATGTTAGTGAAGTGAAAGCAATCGCAAAAATCACATTAAAATTTAAAATGAGCACTTTACTTTTCTGTTTGATTGATATGGTGTAAATGAGTAAAATCCTTGAGTGAAAACCATGAGTAAATCCCTTTAATTGTTATATCTATTATGCGAAACCTATACACCACCGAGCGAATAGCTATTATGAGNATTGGCTAAANAGCGTTCCGTAAACCGTCGTCACTAAAAATATCAGGAGGGAAATTCGAACTTGGTGATTGGCCTTAGTGGGAAACTAGACCGAAAAGGTAGAACCGCTGCGCTAGAGAGCTAGCAAAGATGTCATAAGATGCAGAATTTCGTGTACTTTCTTGCAACAAAATAATAGGCTACCTGGCATGTGGAATTTTGCCTGACAGTATGACGTCACAATGACATCGCCCGTTACAATACTGACTTTGCCACCGTAACGCGGTTAGCTTCATCAAATGACGAAATAAAAGATTAATAAGGAAAAGAAATTTGCTACCTACGAAATGATATTTATTTATATGCCTTAAATCTCCACGACTATACTCAAGAAATTTATTTTATGACGTGATGAAGAAGAATTAACAAACCTGAACCAGAAAGTGGCACAAAGTGAAAGGTCAGGCCATTTCAACCACCAAGCGGGTTCCAAAATGTTGGTTGCATCTGCGATTCATGATATAGTTTGGCTCACGTTAAATAAATACTCTACAATCCGATTTGGATCGTGATGTGGTTTTTATTATTTGCTTGATGAAGATCTAAAATTCAAGATCTGTTCCTTCAAAAAGACATAAATTGGCAATGTTTGTGAGCTTGTATCAAAATCAATTTGATAACAATACTTAGCCTGCTGACAAGATGTATTCACTTTGTATTACTCGAGTTTAGTACTCCCAAGGTATTGGCAGGATGCAGTCGCTTTGTAAAACCAAACTGTGAGTTATCTCGGGTTAGCCCACCAGGGTGGAGATGAACTTTGCCCGTGGTCAATTTGGACAAGCCCCAGTCTGAGCCAGAAAGCTTCGCTGCATTATTCACTACGCAAATGATCACGTGACCTGTGACGNAGTACAAAGAAAGCGGAGTTGGACGCCGGGTAACGTTCATCTGTTGTCGACAAAAAGTTCTGCGAATGCAACTAACCCTCGCGAAAGCAGTTGAACCGCGTTGCAGAACACCGGGTCGTCATATTCGAAGCGACTTCCGAACAACACGCTGCAAATGTTGTTGGATACGGCATTTCCGAGAGGTGCCTGGAGGCAAACAGAAACGTCCTACTGCGAACCAACCGCACAAATCCACGTGTTTTGCCTCAACAGCAAGAGCGAAAACAGGTAAGTGATAACAACAATCTACACGCTCTGGTTGTTTTTCTTGAAAACAAATTTTCAGATTGACGTCAGGCGATCCTAGAAATGTTTCTTTTTCACTGCTGCTTTCTAAAAACAATGTCTTATTTGGCAACTAATCGAATACTGCACGACGTGAAGCATGTTAGCGTAACCGTTATATCTCTACTTCGGGAAAACACCAGTCCGCACAAAAGCGCTTCCAAACCAATGACAGTTCCATTTGAGCCTAGTCTTGATTTCAGTCACAGTCGCACGCTTGTAGCAAATTTCATTTCTTTCAGAAAGAAGGTTACATTGCAGTAAATCCGTCCTTATTGAAATATAATTACAAATCGCATAAAAGCATTGTTTGCAAAGTATAGTCTAATTCATCACATGCATAGAAAATTGAAAAGTTTTGCATGGAATGAAAAAAGGAATATACAGTCTATATCCGACTGCACCAGAAAATATCATTACAATTTTGTTTTCGATTCAATAAGTGATACAGCCTCGCCTTTGCAATTTCTACTGTAATGTTATCAACTTCGTGCTTTCGAAACGACAAACAACTTCTCGACATTCCCTACCACTTTTTCAAAGCACTCAGAAAATTATTTCGGGGCAAGGGGTTACAAGAAGGAAAACTACTAATTACCACATCCATGCCCAAACAAGCAGCTCACCAAAACGTCAAATGGCCTCTCATGGTAATTTCGTATTAATTCGTTCAAATATGCAACTTCCTCTGCCACTCTTTCTTCCATCCTCCGTTTTCCAACTCCACATCTGCAGTGAATTAACAAGCATGGCTGCTAAAACCTTGCATTTACCGCAGGAACGACAAAATACAGCCGGATATATTTTCCACAAAAGACAAATTGCATCGAAAGGAACTTCTTATATTGGATCGGTTTTGAAACAATTGCCTTAAAGAGTGCTGACACATTTCTGAGGGCAGCATTTTTGGAGTCTGAACAAAAGTAGTGGAAACCATGTAATGTCACTTGAAGAGAAATGGTCGGTATTTACCGCATGTATCATCGCCGTGTCATAGCCCTGTGGTGAAGAATGGTTTACAGAGAAATGATAAAAACTACATCCCAAATCTGATGATGCGTGCTGCTAACTTTGACCCCCAGCTTACCCACGGAGCGTGGTCAACCCGAACTTCCTCTGGGCTTTCCAGAACGGTCCGTAATCAGTGAAGACGATTCCATAACCTCTGCTGTTGAAAATGTCTGCCGGGATCTCGGGTCTCCCAGAAAAGGCGTCTTTCATTTTCACGAATGCCTGAAGGAACAAAATCAAACGTGCTGTATTTTAACCAAAATCAGGTCCGTTGCAACTGATTAAACAACGGTTACCGTATGCAGGCACCTACGTTTTCATTATGATACACTGTCCACTGCAGCACGTATTTGCTTGGAACAGAAACAAGTAGAGCAACAGGTTAGGACTAACTTGTTGCTTAAACACAGAGTGGCGAACTTTTGACAAATGAAATTATTCAAGATCCCAACTTGTGGTAAAATCTTATCTTTTGGCCAAGGTTAAGTTCGATTTCCGTTTTACTTTTGTGTTGCAAAGAAAATTTAAGCCATAGTGTTGTGTCATTGTAACTCCTTTCCACACTTGATTTGTTTGTTATTTTCCTTACAAATACGTTTGCAAGGCACAACGTGGCTTTGGGGGTCTTTTTCCAATCGCTACTTTTGTGTGCAGGATTATACTGTACCTTATGTGTTCGAAAAAGCTCTAGGTGTGCTGCACGTTCGAGGAATCAGACGACTGGGCTTCGCTTTCACAACTTTGCGATTATTCAGACTTGCGCATACTTGTGTTCAAGTACATACTGTAGTTCCCACCAAGGTGACGCTGTCGAATCTATCAGCAATTTTTATAAATAGAAAACCGATTTCACGTACGCTGGTTTTACTGAAGTTCCAGAGCAACGAAACCACAGCTGCGAGCAACCCATCCCGAAAATATCAGCTGCTGGTTGAGCACCACTTCCAAAATGAAGTTGTCTCTCCCCGAAATTCAGTTTGAAAGTGCTAAAATTATTTCATTTGTTAGATAAGACAACAAGCTGCAATCATTTTGCCCCCCCCCCTAAATATCAGTTGGTTGCGCACCTGATGCCGACTCCGTTTGACTGTTTTTTATTCCAGGCAATACTTTTGAAGTTGCAATGTTGACTGACTTACCCTACGGAGGGCCTTTAAATGTTAAACTCTTTCCCAACCCCTTTCTCACCATTTATCTAGTTTTGTATTTACCGATTTTTATGTCACCTTTTTCAAAGTCTGTCAACCGTACGACCTAAAGATAAGTTTTGCATTGGAATAAAAAATGACAAATAGAATATACAAGACCGCCTTTCTGCCTGTGCGTTCCACTGCCTGTTGTGGTTTGGTTACCACTGCATCGCTCGCAGCTGTGATTTCGTTGCTTCGAAATGGGCATCAAATAGTTTTTCAGATTTAGTGAGGCCAGCGTATTGAAAACAGCCTATTTTACAGTTATTGCTTGTCGCAGCTTGTGCTTTGATGTTTTCAACTTAATCTGAGTTGTCTGCTCTTTCTTTATTCCTTCAGCATTTCACTCGTTAGCTTTTGCTTGAAGATTTCAGGACAGATACATATTACGCATAGTTATTAGTTACATGGAATCGGTTTTCCTATTAAAAGATTTGCTGATTGATTCGACTGCATCACGTTGCGGAGAGCAAGTACTCGACTATGTACTTGGATAGATTACATAAAGTTGTGGCAACACCGCTGCAGCCGTATTTTATAACACTGTTATACTAAACATATAAAATCACGGATGTCGTTTTTTCCCGTGCCATCTATTCCAGTCAGTAGATACCTCATAAATGCTTTCGTAGTCATTCAGCACCACGAAATCTTCTCTTCCCATCCGAAGCGACAACACAGGTCCGTACGTTTCGCTCCATTTCTTCGCTGAGCGTTCGAAATATCGTCCAAGGAAAGGTATAACTCCAAGCAAGGGCAAACCTCGTGGTCCGGGGGGAAAGTTTTTCGGCCGGTGATACCAGTAGNAAAGCAACAAAGAGACAAACACGCCAGCTGCAATGCTCGTTATGTTGTCGCCGATCGTCAGCGTGAACCANTTATTCATTTTANTTTAAGTTCTTCANCTNCAAACAGTGACAAAGCTATTTAGGTCGTAAGAACTCAATTACAATGGTTCAAATTATTCATGCTAATTGCCATTCAAAAAATATAACTTTCAGAACGGAAACAGATGATAACAAACCTGTCGTTGAGTCTGTAACTCTGTGATGAAAATAACCCTATAACTTAATGTTTCAACACTGCTCTAGATGTACAAGCGATATTTAGTTGTAAACTTTTGAATATTACAGTATAAGCCAGTGTTTTTTAAGGTGTTTTGTGGGATCGAAACACTCTTTCAAATTTTTCCAACGGTCTCTCAAGATACAATAGAACCTCACCGCATAACAACACCAAAATCCACTAAAACCTCGCTTTTTGACTATTTCGGTGTTCAGATGAATTAGTTACGGTCTCTCAAAATGTCTTAACAATGAAAGAAACCTGGCTCTAAATCTAGTCTATCCCGCTGTGGAATTACGAGGGAAACCTGTGAACTGAACTAATCAAATCAAAATCGTGATGCGTCTACTTTTTCGTCCGCTTTTGCGCTTGTTGCAAACAACCGAAGCAAAAAACTTAAAGTTAATTTTCCACAACATTAAAATGATTTCAGCTCGCATCTGCCAAAAGCAGTAGCAGCAAAGAAATTTCCCATGTGGGTTGCCCTCGCGCTCAGTAATTAAGTTGCACGATGCACAAAAGAACGTTATTTCGCTGATCTTTTCGATTCAACCGTTTGAAATGACCTAATGAATTGTGCTTTTAAAAGAAGTTATTTTTAACAAAAATCCAGTGAAAAGCACTTAAGCATGCTGAGAGTCACTGTCCGATCAGTATGGATGCCGATGACGTAAACTAAAACGTGACAACCAGCGTCCGTTTTTTGCAGAAAATTGCAGATCATCACTTGGAGCAGGCCTGTAATCCCGCGCTTGCTGTTGTGCGCGATGCTGGCAAGCACGAACAACAAACAGACATGAAAGGAGACAAGAAATGCGAGTTACTGAATAGCCCACGGCAATGCCTTGCGTTTTCATGAGAGTGTTCAGCAGAGGACGGACAGAAAATGACAACCTTTGTCATCCTTGCCTGGAGTTAGAAATGTTGAGTCACCTTACAACCTCACGTCACTGCACTGTGCAAGGTTGCTGCACCAATTCCAGTGACTTCGTTCCGAACGCTGCAATGTGCAGTCTGCCGCAGTGGAAATGGCTGTTTCCGTGAACTGCTGTACAGATTTCGTGTGGCCTGAAATTTGTCACAAACACAAGACTTAACAAACTTGAAAGATCTTCATGGTGTTTATGATATCTCTGTGCGCATTAACATTGGCAAACTATGAATTTTTAATAACTGACGTGCAAAATTGATACTGCAATACAATTATGCACATTGCAGAAATTGAACAATACCTGTGCTACGCGAGCAGCTTCCACAAAAATTTTTTCAGTAAAAGGTTCGGCGTTTTTTTTGTTCATCTTTGTCTCACAGCTGGACAGGATTTCAA
>JGI24158J21664_10014066_pt1 | contig 10536 bp, 9 predicted proteins | sample Ectturendosymbi3_FD_21664 | JGI IMG/M metagenome (IMG submission 21664)
CCCGCAACAATGACATTGCCTAAGACGTCCGGCCCTCCACATGTTCTGTATTACTTTATGTGGCCCTCGGACAAAAAAGTTTGGAGACCCCTGATCTAATCGAATGAATAGCGTTGAATGGGAACATTGTTATACAGACGTGGATTGATTAGGCTACGCTATCACAACACGTATCACCTGTTTTCTTTTTAAAAATTTAAGGACAGTGAAAGCGATGCAATCAACACAAGAGAACACTTGGCCTACATCAAAAATTTTTGCGCAGAGCAGTCAGTTTAAATTGTTCTGTCCAGCCGGAAAATAGATTAATGTTGCAGCATACAACTGGACATTGTACGATGACTCGCCAATGTCACTCTAAATCTTCTACTAGATAGAATTGGAGGAGAGCTTTTTGCACAAGCTCAAACAATTTTGTTAAGTAATCACAGACAAACAATTTTTCATGAACAACAAGAAAGAATATTTTTGTAATAAATGTTAATTCACAAAAAGCTTTGTTTGATGAATAAGACATGTTTACCAAAAATGTTTAAGACATGTTTACCAAAAATGTTTTGTGAATAAAAAAATTGAATAAGACATGTTTACCAAAAATGTTTTGTGAATTAAAAAATTTACTATGAAAAAATTGCTTGCAACTCGCACCTGGATTATCACAATTTCAGTGTTTCCATTTGTGCCTGCAGTACATAGTGCAATTCTAACTATAGGTAATATAGCACAGTTTTACAACACATTTTGACACAGTATGTATTTGAGTATCTTGAAAATATCCCTGCAAGTGTAGTTGCAGATATGTTACTAGTATTTGAGCCACAGAATCAAATCACAAACATGGAACAAGAAACGCTTACACAATGTCAGTGCATCACTTTGTGACTTCAATTCGTAATGAAAAACTTTCTAATTTTCCTTTATGGCGCAAAAAATATTTTTCTGTGAATACTGTATATTACAAGTACAGAATTTTGACTAGTGAAAAAACATTTTGCAGTATTGCCCAGCAAAAAAATTTAGAGTGACAGTAAGTTAATTACTAATCCGGTGATTCGCTGAAAAAATCGTCATTTCAAAAGTTTGAGGTTGCGCTTCAACGGTTCACGGAAAATAGAAACGTTGAACGGCATAACGATAAAAACAACAGCCGAAGCAAACGAAGCAAGGAACGTTTCGTAAACGTTTCCAAATCTTAACCTAAATTGCGGTGCTTTTGCCCGCTGTCTGACTTGCTCAGACTTTAAACTTATTAAGGTTGGAGTTGAACCTTACTGAGCTAGTCAGTCTGCAGGTTAACCCTTAACGTCACATCCCATCATCACCAGCACGAGTCATGCTGAGTCACGAGACTAGTTTCCAATCCTCCAATCCTCGCAGGCATCCAACCTGCTGAGCTTCGCCGCAGTGGAGCCACACTATCTCTAGGGCGCCGTGCCATGGAGCCTGGACATCTGCTCCACTCAGCGCTCACCCGTCCATCGAGTGCTGTTGCCTCAAATCGAGACACCCATTTGCACCTGCCGCACAACAACTCATCAGTTCCTCTGACAACAACATACGTGCGGCGCAGTGGGCGGATCATCAATGGAATGTGGAGTGGGCGGACAACCCCACAAGACTCCGCACTTTAATTCTAGACACCGGTACCCACCCCCCGGAATGATCCTTTCAAGAAGAGCCCGAGTCCGGCTTAACCGCCTCCGCACCGGCGTCGGACGTTTCCGCTCCTGCTTGTACGGATGGGATATGGCCTCCTCTGTGACCTGTGAGTGTGGCGCAGAAGAACAAACTGTCGACAGTGTTGTCCTCCAATGTCCAATCCATCGACCTCCCCACAGACTACACGGCCTGACGGTTCTGGACGATGAGATAACCAAATGGCTGCTCAACACCTGCCCCGAAATCTAGCGCGGCCAAGCAGTGGATAAAAGAAGAACTCGCTCAAACGAAAGAAGACGAGAATAGTAACGCTTAGCGATACTCGTCAATTCCATCATACAGTAGTTTCACACGATTTCCGTTTATTTTTTACAACGCCGTTTTCGTTACAGGCTACAAAAACCCAGGAGCGGTCAGAGGGGGGAGGAAGGGCGACGAACCCAGGCTTCCAAAGAGTGAAATTACATTAAATTGATGTAACTAGATGCTTCTTCATGTTGTAAGGCTTCTAACACATGCAGTGTTTACTCAAACGTTTATGCCATCTCGCTCAGTCTCACTTCGTTAGCTTTGTCTCTTTTATCATCACGCTTCATTGCTAAACCAGCGGAAACGCTTGATAGCTCAATCTGTAAGAGGCTTCATTAATAAATCCATATTTACATCTTTGGAGATTTCCATTTTTGCAGCGTAACTTTTTGCAGATTTACAAATCTGCACTTGTATTGATATTAGGTACAGATTATAAACATTGTACAAATCTCCATCGACATATGGGGTGCAGCTACATATCCGCACAGATATGTTATGTAAATTTATATCAAGTTTTTTAATGCGTTTTAGGGACCCGATTCGGGTCCCTAGAATCAGAGAAAAATATCATCGGGTGCCTAAATCAGAGAAATCGGCCCCCTTCAGATCCAAACTGGGTTACTAACATTTTCCTTAAAAACAAACCCTGTTTCTATATTTACGTAGATTTACAAATGCATCATTGTGTTGAGTGGATTTGTATATCTGCCTCACTATGTTGTGTAGATTTACATACCCGTCTCCCAAGGGAGAGACATCAGCATCCCTCAAACCTTTGTTGCGCCCCATTGACATAAATGCGCTCTTTTTTATGCTTTTAGAAGCAGCAACAGAAATTAAAACACACTCTCAACAATGCTTTGCGCCTCGTGGAACTACAGAATTTACAAGTCGAGTAAAGCCTGGTGCAAGGCCTCCACTGCAGAACGCTATCAACAATGTTATTTTTGTTGCTTAAGGCCTCCGTGTGCCACTTTTTGCAAGATGCTCTTCGATTTTGTAATTCCATAACTCACCAACCGATTGAACTAGAGAGCTGTTCATTGTTCAAAGCCTCTACGGCAGGGTTTCTCAATCTGAGGGCCACGGAAGAATTTTTAATGGGCCATAGCCTGACATTACTGAAACTGAGTAGGTTTTCAAAGTTGAATGTTTTAATCGAGAACGTAGGTAGCTCTTCAGCTACAAACTTCATAATACGCTCTCTCGGAACTACAGTATGTGTTAGAAATTATTGCAACATGGAATTTTATTACATAGCCTACTGCCTTCTGCACAACGTACAGTTACTGAAGACATTTTGAGGCAGACAGGCGATATTTGTTGCCCTGAAAACGAAATGTAGAAGCTGGCTTAAATGTGGAAGATGACGTGCTCTGTGCATTATCGTGTATCGAGCCTCAAATATTCATTTTTCAGCTCACTTTTCCTCTGGGGAGGGTCGCGAGGCCACACTCGAGATACCTCATGATCAACAGCATTCTCAGATACTGTAGTTCTGCTGACTCCACACCAAGACGGGACCAAGCAAGGTCAGAGATGTAATCACTCTTAGCAAGGTCAGAGATGTAATCACTCTACCTGGTCCTGGGGCAACCTCTAGGCCACTTTCCCGTGGGCGTAGCCAGCAGGGCTTGCCTCGCCAATATTTCGTGGGGCATTCTGGACAGATGGCCAAACCAAGCGGAGAAGTGGTTTGACATTCAGTGCTTTGCGAATTTCACAACTGCGCACTTTGTTGCAAAGTGTCACACCATGAACGCAGGAGAGGGGGACATGATGACCCTCTTACCTCTCAAAAGGGAGAGAACGGGGGGCAAAGGCACCTTGTGATAACAGTATCATAGGTAATTTCATGGTTTATGAAGTTCAATTTGATCAATTTATTGCAGTTATTTGCCCACACAGAAAATTCCAAATGGTTTTCTAAAATTTGAATAAGAGCTGATGATGCCCACATCGATGAATAAGAGCTGATGATGCCTATTCTATTTGAATAGGAGCTGATGATGCCTACATCGTAGGCGAAATATATACTCTGTAAGATCTTAAAGTGTCTGATTCTTTGCTGAGAAAGGATTTCTTTCCATAGACAGTGGTTTTCTAAAATGTTTGTTATTATTTTTGAGGTCAACATTGCCGCTGAACAGAAACAAGCATAATTGGTAATGATTTTTTTGTATTGTCTAAGTTTCCATTGCCTTCAACTCTTTCAACCAACTGCCCACCGTTGTTCCGGCGCTGGACCTCTTCATAAAATAACTATGCTTCTAGTTCTAACTATGCAAATATCTATGCTTCTGCAACAAAACCCATGAGCATGTCAACTGATCCAGGCCATTTAACCCACCCTCTTAGAGTTTTATGATTCTTAGTAGGATTAAAGAGCTCTCCTCCTGACCACAAAACACTAATATTATTTAAATTGACTAACTATAGCCAAAGTTATGGTCGTTTAAAATGGCACACTTTTTGTGATCGCTCAAGCAGAAAATTTTCTATTTTGTTCCATGTTTTACTTAAACACACTAACTTTGTTTATATACACTTTTATATTAACAATTTTTGAAGTGGTGCAGTTTGTGACATGCTAAGCTACACCTAAAAAGGTCAACCTCATTGGACCACCATTTTGACCTTTAACCCTAGGTTAATTATCAATGCCCTGTGTGTTCACTCATGTGTAACAACAATTTTGATTGAAACCACCTATCATCACAAGTGATACACCATCTGAAAGCTATTGATGAGATTTTAAATCACAAAAAATGATTGGCTTGTTGACATTTATAAAAAAATTGATCAACCAAGTTTTTTTAACAAAACACCATTTCATGCATTAAAAAATGTACAAAAGTATGACCACAACCTATTAACATATCATTTTGTGCTGACAGTGAATATTAATATATGCTGCACTTGATATTTAATGTAATATATTTATATTTTGAAATACAAAGCTAAAGTTTTTTTAAGATGTGTAACTGTAAAAAAACTCAAACAATCTAATGTAGAATATAGTCACGATGAACAAAAGGAATATTTCACTGAATTGAAACAACTTTTTCAATGACTAAAATAATATTTTAAGCCAAGTTTTACTTAATCATGATATACATAGAGCTGACTCTGGTAATTACAGTTTGCATTGACATGAATTTAACAAAAAATTTATCAGATCAAAAATACAAACCTATTCATGTAAACAATAGCCTTTGCTTGTAATGAACTTATCTTCCTATTGGCAAAATTCTGATAACAATTAACAAAACTTAATCTCTCAACAGGTGTTACTAACAATGACCAAGTGCACTGTAAGTGTATTGCAAAATAGTGATTGTCATAAACATGCATACTCAAATTAAAAGACCAGTTTAGTTTCAGTTACAATTTGCATGATGAGGAGTGTCAGCTTTTACATTATCGGATTGCAAATAAACTACAACTTCAAACCACATCCTTGGTAACAGTAGACATGGTTCATAAGCACAAATATATTCAAGGATGCACTACATTACACAAGATTTGCTGTGATGTTTTCAAACTACATAAAAAGCCTATTTGAAATGCAAGTTCACATGTTATAAACCTTGATTGGTACCTGAAAGTTGAACTACACCTACCTACCCTTAGCATTGTTCCTGGGAAGAAACTGTGCTCCAACTGCAGAAATAAAATTTGAGGGTTGCTCAATATTTCTATCAAGGCATCGTCATCATCAAGTGACAGTGCAGCAGAAGCAATTCAGGCCACTTCTTCAAGATGATTCACTTGCTAGTTCAATGAGAGTCTTAGTGGTAGTACTGAGTCACCAGTGAAGCTGCACAGCATGCCCTCATAAGTCAAGTTACTTAGTAAAAGAAAAAGAAATGATTTGAAAGAAAAGAAAAATGATTCAAATTAACAGCACAGTCAAACAGAAGTTGGCTAAGGTGCTATGTCTGCCAGAACTACCCATACCAAGTGATAACACTGCTATGTCAGAAAGTGACCAAAAACCCTTTGGCAATATGCTCTCTAAAATTGCAACTAAATCTCAAAACAACAATTCAACCAGAGCAGAAAAACTTCTGATTCTGACAATAACACCTGACAATTGGTCAAGAGGAAAGGCTGCAAGTGTGTTCAGTGTCAGTGAAAAAATGGTACGATGCTCAGAAATTTCTAGACAGTACTGCAGTGTGTTCATTGCCACCACCACGAGAAGGAAAGTCAATCTCAAAAGATGTCATCCAGAAAGTTAAAAAGTTTTTTTGAAAGCAGTGAAAATTGTTGAATCATATCTGGAATGAAAGATCGTGTTAGTGTTAGGAAAAATCAATACTAACAAAAAAGACTGAACATTAAAGGAGCTATACACTATATTTAAAGAGCAAAATCCAAATTATAGAATTGGGCTAAATCTAAATTTTGCATGCTGCAACCAAAATGATAAGTGCCAGATGATCAGATACACATTCAATGTGTTTGCACCATTCAAATAAACAAGAGAACAAATTATCTACTTGATTTGAAAATGCAGCAACAATAAATGGAACCAGGAGTTTCCCATATTTTTCACCACTTGATGCCACACAACTTTGGGTATAAATTTTTGAAACGCATCAGTGAAGATACTGAGTTTGCATTGATAGTAAATCTAAATTCATCCAAAGATGACACTTTTCTAACCCAAGATGTTCAATAGGGTCAGTTTCTGACTGTAATATATGACAATTCATGGTATATTGGGCTGGCTGAAGAAGTAGACCATTCAAACAGTGATATACTGACAGTAAAATTTATGCAACCTAATGGTCCATCTCACTCGTATTTTTGGCCAGACAGGCAAGACATCTGTTGGATTCCTAAACAAAATATTTTGTGTACAATTGATGTTCTCACCATTGTAAATGCCCGTGGAGAATATCACCTACCAGAAGAGAGTGAACATTAGATCAATAAGCAGTGGCATTACATGCTTTAACATGAAGAGCTAAAATTACTTTTCAATCAACCATTATTCATTCCTTCATTAGTGATGTGCCTCTATTTCATTATCAAGATAGAGCAACATTTTTCTTGATACTTAGTCAGTCCAGTCTGGCAATTCAATCCGTTGAACGTTAAATACTAAAATCCAGAATGAGCTACATAAATCAAGTTTACTCTGAGGTGTGACAAAGGGGTCCAAATGCTGAACTCATGCTTGTAGAAATGAAAGCAGATATTGCCAAATTTTTTTCGCATAATAATGTGTACATCAATTTGTAGTAGTAATAAAGTGCAGTATTGCTTGGTAGTAAATGGCACATGACATCCATTGTTCTTGTTATGCAAGTCGAGTATAATCTGATCCAACAGAGCCAGGTACAGCATGGTCCCAAGATAAACCTGCAGCAAAAGACAATTCACAATGCATGTCCCATCTACGTCATGTATTATTTAAAAATATTGTGAGATGTGATTGTAATTTTTTTCATTAATTAAACACTTTTTGCATGCTTTAATGTACAGGGTGTCCCAGAAGTCGTGCACCATATAATAATTTGTTGTTATTTTTTTATATGTGTTTTATAATAATTTGTTGTTGTAATAATTTGGTAAAATTTGTTGTTATAACAATTTATAATAATTTGTTGGTTATTTATATGTATTTTCATAAAAATCTGCATGGTGTGCGACTTGTGGGACACCCTGTTCTGTATATAAATCAATACCATGATATTTGCAACTACCATTCTACAAATACAGCAACTGTCATTAAACTTGTACTGCTATTTGTTTTGAAATTCAAAAATCAGTATCAAAGGTTTAGCTCAGGGGTCTCCAAACTATGGCCAATGGGCCACATCCGGCCTGCAACGCCATTTCATCTGGACCATGCAAAATTTTGAAAAAATGATATCCAAAAAATTTATTGACTTGGCAGAATGTAAATACCCTGAAACAATCATGTTACATAAGATGTCTGGCCCTCGATCTGATGTGCTAGAGGTTGTGGCCCTCAGACAATATAGTTTGGAGGCCCCTGCTTTTGATAATTTAGTCATAAAATAAACTTACTAAAATTCAGGTTGTGTACCCTTTTAGTTGTTGTGATCAGCCAATATTAAACGTAAAGCTATATAACAGTTAGCTAACTCAAAGTAGTATCAAACAAAAGTTATTTACGATCAAAATTGTTGCTGGGTTAAATTTTACAATTTTTCCAGATGAGTTCACATGGACTGACCCTAAATTTTTTAGAGTTTCTTTCTGGTTCCAAAATTACAGTCAAAAAGGCATAATAATTAGAGAAATCCCCTAGAGATTTCCAAATTGGGGGTTTTGGCCATAACTTCAGCACCAGAAATGCGAGCAAAGCGAGCAAGGGCTCTAAAGACTCATATTACAGCCTAGAATCGAGAAAAGTTTGAGCCATGAAATTGCCTCGCCTCATTAAATTACCAATGATGTCATAAAAAAACACAAAACATATGCCAATCATAACGTCATTGACCAAAAGCCCAAAACTGAAAAATATTTTTCCTTCTTGTATTGTTACGGCGCAAACAGTCAAACCCCGAGTACAGTCAAAACCTGGAAGACGTTCAACGAGGCAGGCCCGGGACCAACTAACTCCACAACTGTGATGCATGCAACAAAGGTTTATCACAAGCCCGCCTTAGGCTACAAACGCTCGACTTGTTGCAAAGCGAACTCGGCGCATTCCACTACATCCCAGACAGTATCGCCACTCTATGTTAACAAGTTTTCCCAACAATAAAAATGAAAAATCCCTGCATTTCCCTACACAATTTGAAATAAAAAACGCAATCATCTTTAGCTACATCTGGCTATGAAACACGACATACTATATACGCTGCATAATTAAGAGTGTAAGATCAAATTCACATGTATAAAACAAGCTTACAGAAAGTACCACTGCATAACCACATGTTAATTTTCTTCAAAAAAAATTATCTCAATGTCTTCAAACATTAGCCAGAATCTTTGCATGCATTTTATGCTGCAGATTTTGTAGATACTACAAGGCCACCAACAGCATACAGCTGAGCTGCAAAGATTCTTATTTAGTGTCATACAAACACAACGGTGCATATTTCACTCACAGCGTGACTTTTTAAACCTTCTTATGATTCTTATGCCTGCATGCCTTGCACACCTTAAACCTAGTATGGCTGTTATACACTTAAGTGCACTGTGCACTTTGGTTTTCTGCTCAGTGCTGCACAAAGCAGAGGTGTGCGGCCTCTGCTTTTTTCGACTCCGCATCTGATCCTGTTTGGTAAATTTTGAATCCGCATCCAGTCTGACTCCGCCACTACCATGATGCAAGCAATCAGACTTCTGTTTGACTCGGCATCAATAAAAGTCATGCATGTTCCACATAATATCAACTAAGTGAGCACCATTTTATCTACTTCACTGTAAACACTCCTCTCACAACTTATTATATACTTAACTTAAATTGATGGCAGTGTCTATTTTGCTGTGAAGATGCCGGTGGCAACAGGCTTGGCAGAAACGAAGTAACCCTAACACCAACCCTAACCCTAAAACTAACCCAAACGCTAACCCTAAACCTAACGCCTAAGTAAGTTCAAGTTTTGAAAAAAGTAACTAAAAAAAAAAGAAAAAAGAAGTCGACAAGGTGAGAGTCGAACTGAAAAGCAATGGCATACCAGATGTGAAGCATAACTGCAACACACCAAACTGACCTTTTTATTCAAATTGAAATTGCGTCATGCCATGAGACCTAATGTTCTACTGGCGGCACAGTAGCTCCAACTGATCTGTTGCCACCAGAATCTTGGTGGTAAAATAGACACTACCTGAATAGATAATATTAGATATCAAAATATATGAAGCATTAATATAGGCCACTGCCAGGGGTCTCTTACCTTAACCTTTACGGCCAGCACGCCAAATGCAAATCCAACCCACAAAACCATTTCATTTGGCCTGGTAACGAAAGACATTTTGTCAATTATGAAACTATGATATTGATATATCAACAAAGAACTTGTTAATTTAGAATGTAACATATCCCAAAACAATGACACATAATCGATGTACAATCATCGCTGGTGTCTGGTGAATGAGTAGCCTAAAGTAAATAAAGTTTTGCCAAATCATTGCAGATGCCACTTTTCCCACCAGCATAAGGCTTTTCTGACAGCTTTCCATCCTTTAGCAGCTTAAGCACAGAGTTATGTTCTGCCGTGAACTTGAGACTACTACTAGTTTGGCCAATGTTATGTTACGCTTACACAGTACAGGAGCCTGTACTGCACTTCCTCAAAAAAGTAGCCTAAACATGTCTTAAAAACGAAACTAATGCAGGAATCTTATATATATACGTAGTATCTTATATATATCTTATATATAAACTTTTATTGGAAAATCACAAATATAACACAACAGCCAATCCAAAATGCATGGGATTGTCAAGAGTAGTTCGAAAACAGCATGGTTTAATCCAGTGTTTCCCAAACTGTGTGCCGCTGAAGAGGCTGAAGTGTGCCGCGACTGTTTTATGTTTTGACAAAACCTTCTGTATGTTACATCACTTCCGTTACA
>JGI24158J21664_10014067_pt1 | contig 10535 bp, 9 predicted proteins | sample Ectturendosymbi3_FD_21664 | JGI IMG/M metagenome (IMG submission 21664)
AAAATATAGGCTCCCTTTCTGAGAGTTTGCCTTGGGGGCCTAAATTCTAATATCAACCCTTGCATATAATAAAGAACAAGTTTAACACAAAGGAGCCCGGGACCGTAGCTGTTGCTACTATTGTTAATCCGGTACTGGTCAGGCCACTTAAGGTTAAGCTTTTTGGTTTGCCATTTCATAGCGTTTATGCACGCAATTCTACTATGTCAATCCATTGATAGAGGCGTACTCTCCCTGAAGGCTTCGTCGTATATCGTGCGTGGAGGTTACGCACACACACGACTGCTTGCTTCTGTTCTAGCTCATCCATCCATGTCCTGCTCCAACTGGCTTAACTCTGAAGTAGAATCTGGTTCAAATAATGCTCTGATTGTCAGTGGATGTTACGTCACGAGGCATTCTATCACCAATGCTGTTTATTCTGTAAACAACTGAACCGGAGAGATGGTCACGTGATCACTTGTAGGCGTTGGCTTTGTGCTTTGGAAGGAAAGTGAATGAATCAGGGACTTTCCCCAGCAGCAGCTCACTGAAAAACACAAAACAATTCGTTTTTCAATGAAATCATCCGAAGCATTAAACGATGTGATGCAATAACGTCTATACCCAGAAAAGCAAAGGAGCTGAGCGAAACATAGGGTAAAAAAACTAATGTTCACAGAACGTGCTGGCAGAGAGGACGGGACTTGCGTCACTTGCATTCTGTACATTGAAAACAGTAGCGGTTCTAAGGGGGGCTGGGTGGGCCATACCCCCCAGATTTTTGGCTGGCGCCCTGTTTGTCCCCCCAGTTTTGTGCTTAATCTCACGTTCATGTTCGTTTGATTGACATATGCAGCGGATAACTTACATTCAACAAAATGTTAAACGATTTAAAGACTTTCTGGCGACGGTTCTGACGATATTCACAAGCCTGTGTTGGGTTTGATAGGTTTAATCATAGCAAAACAATCTTCATTACAACAGAAAGTCACCATGTACGAGAGACATTTATGTTGGCCCCGCAGTACCTCCCCCAGTTTTTTCATTCTAGAATCGCCACTGATTGAAAAACACCATAAAAATATCAATGTATTGCAGGTCTGCACAACAAACGACCCGATGCGAGAACTTTCTCATTTGTAAGAAATTCTGAAAAAGCTCCACCTCGAATAACTAATCGTCGTTCGCAGAATTTCTTCCATACTACAACGAAATCTCCACATCGAAATGAAACAGGCTTCTGCGGTCCGATGCAAATTTAGCCCTTCGTGTTGTGCAGGCCTGATGTATTGTCAGACTTGTCCATAGGAATGTCATTCCTATGGGAATCCCATGGGAAACACCCCCATGGGATGGGATAGCACACATTTGTATATCCCATGCGACAGCAGCAATGTCAGAATGATACTGAATTGTCATACTTAGACTATACTTCTGAATTTTAAAGTCAATACATTTTGTCCTTTTGCATGTCTCTTTGTACATGTAGTCCTATTTAGTAGATACTAAACCTGAACTTTCATAAATTTAATAATTTTAGTTGAATTGTACTCCATATTATATTATAAATATTATAATAATGTATTGGGAATCCCATGGGATGGAACAGATAAATACGTCCCATGGACAACCCTGTGCATTGTATAACGTCTTCACTCACACACGCAACGAGCTAGATTTAAACATACATCGCAGTAACATGGAATGTACAAATACATGAAGGAAGACGAGGATAAATACATGACGGTAGTAGAGAGTATAGGCTTGATGGCGCCAATACACCCACTTTGATGAAACACAAGCTTTTAAGACACACGCATGAATGACGTCATCATGATTATTGTAATGTAGTAGTGCGAAGGGCCAGGTGGCATTTGGGCTGCAGGCCTCCCAAGGACCAAGTTGTATCTGCAAGTCTGTGTGGCGCTATCTCCAATGGCGCTACATCTTTTGCCCTGAATATGAAGTTTAACGTGGTTGTGTGGTTTACTGAAGCAAGGTGCGTTGCAGGCAAGATCAAGCCACTAGAAGAAAATGGTTTGTTGTCAAATTGAAGATTTTCTGTTTTCAAATATTTTGGAAATGTTGCGGATGGCTGAAGAGGAAATGCGTCAACAGTTATGGACTAGTGCAGCACTGCAATGATGTCACGGAATTTAAGCAGTTTGAGAACGAGGCGCATATTTATATGTTTGTGAAATGAACTCTCAGTCGATGTGATGAGTCATGCATGGGGACGGAAGTTCGTTTACTGTTCGGCAGGTCCATGGAAACTACAGGCATCCCTTGCACAAGAGTTTGATGCGACCAATTTTAATGCACACAACAATCGAAGTAAGATATACCAGCGTTACCGCATGAATCATGATACACCTATTTCCATAGTAGCAGCGTTAAATAATGAAATCAATGCACACCAACAAAAAATAATGACACAAATGTTTCTAGCATCCGAGTAACACATTTTCTATATTCCGCTGTAAAAAGTGTCAAACACCGTTTATGTTTTCAAAAGGAATGTTTAACCAGACTTCTATTGCACTGCACTTTAACATTTTCACACCTGAGTTTGAACGTACTTTTGGTAAAGCAAATCGTCGAATTTTGGTTTGTCCCGTATTACACCGAAGCAAATCTGTACTGAGTATAAAGTAATTGTTAAATGCAGCCGGTAGCTGTAAGTGTATTTATACATAAATTTGCTCACTTCAAGATTGTAAATATCTTTCACTTGGAGAATTTTCTACGTTCCATAAATGTTAGTCACTTCATGAGTCGCAAGTTCATATGTGTTTAAACATCTCATGACGCGGTTTGAAACAACCGATATTGGCTGTAAATGACATGAAGCTGCTCTTCCCCAGGCAATAATCCCATACTGCACTCGTGAGCTTATTAAGCTGTGCTGAGTGGTTGCTGCCAGTTGTTAAGTATTGACAGTCATGAGACAATTGAGCATTACAATGGTTAGTCATTCATTTTGATTCAGGCTGGAAGTACATTTTTCATTGCTGAGCTAGCAACCTTGTGTTGCTAACAGCAAATGGCAGTTTGTTGTTCAAATGTAAGCTGTCGTTTGCATTGAATGTTTTATTTCAGATTGCACCGAAGCTAATATCTTCTCGGTAGAGTCAGTCAGCTAAGTATTTTGCCACAGTCCATCTGCTTATAACCAATATCAATTCCGTGCTTGGAGAGATCATCAGGTGCCATTTTTCAGATGTCATGAGCTTGGCATTCATAACGATTGTTTCCAATCGAGGCATCAAGTGTTTCCACCAATCAGGCGACTTGGTCCTGGCGAGCAATTACATTTTTAAACAGGGGTGAACCGAAAAGAAGGATTATTGCCTCTGTGACATAAGCACAGTGACGTGACTCAGTGGCATAAGCACAGTGACGTGACTCAGTGACATAAGCACAGTGACGTGACTCAGTGAGGTAAGCACAGTGACGTGCCTCAGTGGCATAAGCACAGTGACTGTTGACTCAGTGAGGTAAGCACAGTGACGTGACTCAGTGACATAAGCACAGTGACGTGACTCATTGAGGTAAGCACAGTGACGTGCCTCAGTGACATGAGCACAGTGACGTGCCTCAGTGGCATAAGCACAGTGACTGTTGACTCAGTGAGGTAAGCACAGTGACGTGCCTCAGTGACATAAGCACAGTGACGTGACTCAGTGGCATAAGCACAGTGACGTGACTCAGTGGCATAAGGACAGTGACGTGACTCAGTGACATAAGCACAGTGACGTGACTCAGTGACATAAGCACAGTGACTGTTGGTGACAAACCGTTGTTTGTAAAATTATGTTAAGGTGTAAGGCTCAACTTCAAAGATATGTCTCCGCTGGCTGCTGTGACTTGCGAAAGCACACAACCTACTCTCAATGCAACAACCCAGTATGGTACATTTGTACTAGCGGTCATTCAACTCTTCGCAGCATACAATTGCGGGAGAGGATCAACGATGATCACGTAACAGTGTTACAGAAAGTCAAACTACCCTTGCGAGGGCGTCGTGCAATATCGTGGCGTATCTAGAGAGAAGGTCGTAATGTATCTAGAGAGAAGGTCGTAATGTATCTAGAGAGAAGGTCGTAATGTATCTAGAGAGAAGGTCGTAGTGTTTTACAAACATTCACGGCACCAGGGAGTTCAACGCTAATTCACCTGAGCAGATATAACAATAGTTATCCCTGGCAACCACATAGATGCCGCAGCAATCCAACAAACAAAGACAGTTTAACACAAGCTAAGTTGATACTCTGACAGTCGAGTTGACTACCCTCACTGCAATTTTCACTGTTACTTCAACTTAAACCAGCAGCACAACGGCCACCCAACTCTTAACACGGCGAACAAAGAACCGAACATGGCGTTGCGAGCAAAGGAACAAGGCGACGATGATCCGCTCCCGGCATTCCAGGGAATGCGCTTCTTGATTAACATATTAAGCGCCGAGGTTTGAGCGGGTGAGTAATTGATCGACTGTAACATACCGGCCCCTGGCATGGAAATGATATCGTCCCCCCACATATCTCCCCCCACATGTGGAAATGATAAACATATTCCAGTGGGAGGATACAAAGCTGGAAATGTTTTCTGACAAGCGTGCTTGCAACCCGTGATTTCAAAACATAAACTTGTTGAACGAAAATTACCGAACAAACCTGATCTTAATCCAATCATTGGAGTTGGGACTCGACAACAAAGTCTCGAGCTCATCTCGCCCAATAAAGTAAGGAGGTCGTTCGTTGATTCGCTGAGGGATTCGTTCCATGATTCCAACTGGAATGTATCTGGAAAAGTGCAAGCAGCCAATTAGCTACAAAACCCGCTGTGAAGCACAATGCGACGGAAAATTGTTTTGCGAGGTCGTCGTTCCTGCTTTGGACAAAGCAGCTCATATTGCTCAGAAGAGACAGTGACGACCCCGGTTTTAGGCGCATTTCGCTTAACACACGTCACAGGTGTTATACGTTTTCTTGAAGTGACGAACCTGTGCAGAAATGACAGCCACTCGAGAAGAAACCTCCTCGTAGTCTCCACGCCTTGGCTGTCTGAGCCCCAGTGCATGAGGCCTTCGTTGGTGAAGCTCCTCAGTATATCCAGTCGCTCACTACTTGAAATATCCCAGTCGCGCTTTTCTTTTATCTCAGTGAATATCCACGGCTTAATAAGTGCGCCTCTGGCGGAAATAAAAAGCAAACTTGTACGTGACGTCATGTCCGGCCGGGCAGGCGACAAATATAGTAAACCAGCAATCCTGGCGACTTTGTAACTGTACTTGAATATAATTGAATGACCCACACTGCGTCTGATCTACAGGGAGTGGTCACAAACCCAGAATTTGTCTTACCTTGCGATCATGACGCCAGACACAGAAGTGTTTTCTAGAACAGAGTAATAATCGTGATAGGACAGCACATCGCCGTTGCCGAACAAAGACATGGGTCTGGCCTGCTGGGCACACAGGTCGATATACTTCCAATCCGCAACGCGGGTGTAGCGAGCTTCGCGAGAGCGACCATGAACCTGTAACAGCCACTCCTCATCGGTTTGTAGTAAAACAAGTTCAACGCGAAGCAGCTTTGGTCAACAATAAAGCGGGGGTTTGAGGGCAACACGTGCGAAACAACAGTAACTCGTATCTTACCAACTACGACAGATGCGACATTACTTGCAGTGATGCGGTGGGCAGGACTAAGGATTCTGCCACTCGAAGTTTACAGTAGGTGGCCAACGGTGCGGCGGAGGGTCAGTAGAAGCAAAATGACAAAAAACACCACATTATTCTCTCGTAACCACTTTCAATGAGATCGACTCTGTAATCACCATTTTTCAACATCACAGAGATTCACCACAGCGAGTATCAGCAAGAAGAACAAGTCAAACGTCACTGGAAGACAAAGACCAGCCTCAGAATCTCTGGTGTTTAGCTCAGGTGTTGATGAGGGCGGTGGAGAGACGAGGTATCGATAACGGAATTGTTTATTTCCAATGAACAGGGATTCTTATATTTCAACGTACTCACGGAAGTTACGAAATATCAGTATTGTCTAATTCAGTCAATTCGGTCATAATGTCTGAAAGGGTAGGCCAGTGAATGTTGTTTGCTACAGTGTCACGGTACGAATCAGAACCTCACCGACGCGCCAGCTTGTGCATCAATTCTGAACGTTTTTGAACACTTTATAGTTCTTTCAGATGACAAGCAGCTTAAAATTTGAACGTGTCTCGTGGGAATCTTTCCATAAGCCTCAAAAGCGGAGAATGATTAGCGACAAGAGTTGCGTGCGAACGTCGATTGTAGCTAGCGTCTGATCATCTTTTCCATCAGAAAATGCAACTATTTCGCGCCATGTTCTTCACAACCCAACACATGGACTACATGCCTTTGTATTCTAAAAGATATTGCCTGAAACGTTTCCAGTGCAGACGTTCCAACATGGCGCTGTATGGCATTGTTTTATTCACACATCACAGCGTCGAGCGGCAATTCCAAAATTTTGTCATCAGCGAAGTTTCTGGCTGATCCAACCAATGTTAAACGGTTCTGCGCGAAACCAAGTTGTTTGTGAAGCAGAACGACTTCTCGGCTTCGACTGGACAGAACACTTCGATCCACAGCCACACGTTTACGAAGATCGCAAACAATTTCAAAAATTAAAACAACACTAACCGTTGCCAGGGCAACGCCGCGGTCTCGCAAACCGGGGAGGATGACGTGTGCGTTGTTTTTCCCCGTTTCAATGCCTGTCCTCAACTTGCAGGTCACTGGAACATCGAGAACCGCATTCATGCTGTCGACGATGTCGAACAACTTGTTTGTCCGACGCATCAAGGCCGACCCTGCCCCCTGCAAAGCAGTGGTTGACGCATGAACAAGCCGCATGGTGGGGATAAAGCCGACCTCCCCCAGTGCAGGGGTTAGGATCAGGTCACTTCCACGATGACTGTCTGTGCTGGAGAATTTAAAACCAAAGCGATTTTTTCAAATAAAAACTTGAAGTCCATCAACTTCACTTGACACCCATAGTTACCGAAAGTGTATCTAAACTTATAGGAGCGCATCTGTCAAAAATCTGGCCATATTTCAGAGACCAGAAAACTCGCCAAAAAGGTTATAATCAAAAGAATATATTCACACCAATTTGTATTTCATGTCTCTGTTACTTGCTTCATGAACAAGATTCCTTTAAAAACAAACGGCTCAATACTGCGTAAAGTTTATCGAAGCCGTGAACCACATCACTGACTCAAGCCTTAAACATCCGCTAAGACATTTCATGGGACCGAGACTATTTTATCTAAATACCGAGATGGTCATGTAGCGAGGTTTTAAAGTTTTTGGTGGTTAGTATACAATGAGGTTCTACTGTAGTTTGAGAAACCGTTGGAAAAATCTGAGAGACCGTTTCGGTCTCTCGAAGCACCTTTAAAAACACAACAGTATAACGACAGCATTACGCTTATCACCACAACATAGTGCTCATCTGAATGCCGAGATAGCCGTAAAGCGATATTTTAGTGTATTTTGACCGCTTCGGTCTCTAATAACAACTTTAAAAACACTGTTCCTGATTACTTCGTTCAAACGTTATTATAACAAGGGAGTAAATTAATACGAGCATTAAAAGCATCCGTTTGGAACAACACAATCCCGTGTTTGGAGACTAATCCGCTCGATCAGCTGGCAGGCATGTTGCGTTGCACATGCATTGCCCTGGAACTTTGTTGCGGCAACTTCTATTGATACTTTGCAAGCAGCAACACATTCACGCTTCAGCAAACATGGTCATGCTTGTCACCTACTATGCTCCAGGGCCTTTCATCTGCTCAAGCGATCAAAATCGAAACGTCCACTCATAAAGTAAACTTACCAAGCAGCAAAATGTCCACTAACCTTCTTGTAAACCAAATCGATTGGGCAACCTAAGTTGATGTCGACGAAATCAATATCGCAGGTTTGGTTCAATAACTCTGCGCATTTGGACATCGTGTCCGGGAAAGCCCCACAAATCTGCAAAATTAACGTTCTTCTTATTTACTGCTACATCATGGGACTGTCATGATGGTGAAGATCAGTTCGTAAAATAACATCTCACATCCACACTACTTTACTAACATTCATGCGCGTTACTTGTGCAAGTATATTTACAGTATTAGCAGTCACCAAAATACACATCCGTAAGCCTCCACCTCAGCTTCTGGATACTTGTTTGAGGTGGAAAGCCGCACTTGACCAGTACAGTAGTATGTGGAGTGCACGGGCTGCTCGCAGCGCAGGGTTATTATAAGAACAAAGTTGCGTCAACAACTCCTCACTGTGGTTGCTAAGCAACAGCTGGCTAATAACACCGCTTTTTTGCAAACGTGGAGTCGATTTTCTGTTGCGATGCGCCGCTCTCGCTGCTGGGCAGGCGGACGAAACATCCGCTGTGTTTGGAGCGAACATCCGGTTGCGCGACTGACACACTCACTTGCACACCAAACATGTCTTCGCAGTGGTGGCGCTTGATCAGGGCCCACTCCGAGGTATGGCCTTGCAGCAGGCTGGTGGCCAGGGCCATCTCACCGCACGTCACGTCGGCGCCAAGACCTTTGCACACGACCCGGAATGGAAGGTTACCGCACTGGAGACGCAACAAAACTGTTCACTTCAAATGACCAGAGGAATATAACAATGATTGCTATTAATTATTAAGAAAACAAAATACTAAAGCGAATCTCTGTCCATCTATGGCTTAAACAATAAATTTTCCTTAACTTCTCGTACAGACACAAAGTAATTACTTGAATTCGAAGCTTGCTCACTTTTAAACCGTAAAAAGCAAAAACCCAACCAGACTTTCGTAACACCTGTGATTATCAGACGACAAAATGAGAAACAACCCAATAAGGACAAACATCGCATGAATTCACGACGTTTTGAGCAACTGAACCAACACTCACTGTTGTCAAAGGGGCGAGGTAAAGTTTTTCTTTGAAGTTAATTTGCTTTTTTTCAGTTCGCCGCAGAGGAATGACGTCACTGTCGAGATCTTTCAAGCAACCATGATGGGAGGGAAGATCGTCCACGTCACGGGATTCGCCGACGTCCTTTTCACCAAAACCATTCGCCGCCTCCTCCTTTGTAGATGTTTCATTTTCAACTTTTCGTTTTTTCAGTTGGGTTTTCTTAAGATCTCTAAGAGCTTGATCGGATTTTTCGAACTTGTAGCTTCTTTTCCTCAAAGCAAGCTGAACATTCCTCTGCAGTGCGTTGCGGCTTGCCGGGATGGGGTTGCGTGACAACAGCTCTTCGTCAACTTTGTTAATAAACCCTGGAGGGAGAATATTAAAGTATTTAACCTTTGACTTAATCTCACCTTCTCATCAGCAAATGACTGTGGGTACCTTCGAATGGTGACAAAACTCAAGCCTGGGTCGGGTGCTACGTCATTACTAAGACTGAGATCCAATCGAGGATGCTGCAATTATTACGATTTTACTAAAAATTACCAACTTCCACGAAAAATGTTTTGCGATGGTCAGTGGTGTGGGAGGCATGGGGTGCAGCCGCACCCCCAAAAGTTTTGATTTGTTGAAAATCCGGGCAAAATCCCTGAAAATCTGGGCTAAATTGCCGCTCAAACTTGTTTGCTTTCAAAAATTGGCGCCCAACGTTTGCAGAAAAAACACAAAAACACATGAAGACTTTTTGTTTGAAGTCCTATCAAAAAAAGATTTGCGGGAGAAATTTTGTAGGCATATGTCGTACAAAAAACTTTTCGGGAAGTTTGGAGAAATTCGGGCAAAAACCCTTCGCACCTCCAAATATTTGCCTGCTCCTAAGCCTATGGCAACGGTCAAACTTTATGAAAACATTACACCATTGGGTTTCGTTCACATGCTTTGCACTCTAACAACAAGTCTTGTACAAGATGAATATTGTGGAACACAGAAGTTTTGAGGCCTGTGGCTTGGGTGGCAGGTATAACAGAGAGCAAAATGATTCACCTTGTATAGAAAAAAGCATCACTTGCTCGTGTCACTTGTATTGAATCAAGAAACAGAAATAAAATCATGTGCGATCGACCATCTACCGTGTCATTCACCTGAACAACTTGTAAAACCAATTTCTTCAATAACAGCAGAAGTGGATGCATGTCAAAATAGCTACCTTTATCAACATCATTGCATATGTGATCTGCCCCAAATCTACAGGTGAAACCGTACTGGCAACGACCATGCTTCCGGTAGGAATAACACTCAGGCCCAAGATCTTCTCGTTTTAACTTCATGTACTCTTCGACGTTGTGCATGTACTTGCAGTTCTCACCAAACAAACACGTTCCTTTCACCTGCAAGAAAGAATTCATTCAGGATTTCCTCGGTTTCCTGCCACAGGTATTTTTGGTTATAGACCGAATTTTTTTGGAAATGACGGAATAGAATTTAGTCAATTCCATCATAATGTCCGAAAATATACACCAGTGAATTCTGTTACGGCAAGTTTTAACACAATGACGGGACAAATGACCGAAAAGTCTCAGCGAAAAAAA
>JGI24158J21664_10014068_pt1 | contig 10535 bp, 5 predicted proteins | sample Ectturendosymbi3_FD_21664 | JGI IMG/M metagenome (IMG submission 21664)
TGTCTTTTATCAATTAGATTGTGTTCTGTCAAATACGAGTATACTCTGTGATAAATAATTTTTTCAAATAATTTTGACAATACTGGAAGAACAGAGAGAAAGAACCGGCGGGTCTAAGTTTCCATGATGTTTGCAGTAACTTATGTCATGTACTCTAATTGACGATTGCTAAGATAAACCCCTGTTGTGACGAATATCGCAGTGCTTAAAGTTATACTAATAAAACCATGAGTGAATACAATTTTGTTGTAATAAACTGAGCGGGTCGAGCGAAACCGGCGGGTCTAAGTTTCTTCATTGTTAACTTGGGCGTGCCATGGACACTTCCTATTCATCAGTGCTCTCGCGGATTTGTCCTAAATGTGTAGTGGTCTTCTTCTTTGGAAGGGGACTGCCACAGAGCTATTTCCTGTGTACCGATTATTGCGAAGGGCTACTAGTTTGATAGAGACTTTTGAAATAAAATTTTTCTCTATTTACCTTTAATTATTTTAGTATTTATATTCGTTAATGTGAAGACATTGATCATGATAATGTTATTTTTAGAACAGGCCCGCGGGCGACCTGGTGCCCGCGGGCATCACGTTGGTGACCCTTGAATTAGATCATGCACGTGAAGCGGAGTACTTGCCTTTCAGACCACTTCACTGCAACCAACGGGATAAGACATGGGGAAATTCTGAGTCATATCTACTCGTTGTTTATCTTGATGAACTTTCAGCCCAGCTGGGCATAGTTTGAGCAAGATGCATTGTGGGAAAAATGGTTGTGAATCACCAATTGTTTGCTGATTATGTCCGTTTGGTCCCAGCCTTAATGGTTTTTAACGTCTTCGGTAGATTTGCTGTGATTTTCCTGCTGAACATGAAATATTTTTTTAATGCAACAAGACAGTCAGTGTAGTTTTTCACCTTGAGAAGTTTAATGAGCTTGCCATACCAGTTGTTTCCGTGAATGACATAAGCGTTAAGTTTGCCTACGAAGTCAAATATCTCGGTGTATTACTTCATGCTTCACTGAAAGTTGACGGTGGCACGCAGAGGCAAGTGAAATCACTTTACTGTGCAGCAAACAACATCAGAGGCATCTTTGCTCAATCAGACAATACTCCACTACAGTAACGAATAATCTATCTCGTGGATATTGCAAGCCAATATATGTCTCCCAATTGTGGTGCAGATAAAGACAGTGTATGACATCAAACGCCTCCATATTGTCTACCTACAACAATGCCTATCGATTTCTGCATTACATCCCCAAGAGTAAGTGTTCGTTTTCATTAACTTACCTACTTGGTCAAGAAAATACAATTTCTACGCTTTTGTTCAGCGATGCGCGTGACCAGCGTTGAGAAAAGGCCATAGCTGCCACCTAAAGGACACATTTTTTGCCGTTGCTAACGGTGTGTTTGGAAGAAAAACACTATTATTAAAAGCATTATAAATTTTTTAATGCTTTAAACCAGGGCTACGGAGCCGGAGCCCGGAGCGCCAGAGCTGGGCATTTTGCCTGGAGCCGGAGCTCAGTTTAAAATTTAGGACCGCAGCCGAAGCTGTGGCTATTTTTAAGAGATCGCTTCGGCTCCACGTCCCTCTCGAGATACTAACGGTTTTGCCAAACAGACTTACTTCGCCTGAAACAGTGCTCTTTATGTGCACACTAAACGCGATTGTTACGAGTTACGACAGCAGACTGCAACAATGGTTCTGCAAGTCTTTGATATTTCTGTGGTCGCTAAGGCTGTGGCATCGTTGCTGGCAGGCGTGGTGTTATTTGTTGAACAATGTTTCTCAGACACTGTTCTAAGAGCCACATGCAACTTCCAAACATCCTTTGTGCGGCTCTTAGCAGTCTTTCCGCAACACCTCTAATATTTTGTGTAACAGATTTCGTTAGTGGAAGAAAATACGTGTCAATTGACTTGTGGTAAAAATTTTAGTGCGGCTCTCTAAAAAAAACGTAGGTCTGGATTTGGGTCCCTTCAGCGAAATGGTTGAGAACCACTGTTATAGAAGTAACAAAAACATTAACTAACACAACTTCTTACTTCCTAGTCAGAATGATCAAACCAGGTCTGTAGTGTTGTATGCAGCAATCTAAAAAGAACTGAGCTATAATGAGTAGGTATACAATATAATATCCATAGATTTTGTAGGTGTGTAACCATGCTGTTAGGCTTAGCAGGGAGTATGATTAAGATATGATACCATTGCAGGTTTAAGCGTGAAATGCACGGCACGCCACTGTAAAGTAGAAATTTTTATTAGAAACCATTAGGCTTACTAGCAAGGTTGACTAGATTACTGGCAAAGTTCACTTGGAAACATTACGCTTACAAGCAATAGCATAGCATGAAAACTGTAACTAACTGGTAGCAAACCAGCATTGTTTTGCATGGTAGCACATTATCAGGAGGGTATGGAAAAGCAATGTAAACACCATGTGAACTTTTCTTGAAGTTTTCATCTGTGGAATAAGTTAGATGTTTTCAGCATGGTAGCCAGTCTTATTTTCTCCTAAGCTTTGCAGGTTAAAGTGTGCTTTAATTTGCGATTCATCACTGCTTATTATGAGTGCAAAACATAAGAAATCAGAAGTTTTCAGCTATTTTAAAAAAGTCAAAGGTGACTTTCTTGCTGGAAGTCATATTATTTCTTTGCACAAAGGGGTATTTCAACACATCTTCGCATTTGTGTTAATGCAAATGTATGTTTGAAAGAACACATGAGAGAGGTAATCGACTATGTGTTTTGTGCTCTTGGCATGGTTTGCCCGGGCAGCGCTGTTAGCTGGAATCGCCAAGACTAATAGCCAAAGCATGCAACGAGTGCAAAACACTTGGTCATTTGGGACTGGTCTGTTTAAATGCTCGGACACAAATCTAGTTTTCCAAACAGTCATTTTCTTGATTCTGGTTGTAAGAAATAACAAAAGATACTCAAACATTGACGGCCAGCGACCGTCTTTTCAGAAATTGTATATATTACCGTTATCTTGAGTTACGTTTCTGCCAGTAACTGTTCTCTAAATCGTCTGAACCTGTGTTTGTTGTTTTTACGCTGATTTCCTCATGGTAAGATCGCTGCTTGTAAAAAAACACCAGATTAAATTACTCAAAAAAGTTTGGTATATTCTCTTAATTTTGTGTACTTGATTTAACTCATTTTCCATTCAACTTGCGGCACATCAAGACAATTGAAAACATTAATGCGTGAAAACGAACAGAAGCCGGAGCTGGAGCCACGAGAAAAGAAAGCTCAGGAGCCACACTCATGAAAACCAAGAGCTCCGGATCTGGACCCGGAGCGATGTTCTTGAAAAGAAGAGCTCTGGAGCCGGAGCCGTGTCATTTTTACGACGGTTCCGCAGTGCTGCTTTAAACATTTTATCCTAATCCACAAACCTTTACATGCTATGCAAAAAATTCGATACAGCAACACTGATTTCGCAGTATTTCATAACATGATCAGCGTAAACGTAACGCAACAAAAGCCTTTTGCATTTCACCGCCGTCATAATATGACGAAACAAAGTTCTTCCATTGATACATGTTGCGTACGATAACCTTTACGTTTAATGTCAGGAGTAGGCTGAGTAAAAGTGATTAAGACAGGTAGTTGAGTATTATACTCAATATACGTACACGGTCTATGGAAAGAAATTCTTACTCAGCAAAGAATCAGACACTAAGATCTTACAGAGTGTATTTTTCGCCTACGAAGTAGGCATCATCAGCTCTTAAGAAATTACTTCAGCAAAACTAGCGTAAAAAGATGAAAATAAAAATATCCGTACAGTTTTTGTATTTGTATTAAAACCGTTTTTTCATTTTCTTTAGTGGATAACAGCAAAACCAGCAGCCTAAAAAGTCAAATTTAAAAAATGTCAACTTTCTCTCTGAAGCATTTGAAAACTGTTTGGAACCAACTCGGTGAGCGTTCTATTCTGTTTTTCACCAGATTTATTGACGAATGTCCGCACGGAATGTTAGAGGAATTATCTGTACAGTGAGGATCAAATAAGCAAATACGACGCCACTAAGCCAGTTCAAAAACTAATCTTGCGACGTCACTTTTTGCACTCTCGTTTGACAAGTTCACGAGACATTTCAGATAAATTTTGCGATTTTTCATCGACAAGGACAAACCTGAGTAGCAAATGAAACTGGGAAAATGTTATGTAAATGTTGCCTGGAGTTATGACGTTTTCAGTTGTTTTTTTATTTTTTATTAGTCAAGAACAGCACGCACACATAATATATTACTTCAACAAAAAAAAAAAAAAAAATAAAATCCTCGCGCAAACTTTGCCTGTTACAATTATTCGAATCATTAAACTTTTCTACTTATTCAGTGACTTCAGAAACAATCACTGATATTCACTGAAAAGTCGTTAAATGCAGAAATCGCTTAAACGCAGTGCAATACCGACAAAAATCATTTTTTGTAAATTAGAAACGATTGCATTGACTGTTTTCCTTTATTCCAGTGGTTCTTAACTGGGGGTGCGCCTTCCCAGGGGTGGGTCAATAAATCTCCAGGGGGCGCGAACCCTCGCGCTCTCCACAACATGCAGTTTTTGAACGGGAACGTGCTCTGTCAAATTTGCATATTTGCAGTCAGGGGGACTTAAAACAAAAAACAATTAGTGAGGCGTGGGAAAAAAAGTTAAGACACCACTGCTTTATACTATCGTAAGTGGATTTTGAAAATCAAGAGCTGTGTCTCATCAATTTGTCTTGTCTGTAACCAGCTCGTTGGTATCAACTGTATGTGAAATAATAATTTCGTAGAAAAGCCTTTTCTAAGGCGCAGTAGTTGTTTGGGTGACTTTGAGGCTTGTGGTGTTTCGAGCGCCTGGCAGCTCCGCCCAAGATGGAAAAGTGTCGAGATTCAAAAGCGCTTTTCCATACGTGTTGATGTAGAAAGTTATCACCACGATCCCAAAAATATTTAACATCCAGCCCGCTTTAATCTGAAAGGAAAGAAACGACATTTTCATTTAAATGAATCACTGCCTTGCGAAGTCAAACTCAAGCGCTGGTCAATTCAATCATAATTTGCAATTGTGATATTTGCACCGGAATCCTGAAACAAAATTCGCTCGTGATGAACGCATAAGATCTACTGGAGTCACGTGCATTTTCCAGCAATACGAATTACTTATTTTGAGCCGATTAGTAGTACGTGCTCCGGCGCTTTGGCTAATTTTTATGAAAACGTGGTAATTGATATGGTGGTGTCACTCAAAGCAGGAGTGCCTGAAATTTATCAGGTTGGGGGTGGATTTAACCCTGTTTCACATGGGTGTATGTTGTTTGCATTCATACCATCTAAACATGGACGTCGGAAGGATTTTTTCCAGGGGGGAGGCCACCTGGGGATTTTTCCAAAATCTTTCCAGGGGGGGGGCAAAAAGTGGTGAATTTTTTTTACCACTCGAAATTAAGAAAACAACATTTTTTTGCTGAAACTTTTGAAATCCAGACAGATACTATTGAGAAGCACAATGATAAGCGTGATCAACTTCCATAAAACGCAGCCTGCTTTAACGCCGACTGCACGATATCAATAAGCTCAAGCAAATATACAGTAGCACTGACCATGTCTAAGACTTTCATGTGGCCGTAAGAAAATGCGATGGCATTCGGTGGTGTGGAGATAGGCAGCATGAACGCCATGGATGTCGCGATCACCGGAGCTATCAGCAAATAAAGAGGATGGACCTCAATGACCTGTGCCTGCAACGCAAGAAACCCTATATATTGACCGTAAAGCTTCTTTGCTCTCTGAATTGAAATGTTGACACAACAGATCGTTTTTTTTTATTTTATATATATCTTTTATTAGCAGCAGAAGCTAATAAAACAAAAAACAAGAGCCGCAATGATCAGTACTTGACTTGATCTTCAAATTAGAAGACCATGCAAAACGGCGTTCGACTAAAATAAAACTCCCCCACATAAACGGCCCGCTTGAACAATACAAGTGCTTGCTCGATTATCCGGTCTAGTTGGCGCAAAATTTTTAGAAATCTGAGCAGATAAGCACAAAAACGGATAATTGAGTTATTATATTCCAGTGAAAGAATAGCCACAAACAAAAGCATAACATACGTATGATTTAAAAATTAATAGAAGTGCAACAGTTTGCTAATAAATTTTTGATTTGACCATCAGTTTCAGCAGTAGATCTATTAAAAACGAATCAATTTTACATAATTTGTGGGAAGATTTGCATTTTTTTCCGGCAGCTAGCTGGCGAAGTCGAGCCTATATGTGGAAGGCGACCGGATAATCGAATGCCGGTTAAACGAGGTACGGATAATCAAGGAAGCACTGTACTTGAGAATCACATTACTGGATGTGTTTCCAACAGTTGCTCAATTATTCGCCAATAGTTTAAGGCAAAGGTTGCTTGGGCAATGAGAACGAAACAAAAGTCGTGCGAACTTCTTTCAGAAATTCAGCTAATAACCAAATAAAAGCCACACTGCTTCGATTACCAAATTCAGAAAATTTCTTTAAAATTTCACCAAGTCATTATTGAATTGCGAGAAATGTGTGTTTCAGATGAAGGCACTGAACACGGAATGTGGAAAGCTATTTGCAAATGGCGGGACCCGGTGTTAAGCCAATTTTCTGACTTGCGAAATTTCTGACTTCACACCATATGCGCATGCACGGAGTAATATTCTACATATGAAATACGCTGAGAAAACTGATTATTAGGGCTAGGATTTGGTGTTTAGGTACGTGTGTCGGGTTAGGTTTGGGTTAGGGCTAGGAAAAGAAAAACTAATTGAGGTCTAAGAGTAAGTCCAATATTTTTTAGTGGTTGTAGTTATTCCAATTCTGTAGCGTGTGGTGGGTATCTGACAATGACACAACCAAAAAGTTTTAATTCACACAGTACTTATCAAAAAAGTAATCGCCAAAGTTTATTGCTTTATTCTGAGAATAAAGATAACTGAAAATAGGTCAGAAATTTCGCAGAGGTCAGAAATTTCGCTTGACACCGGCATCAAACCAGTCCATCGCCACAGGCGGGGTTTGGGGGCTAAGTCCCCCAAACAAAGCTTCAAGTCCCCCCAAATTGAAATATGAAACACTATAAGTTAGTGGAATTTTTTTCAAATTTTAATGTCAAGCCCCCCCTTCACGAACGTAAAGCCCCCCCGCACAAATGTAAAGCCCCCTTGTTGACGACTTTCTGGCGACGGTTCTGCATCAAACGACACTCACACTGTGTAGGTGTTGCCGAGGCGGATACACATCGCGAACAACACGATTTTAGATAGATCCGCGAAGAATACAGCCTTTTGAAATGAAAGAACGAAGTATTTTGGGAAAGCAATCAATTTAAGGTTCTACGTGTGTTATCAAGGCCGTTTGTTTGAAAAACATTGTGGTTGCAAGGCTATTGATGTTGTACGCAGAGCCGGATCAAGGTAGCGCTCTGGGCCTGTAGCATATTGACCAGCGCGAGGTCTTAAGTTAAAAATACATTTGAACACCTGCTAAATTATAAGTGTGATTACGAAATCAGTCATTTACAATGGTAGTTTAGCTGCCTGGTAAGGATGGCCTAATTCTGGTCCACAGCGACGTTGTCGGACAATGTGAGGTCCACACTGCCAAATACACCATCCAGTGGCTAGTGAATGGATGACAAATCACTTTGAAAGTATCAAAAAGAAGGTGATGCAACTTATGTATATGGAACAGTTCAATGTCGTGCAATAAAAATGAATAATAATGCCATTCAAAACCATACATTCCAGCAATATCAGCAAATCGCAGCAATGTGGCTTCATTGTTTGAGTGGTCCCATACTTTTGTAAATGACTGTAAAAAACTGTAATTTTAATATCACAGTAGTCTAATGTAAAAGCATTCAATTGAAAATCTTCGATCAACTGCTTATGATCAATTTAACAAAATACTGATTTCTTGGACTGAAAAAATTCTGTAGATATAGTAAAGAAAAAATTCGACACCGAAGACCGCCCCCCAAACTGCTACTTTTACTACTATCGTATGCGCCACTGCACGTGCTGACACATTTGTCTTGCAGGTGAGAAAATCCAGCAGTTTGGCAAGGCAACTAATGTTAAAGCTTATTCAACTCACCAGCTGAGAAAGAATGGNCACCAAGAGCAAGGTAGTTGCAGTGTTGCTGGTGCATTCGGTAAACAGGCAGGCGAAGATCGTTGCCACTAAGCAAACCGCCCAGGGTTCGATTCCATTCAGGAACTTTAGCTGCTCACCCATCCAGCTCGACAAACCCGACGCCTTGAAACGAACGACAAGGATTTCGCAAATAAATATGCACAAAGCAATCTTGAATATGATTGGGAGGAATATATTAGTGACTTCTACACTTCCTTGCTTCTTCTACGCGGAAGTAGCAAACCTGACATGAGTTTCCAGTTTACCGACTTGATCACTCTTCTGATTTGTGGCAGTAACAGCAAACTGACCCAACAAAACCAGCACATCAGAAAACAAACGACAACTTTTGACCGACCTATTTTTACCAAATCAAACACGTCCAAAGTGTGATGAGTTAATTTGTGCTTGTGGAAACGATGTTGAAAAGTGCATAACGCAAGCGATATTGAAAAAGTAGTAAGTCGTACTAACCACAGTGCAAGCAGCAAGAGCAAGTCCACCAGCCACCAAAAACACCACGTTCCATGGAAGCATTCGTTGCAAGGTGGACCAATCCAACAACGCTTTCCCCGGCTGTTTTTTCTTGACCCGATCATCTAAAATTCAAACTTTACAAACTGTCTGAGCCCGCTTAGGCACCCATCCAGCACTTTTCGCTTTAAACGATTGTAATCTTTACTGGATTTCCCAGCAACTGTGGCCAATACCAGAAAAACAAAATTTTGGTTAAAAGATTTTGAATTAAGTCATGATGCAGACGTTTCTCTTAGCATCGTTTATATACTGGCAGGAACGAAAGACATCAAACTTTGCGCACGGCACAATGGAGACAATCTCACTGCAAACGAGGAAATGTTACGTAAAACTACACAGTTGAAAATCATCAATTTATTTAGTATCGAAAGAAGATAGGTGCTTGGCATCTGAAACAAATTCGGGACCAGGTTTTCACAGATTTATTTCTTTGCTGAACAGAAACTCCAAGCAGGAAAGAGCTCGAATAAATCCAATAGCAAACAACTGACAAGCCGTAACTATTTATGAAAACATACAATTTGAAACTGTGCTTGCAATCAGCCCAAGCCACAGCGTTTCCAAGCTAGATCTGCCACTCCTACACTCTAGAACAGATAGCAACTTTCATTTCGCATTGAAAACTGCCAAATCACCTATACTTCGCTCTCTGTCTTCAAAACGTAGATATGGAGTATCCGTAAGCACATCAAAATAATAAGAATTGTGTTTTCAGAACAGAATCAATGGACATTGTATACAGAAAGTACAAAAAATGCGTTTCTTGTCTCGTGCTTACTTTTGGAACGACACAGGATATCCGGTCGTTCTCGAGGCAGCAGGAAAAGTAGCATGGCCATTGTAATAGCAACTGTGCCATCTGTTATGCAACCGTTGAGAAATATTACTGACCATCCGGGCATAAATCCAGGCTTGCGAAAGAACCACAGAAACGCAGTGAGGATGAACACGATCAAAACACAAGCCTCCGCCCACCTGAGAAAGCAAAAATAGCTTAGTCACGCATTGTGATTGTGATCATGAGTCAGCAAAACGTTTTTCCTTCAAAGACCATGTTAAAGAGAGCTACAGCCAACAACAGCTCTTAACAGGCAAACGTATAATGAGATATCCGGAGTTTTGTAACAAAACTAATCGCGGTCAAATCCAAATGGCACTGCCTTTGACGTTATCTGTCCAGGTCAAGTCACTGGTCATTCAATTTGCAAAATGAGTAATTCTCTGGCGTAATTGATTTGGTAGATGCACAGTATTGCGTTGCTCTTATAAACCAGTTAATACGCTTTTTTGTTTTTTGCTTTCAGAAAATCTGATTAAATCGGAAGATTTGCAAAATGAAACCATTAAATTGGAAGCAGCTGAACAGAAACCTTTTTTGGTGGTGATAGAAAAGACGCATCTGCAGAGAGCACAAGGCAATCAAACAGATGACCATAAATTGTCGTCAGGTTATTTTCATTCAAGGCAATTTCTATCAATACATCTCTCACCTCACACAAATTGCATCCTTGAGAAGAATCTTTGACACTCAGTCTTATAAAGTGAATCATTCAAATATCTTTTTAGATTTGTTCAGCGAAAGAGAAACAGTACGCTACACTTGTTTCTTATCGAAAGTTTCGTATCAGCTACATACGTAATGGAGCCCAATTTCTTGTATTCCTGTTTCAGTACATTTTGAGCTCTCAGTTCGGCAGGACTTTTTCTGGCGCATTTCAAACTTGCAATTATCTCTTTGAAGCTGAAAATGTAAAGAAATTTTCAAGATGCTGCAAAAAAATCCCATATTTTGTCAGTAGCAAAAAACTTACATAAGTTGAATCAAAAA